>ERZ860388.1728-NODE-1728-length-13115-cov-2.092649_pt1 | contig 13115 bp, 8 predicted proteins | sample MGYA00509978_ERZ860388 | MGnify/ENA primary metagenome ERZ860388 (study PRJEB30046, sample SAMN00715225) | human gut metagenome | study: EMG produced TPA metagenomics assembly of the A metagenome-wide association study of gut microbiota in type 2...
TTTCCTGATTTTGTGGATTACATTAAATCTGTTTGCAATGAATTTCGTACTCTTTATGATAACATTCAGGGTGTAACACCTTACTGTGTGAAAAAAGTTGCAGTTCTCAACTGCTGGGGCAAAATGAGAGCTTGGTCTAACCATATGGTTCACCACGGACTTTATTACAGGCAAAACTATTCATATTTCGGTGTTATCGAAGCATTGAGCGGCGCACCTTTTGATGTATCTTTCATCAGCTTTGACGATATAAAAGAAAATAAAAACCTGCTTGATGATATTGATGTCATTATCAATGTAGGCGATGCAGACACAGCGCAAGGCGGCGGCGAATACTGGGCAGATGAAGAAATCGTTACCGCAATCAAAAAATTTGTATACGGCGGCGGATTTATCGGTGTAGGTGAACCGGGCGCTCATCATTGGCAAGGAAAATTCTTCCAGCTTGATGATATTTTAGGTGTTGAAGAGGAAAACGGTTTCACTTTAAACACGCGCCGCTACAATACCGAGGAACACCGTGACCACTTCATTCTTGAGGATACAAACAATGGCAATGTTGACTTTGGAGAGGGCAAGAAAAACATTGTTGCACTTGACAAAACGACCGTACTTGTTCAAAATGCAAGTGAACTGCCATTCGCTGTTCGCCACGCTGAAGAAGTTCAAATGGCAGTTAAAGAATTCGGAAAAGGCAGAGGTGTATACATCAGCGGTCTTCCGTATTCATTTGAAAACAGCCGCGTACTTTACAGAGCTGTTCTTTGGAGCGCAAATTCTGAAAATGAACTTCATAAGTGGTATTCAACTAACTACAATGTAGAAGTTCACGCTTATGTTAAAAACAAAAAATACTGCGTAGTAAATAACACATACGAGCCGCAGGATACAACAGTTTATGTAGGCGACGGTTCAAGCTTTGAACTTCACCTTGATTCAAATGAAATCAAGTGGTATCAAATTTAATATTACTTAATAGCAAAAGGCGAGGTGCAAGCACCTCGCCTTTTATTATTACTTATTTAATTATTCTGCAACTTCTTTTGTTTCTGTTTCACTGTTCTTTTTGCTTTTTGCATAACTTTTAAATGAGTTAACTACAATAATAAGAGCAAGAACAATAAGCAAAACTGCAACTACAAGCTGAATTACGCTTGCAAAAATATCTTGACCTGCCGAAAGCGACTTGATAAGTCCGATTACACGCTGAACAAGTGCAGTAAATGTTACACAAAGCATAATAATCATAGGTGGGAAAAGCATCTTATTGCTTCTGCCGGTAACCTTAAGGAATACACAAAGAGTGATAAGAACAAGTGCGCTCAAAAGCTGGTTAGCCGAACCGAAGAGTGGCCAAATTGTTTGATAGCCAATTTTGGTAAGAACAAAACCGCAGGCAAGAGTTATGATTGTTGAAAAATATGTATTACACATAAGCTTTCTCCAAGGCTTTGCGTTTTTCATATCGTCAACACTGAATAATTCTTGGAAGCTCATTCTGCCGATACGGGCAACAGCGTCAAGAGTTGTAAGAGCAAGTGCAGAAACGCACATAGTCATAAATACAGTTGAAAAATGAACCGAAAGTCCCATTTTTTCAAAAAAGCCTGCAACACCTGATGAGAAAATCTGGAAAGGTGTACCAACGGCCGGAACACCGTTTTTAGCAGCAGCACCTGCAACACAAAGTGCAAGAACTGCAAGCACACTTTCAAGTATCATAGCGCCATATCCGACTTTAAGCATATCTTTTTCATTAGCAATTGTTTTTGAAGATGTACCTGACGATACAAGTGAATGGAAACCTGAAACAGCACCGCAAGCAACTGTTACAAACAAAATTGGGAACATTGTACCGAGCTGTTCATTTTTAAATCCGGTAAATACAGGTAAATTCATTGTTGGATGACCGATTACAAGTCCTAAAGCCGCACCAAAAATCATACATACAAACATAATAGTAGTCATATAATCTCTTGGCTGTTTCATAAGCCAAATAGGAACAATTGCGGCAATAAAGATATATGCAAATACAATATAACTCCAGCCATCTTTGCCGAGTGTAATAGGAACTTTAATTCCGATTGCAAATGAGATTACAATAAAAATTACGCCTACAACAAATTCTTTCCAACCGGAAAAATTGAATTTCTTTTGGATAAGTCCGAAAAGTACAGCAAATACCATAAACATAATTGATACCATACCTGCTGAACCATTGATTGAAGCATTAGGCAAAGGGGCACCGGTAACAGCGTCAAATGATGTAAATGTACCTGAAACCATATCTGCAAATACTGCAATGATCAAAAGCGAGAAAAGCCAGCAGAAAAGTAAGAAAAGCTTTCTGCCTGTTTTGCCGATATACTTTTCAATAAGCATACCCATTGATTTACCCTGATTTTTAACAGAAGCGTAAAGTGCGCCGAAATCGGTTACCGCACCAAAGAATACACCACCGATAAGAATCCAAAGCAATACAGGAAGCCAACCAAACACAGCAGCCTGGATAGCACCGGTTACAGGACCTGCACCTGCGATTGATGAAAACTGGTGTGAAAATACAGTCCATCCGTTAGTAGGAACATAGTCCTTTCCGTCATTATACTTTACGGCAGGAGTTTCGGCTTTTGGGTCAATACCCCATTTTTTAGCAATATGTCTGCCGTATAAGACATAGCCTAAGCCGAGAACGACAACAGCAATTAAAACAATTACAAGCGTGTTCATAAATACCCTCTTCTTTCTTAAATTATAATTTGCAGTCAAAAACTTATGAGCAAAAAACAAACCTCCGCCCTGCAAAAACCGTTTCCGGTTTTCTGCAAAGGCGAAGGCATAAACTTCTTTATTTTCTTGTGCTTTCGTGTTACCACTTTGCTTGCCGATAAAATCGACCACTCATCCCCCGTCAATAACTAATTTATAGTAATTAACAGCGACTCAAATAACGGTGAGAACCGGTTTCAATTACTCGCTTTCTTTCACTGAAACAGCTTGCAGGTGAGGGCCAAGCGTTCCTTGATGCTGTCTTGCACAGCCGGCAGCTTTCTGTAAACGGTGCTACGCCAAGTCATTTCCTGTTCATTGCTTTTGACTGTTAAATTTATGATTTAATGGTAATACTAAAATTTCAATTTGTCAAATATTTGTGTTAATTTTGTAAACTTGAACAAATCGGCAGTTTTTTAAAAACCGTGTTTTGTACAATTTTGAAACTAAAATTTCATATTCATATCACTTGAAATAAAAAACATAGACTTTTTTGCAGTATTGTAAGCTTTAAAATCACTTTTTTAATAGTTATAATAGTTTCTTTTATGTGGCAATTATAGCATAGTATGCTCAAATATTTTATAGATGAAAATAATAATTATATCATCCGGTATAACACCAAACGCATTAAACAATCTCTGGGATATATGAGCCCGGTAGAATACAGACATAGTCTTGGATTAGCTGTTTAAACAGTCCAAAAATATGTCTGCAACCCCGAACCGAGATATTTAAAAACTTTATTTTTTACTGTTTTCAATTGCTTCATCAATAAGTTTATTAAGTTGCTTTGCTTGTGATGATGAAGTTATTGCACCAACAATTGGTTGACCTACAATATTTCCGTTTTTATCAACTACATATGTTGTCGGATATGAATAAAGACCTGAAGCAAATTTACCGGCCTCGCTCTTTGAATCAAACCAAACATTTTTGTATGTAATACCTTTTTTAGTCAAAACATCCTTAGCCTCAGATATAGCAGTCTTGTCGCCGTCAAGAGTAAATGAGTTAATACCTATAACGGTACCACCTTTTTCTGCAAGTTCTTTATTAAGCTTTTCCAAATCGCCAAGTTCGCCTACACAAGGATTACAAGTAGTAAACCAAAAATTGATAACAGTTACATTGTTAGATGAGAAGATGTCATCACTGTTAACATCATTTCCGTCAAGGTCCTTACCCTTAAAGCTTGGAAACTTAGTAAGTTCACTATTCTCACTTACCATACCTGCACTTTCAGCGTCAACACTTTCACCCTCGCTCGGCTTACTGCCACAGCCCGGATATTTTTGCTCTAAAATTGTGAGTTTACCCTCAATTTCTTTAATTTGATTTGCACCGTCTTTAAGAATTTTCAACTCATCTGCAGTAAAGTTATCTTTACCGTTTTCAATAGTATTGAGCAAAAAGTCACCATAATTTGTTCCGTCTTCAATCATAGGAGTGTCCTTATTTGCTGACATAAACACTTTTTCCCAAAGCTGTGAATTACTTGTTAAAATTTCATTTTCTTTTTTCATAAGCTTTTGATAAAGTGCAGTTGCGTCATCTAAATCGCTTGGTTCACTTTCCATTAAATTTGAAATATCAGCAGTATTATTTGACTGAGATTTGTCGTTATTTTTAGCTGTTGAACAAGCAACAAGGCTAAACATAAGCACTAAAACCATAAGTATAGTTAATATTTTTGATTTTTTCATAATTATTCCTCCGTTGTTATATCTTTTTTGTTATTTATTTTAATATCTGTTTTATTATTTTCTTTTACAGTGTTGCAAAGATTTTTTTCAGGCATACCAAATCCGTAGTGAAAGCTTAGTGCATCAGTAGGACAAGCAGTTATACACTTACCACAACGAATACACTCAGTGCTGTTTGGTGTTTTTATTACATCAACATCCATTTTACACGCTCTTGCGCATTTGCCACAAGACACGCATTTATGCCCATCAACCTTTATTCCAAGCAACGACACCTTGTTCATCAATGCATAAAAAGCACCAAGTGGACAAATCCACTTGCAAAACGGACGATAGAAAACCACACTCAGTACAACTACAATAATCAAAATAATAAGCTTTTGAATAAATTTATTTCCTAAAGCCGAGCGTATACCCTCATCAATAGCAGACAATGGAATTGCGCCCTCAAGCACACCCTGTGGGCATATATATTTACAAAAGAACGGGTCGCCCATTCCAACATCATTAACCACAAGTACAGGTAGCAATACAACCGTCAACAGCAAGATGATATATTTTAAATATGTTAAAGGCTTTAGTTTTTTTGTTGAAAGCTTTTTACACGGTATTTTATTAAGCAAATCTTGAATCCAACCAAACGGACACAAAAAGCCACAAATAAATCGGCCAAGCAACACGCCAAGCAAAATTAAAAATCCTGTTACATAATAGGAAAACTTAAATTTTGATGAGCCTACAACAGCCTGAAACGAGCCGATTGGACACGCACCTGACGCAGCAGGACAAGAGTAGCAATTTAGCCCCGGTACGCACACAGCCTTGCCATTGCCCTGATATATTCCGCCTTTAAAAAAATTAGGTAAATGAATATTTGTCAAAAGCGTTGCACCTGCCTGAATACAAGTACGAAAACGGCTTACAAGCTTTGAAACATTCTTTTTTCTTTTATCCAATTCCAATACACTCCAAGCATATTCTTATTGCTTTGCTAAGCACAGTGTCTGCCTCACCACGCATTGCTCCATAGCACAGCATAACCACTCCGGCAACAAGGAAACCGATTTGAGATATTGCTTTTTTTACTTTGAACAATTTAACCACTCCCTTCATTTTTCGCCTTATTATATCACGAACGATATAAAATCCTTGTTAAGAAAAAAATTTAACAAAGATTTTATTTTTTTGTGTTATAATCTATAATAAAAATATTTTACCAATAATACAAGTGATAGGAGATATTTATGCATATTTTAGTTGTTGAAGACGAGGTTGCTCTTTGTGACACAATCGTAAGAAGTCTTAAGCGTCTTGCTTACAGTGTTGATTATTGCTATAACGGTCAAAAGGCATTAGATATGCTCAGTGTTGAAAGTTTCGACCTTGTTGTGCTCGATTTAAACCTACCTAATGTTGACGGAATGACAGTATTGAAAACTCTGAGGCAAACAGACATTGACACAAAGGTTTTAATTTTATCGGCCCGTTGTGAGGTTGCAGACAAGGTTTTAGGATTAGATGAAGGTGCAAATGATTATTTAACAAAACCATTTCACTTAGATGAGCTTTCGGCAAGAATACGAAACCTTACCCTTAGAAAGTTCACTCAAAACGACATTGTTTTAAAATGTTCAAATCTTTCATTTAACACAAAAACACGCAAAGCAGATGTAAATGCTGAAGAATTATCTTTAACTCGCAAGGAAACAGGAATACTTGAATATCTAATGTTAAATCAAGGCAGACCTGTAAGTCAAGAGGAGTTGATTGAACACGTATGGGACAGCAGTGTTGACAATTTCAGCAACTCAATAAGAGTGCACATTTCATCATTAAGAAAAAAGCTTCGTAGTGCATTAGGCTATGACCCTATTCACAACCGTATAGGCGAGGGTTATGTAATGGAGGAGAAAAAATGAAAAAACTTTCTTTGCAATGGCGAATAACCTTAATGACCACAGTTTTAATTTGCATAACTTGTGTGCTAATGAATTGTTTAATCGGTTGTTCAGGCAAACGATATATGGATTCAATAGGCAACGGAATATCAGCATATAGTGAAATTGATAAAGGAAAACCGAGTTCATTTAATCCGGAAAATAAAAATCTCGACCGTGAGCTTACCATTATTATCAGTGGTGCACAAGCTTCATTCAATACTACTAATTGGTACATAACAATTGCAGTAAGCATACTTGGTGGTATACTTGCATATTTTGTCAGTGGTCGTGCTTTAAAGTCGCTAAAAAGTTTTGCCTCTCAAGTAGAGAATATACAGCCCAACAATTTGGCAGATATGAAAATAAGCGATGATGTTTTGCCTGAATTTAAACAGTTTTGTCAATCATTTAACAATATGCTTGACCGACTCGACAACGGTTTTACTGCTCAACGGCAATTCACAGGAAATGCAGCACACGAGTTAAGAACACCACTTGCCTTAACTCAAGCACAAATTGAACTTTTTTCTGTTGAGCACCCAAATATGAGCAACGATACAGCAGAATTTCTTGCACTACTACAAGAGCAAAACGAAAGAATGTCACAAATGACAAAAACCCTGCTTGAAATGAGTGAGCTTCGTACAGTTGAGTGCAAAGATACAATAGAAATTGCCCCTATGATTGAAGAAATATTTACCGACCTTGCTCCCCTTGCAGAAAAAAAGAATATTCGCCTTAAATACAACGGCAATGGTATGATGATAGGCAGTGACACCTTAATTTATCGTTTATTATTTAATTTAACTGAAAACGCAATACGCTACAACAGAGAAAACGCTTCTGTAATTATAACTGTTGACGAAAAGAATAATCAGCTTTATATACGAGTTAAAGATAACGGTTATGGTATACCCGAGCAGTACAGAGAAAGTATCTTTCAACCATTTTTCCGTGTTGATAAATCTCGTAGCAGAGCATACGGCGGTGTAGGTCTTGGACTATCACTTGTATGGGAAATTGTACTTTTGCACAACGGTACGGTAAAAGCTGAAAAGAGCGACAAAAATGGAACAGTAATGCTTGTAACACTTCCAAAAAAACAAACAAATAATTGATTATTAAGTTTTATATAAATGTTTTAGATATAAAAAAATCGCCACTTAATTAAGTGACGATATAAAAGAATGTTAAATTTTATTTCCAATGTCCTCTTGAATTATAGACATTGTTTACTGCTTCAATATAGCAGTTAAAGGAAGAATGGTTATAGTTATTTGATGTTAAATACTTATTTTTAATTTTCTTGTATTGCTCTCTGACTAATGCCCATTTTCCGTTACTCTTGATATAATCAGCTTTTTCTTTAAGGTGTCTCGAATGAGGAGCTCGATTCCAAAAATACCTATCATAATAAGTAAAGCCCGTTTTTTCGTGAATAAGGCGATGATAGTTCCCGTCTGTATCCTCGCAAACAATACAAACATCAATTGAAAATCCAGTATCGTTTCCTTTTGAAAAACAGCGTTTCTCGGTAGTTAATGACGAAGTTGAATCTTCACAGTCACCCCAACCATATTCTCTAAGAACTGTATTAAAAGCCTTTCTAACACATTCTTTGATGTTTCTGCAATCATCCCAGTCATCAATTCTTGTGATTTCAAGGTTATAATCCAAGTCAATAGGTTGATTAGAGTTTTGAAGTATTAGGTTTCTTGCTCCGCTACCCACAAGATAAAACGAAGAACCTATGTCATATTCTTCTTTTAAGGTATGGCAAAGGTCTTGCATTATATCTCCGCAAAGAGAACGCATACGGCTCAGAAATTGTTTGTCATCCACATATTCATACATAATAACATACTCCCTTCATCCCATGCCGCCCATTCAGCTTTTGCTAAATCATATCATTATAATCGAATAATATTTAATTGTCAATCCCTGAAAACTACTTATTCTGTTTTCTTCGCCTTTTGAGCCTGCGAAATATATTTATCGAGCGTTTAAAGAGATATTTTTATAAATGAATCAATGGCAGAGTTCTTCATATCTAATGGCACCATTTGTGCATCAAAAGAAATAAAAAAATTTAATAGAGTTAGAAAAGAGTGGAAAATTAGTTGTTTCAAGAATTCAAGCATTAACAACTAATGTCAAAAACTCTACATTTATAACAGAAGGACATGGTAAGAAGGTGCTTTTGAGGTGGTCAAAATGAAAAAAGTAAATAACTTTATTCAACGAAAATCTTTAATATATAACAGGCATTAAATATGGCGATTATACAATTAACCATATTCAGGGTTGTTCTCATGGTTCTAAATATTCTTGTTATGCTTTTTTATTGAAAAAACACTTTGACAAGAAAGAAAACAAAGAATAGCAAAAGAGCTATCAGACTTTATGTCTGATAGCTCTTAGTTTTATGTGAATATTTTATTGTTGCCAAAATGTTGCCATTTTGGGTTGCAAAGCTCCCGAATGCCTTATAAATAAGGCATTTATCGAGTCAGCGGAGTTATTCCCACTCAACTGTTCCGGGTGGTTTGGATGTAATATCATAAACCACGCGGTTTACATGATCAACTTCGTTTGTGATACGATTTGAAACTTTAGCAAGAATATCATATGGGATTTTTGCCCAATCAGCTGTCATAAAATCATCGGTAGTTACTGCTCTTATAGCAACAAGGTGATCATAAGTTCTGTGATCGCCCATTACGCCGACTGTTTTCACGCAAGGAAGCACGCAGAAAAACTGTGCAAGATTTTTTTCATAACCGTTCTTTGCCATTTCATCACGAAGTACCCAATCGGCATCTTGAAGCACCTTAATTTTATCTGCCGTAATTTCACCTATAATCCTAACGCCAAGGCCCGGACCCGGGAACGGCTGGCGCCAAACAAGTTCTTTAGGAATACCTAATTTTTCACCGACTTTACGAACTTCATCTTTAAATAAATCCGCAAGCGGCTCAATAATACCGAGGAATTCAACATCATCCGGAGTGTTAACTCTGTTATGATGAGTTTTAATTACATCGGCATCACCCTTACCTGATTCAATACAGTCAGGATAAATAGTTCCCTGTGCAAAGTAACCGAGTTCATCCTGCTTTCTGATTTCATTCCAGAAAACATTGAAAAATTCTGTACCGATAATCTTTCTCTTCTGTTCAGGGTCAACAACACCTTTAAGTTTTTCAAGGAAAATATCACCGCAGTTAACTCTTACAAAATTCATATCAAAAAGGCTTGTAAATGTTTGCTCAACAAAATCGCCTTCATTTTTACGCATTAAACCCTGGTCAACAAATACGCAGGTAAGTTGCTTACCTACCGCACGAGATAAAAGACCTGCTGCAACAGATGAATCAACACCGCCTGAAAGGCCAAGAATAACTTTTTTATCACCGATTTGCTCTCTGAGCTTTGCTACTGTGTTTTCAATAAAGTTATCCATAACCCAATCGCCCTTACAGCCGCAAACTTCATAAAGGAAGTTATAAAGCATTTGAGAACCAAACTGTGAGTGTGTAACTTCAGGATGAAATTGAACAGCATAAATATTTTTATCTGTATTTTGCATTGCTGCGCAAGGGCATGCATCGGTAGTACCGATAATTTCAAAACCGTTTGGAACTTGCGAAATATAGTCTGTATGACTCATCCAAACAATAGATTTTTCATCAACATCTTTAAAAAGCTTTGAATCTTTTTTAGTGAATTCGATTTTACCGTATTCGCTTTGAGGTGCAGTTTTGACTTCACCGTTGCCCATCCACGCAATAAGCTGGCAGCCATAGCAAATACCTAAAATAGGCACGCCGATATTAAGTATATCTTTTGTATAATGAGGGGATGCCATATCATATACGGAATTTGGACCGCCTGTAAAAATAATACCTTTATAATTATTTTGCTTAATAATTTCAATATCTGTAGTATAAGGCAAAATCTCTGCATAAACATGATGGTCACGCACACGCCTTGCGATAAGCTGATTATACTGCCCGCCGAAATCAAGAACAAGTATTTTCTCCATATTTTCCTCCGTAAAAATTACTTACAGTTTATTATATATTATAGAAAGAGCATTTGCAAGTAATATTGAAAATAATGCTCAATAATCAATTATCAGTCAGTTGTTCAACTATACTGTTTGTTGAAATCACACTCAACTGACGGTTGAGTAATAAAAAGAGCAGGAACGAGCCTGCTCTTAGATAAGATTTTTAGTTAAGACCTTTTTCGTCAAAATTAAGGATAGTTGAAATAATTACATCAAATCCGGTTTTGATAGCCTCAGGAACAAGGCGCTCGGCTGTATCACGGCGGTTATGATAATAATCCGCAGGTTTAGGGTCCATAGCTGCAAGGCAAGTTGCAGTAATGCCTGCCTGTGAAAAGGCTGCGGCATCAGATGAGCCGAAATAAACGCTTGAGAATTCAAGGTCATTATGACCTGAGTCTTTAGCTGAATCCATAACCAATTGACTGAACTGCTGACTATTTTTAACTGTGCCTGTCATATCCTTATTATAAACGCGAAGATATTCCAGGTCTGCAAGCGTATCAACACACAAAACAGCTGTTTCAACACCGCTGTTTACATATTCATCATAATGGTCTTTAGCCCACTGCTTGCAACCGCGAAGTCCTGCTTCTTCACCATCGGTAATCATAGCGCAAACTTCTGTATTTTCAAAATCTATTCCTGCCATATCCAGCATACGCAAAGCGCAAACTGCCGCATAAGTACCTGTAAGGTTATCATTCGCGCCCGGTGAAATAGTATTAAAATCGACAAACAATAATAAAGTAACCATGCCAAGTGCCGTAACATAATGGAAAATATAGCTGTAATTTACCATAAAGTCACCAAATGCACCCATATCAACAAAATTTGCAATAATAGCAATAACGCTTAAAATAAATGAAATTATTGCACTGCCGATAGTCCAGCTCATAAATATGCTGAAAAGCGGTACTTTTTTGCCATAATAAAGATGACGCCATTCATAAGCTGAATCAATATGACCGCTTATAACAATTCTCTTTTTAACTTCGCCCCTCGGTTTTCTTACACCGACAAGATTGTGTGCTTCAACTTTCTTGTAAAGTGGGTCCATAAATTTCTTATAAAGCAAAAATTCCATAAGAGTAATAAAAAGGCCTACAAAAACAGCACCGCAAACAATGCATTGAGCCAAAAGCGGAGTAATAATGCTTGTATACATCAAAATCGCACAAACTACTACTGCAAGAAAAATTGCCACTGACACAAGCTTTGTAAAATGAAGAAATGCTTTAGGTGCCATTTTGTAGCTTTCAAAATTAGTACCGTCACAAAAAGTATCCATTTCTTTTTTTATATGCTTTTGAGCCGAGAAACAATTTTCACTGCCGGATTCACGAGGCCCATATTTTTTGATTACATTAGTAATTTCCTTAACAGCATAATCAACATTTTCTTTGATTACTGCTTGAGGAAAATCTGAAAACTTCATTTATTTTTCTCCTTGATCCATATATTTTTTATTAAGTTTAACTTCAAGATGAGTATCACCGAAACTAAACTCTTTTTTTATCTTTAATTTTAATAACCATTTTTTAGGCATTGCCACGCTGTTAACTGCATAACTCATACCAAGATATTCAAAATATGGCTTGAAATTTTCCAATCTCGCCATAAAAGAATCAAAACTTCTTTTGTCTTCCGGTGACCAAGCAACTTCTGCAAGGGCCTGAGTTCGCGGATACATAAACACTTCAAGCTTTTCAGGGCAATCTGTCCATTCGGTCCAGTTTTCCGCTTCAACACCAAGAATATTCTTTTCACTTTCAGGCTTAATTTTGAAAGATTTATAGCTATAATCATATGTATTTTTAAGCGAATATTTAGCGTAAGGCATATCAAAATAAAATGATTGATGATTAGATAAAATCACACTATTGCCGTTATTTGCCCAATCCCTTGCTCTGCTGTCTTTTTGAGGGGTCCAATACTGGCAAACAGTTGATTTATCAAGGCTTTGAGCCTTTAAAATTTCATTCCAACCGATAAGCCTTTTACCCTTTGCGCTAACTGTTTCAAGCACTTGGTTATTAAACCAACCCTGCAAATCTTCCTCGTCCTTGAGGTTGTTATCCTCAATTCTCTTCTGACAGCAAGGGCATTTTTTCCATTCAACTTTAGGTGCTTCATCACCGCCGATATGGAAATACGGTGCAGGAAAAAGGTCACACACTTCGTTTATTACATCTTTAACAAACTCAACCGTTCTGTCCTTACCCGGGCAAATAGGCCTGTTCCAATCATATTGCTTAAGCTTTCTTTGAGGAATGGCACCGCCGAAGTAGCCCGGCACATCCCTGTTAAGCTCACGGCAGGCAAGCCACGGATAAGCGGCAATTGCAGCGGCACAATGAGCCGGAAAATCAATTTCAGGCACAACCATAATACCGCGCTCATCTGCATAAGCAATTATTTCTTTGATTTCCTCCTGCGTATAATAGCCCTCATAAGGTTCATTGATAATATCTGTACTGCCCCAACCGTTGATTTGGGTATATGCCCTTTTAGAGCCGATTTCGGTTAAAAGCGGATATTTTTTAATTTCAATTCTCCAGCCGGTATCATCAGTCAAATGCCAATGAAAACGATTCATTTTATAAGTAGACATGATATCAATCA
>ERZ860388.1729-NODE-1729-length-13108-cov-3.374243_pt1 | contig 13108 bp, 9 predicted proteins | sample MGYA00509978_ERZ860388 | MGnify/ENA primary metagenome ERZ860388 (study PRJEB30046, sample SAMN00715225) | human gut metagenome | study: EMG produced TPA metagenomics assembly of the A metagenome-wide association study of gut microbiota in type 2...
TCGACGCCGTCGGCGGGGCCATCCACCACATCGGAAACGTCCACAAATACGCCCGCCGCGAGGACGTGCCGGAGCGGACGCTGTTCGTCATCACAACGGACGGACTGGAGAACGCCAGCCGGCGCTATGATTATGCGGCGGTGCGTCGGATGATCGAGCGGCAGAAGGAACGGTACGGCTGGGAGTTTCTGTTCCTCGGCGCGAACATCGACGCGGCACGGGAGGCGGCGCGCTTCGGTATCCGGCCCGACCGGGCGGTAAACTATCGGTGCGACCGGGCAGGCACGGCGCTGAACTATGAGGTCATCGGCGATGCCGTGTGCAGCGTCCGCGCCTGCGAGCCGCTGACGGCGGACTGGAAGAGAAGGATCGAGGCGGATCGCCGGGAGCGGGGATAAGCTCCGCGTATCCGCACATGAATCGACGACTTTCCGATGTACGACGACTCAGCCCCGGACTCCTGCCAGCGCCAGAAATTTTTTATCTGTCTGAATGCTCTGCGTCAAAAACTTGCCGTCTCGGAACAGCGCATAGGTCGTGACCGGCGCGGGAACGTTCTGCGCGGATTCTTTGTCCGTGATGTGGATGACCTTGAACGGGATATCGTGTTCTTTTGCCGCCTCCTGCACCCTTGGAACCCAGTAATAGGTGTAAGGGCACTGATCAGTGTAATACAGGACGAAACCGGCTTCTGCAATTGCCGGATGCTTTGCGCATTCCCGGAACCTCGGCGGTTCCGCATTGGGCACAAGCGGCAAAACCATCAGATCGATCCCGCAGTCGGAGATGTCTGCAACCCGGAATCCCTTGTGGGCAAGGAATTTCGGGTCAGCGAGGAATTCCCGTTTCCGGCCCTCGGCGCACAGAATACAGATCCCGTTTTTCCCATGCGCCCTGGCATCGCGGATGCACTCCTCGAGCAGATCATTGGAGTATCCGTGGCCCTTCATGGAGCCGGATATCCACAGACAGTTGATATAGAGCCAGCCGTCAGCCATAATTGGCACCCATGCGTTTTCTGCCGGGATGTATTCGATAAAGCATTTGCCCCGTTCCTCACTGCGGTAAAAAACAAGCCCCTCCTCAAAGCGCTGCCTGAGCCATTCCTTTTTCGCAATGCTCTGCTTGCCGGACATGGCGCAGCAGATGTGTTCCCTGTCAATATTTTCCTTTGTGATCCGAATATAGTTCATCTGTGATTCCTCCTTTGATCCGGGAAAAGCACGGCCGGTGCTTATATCGGGATTTTGATGGCCTCATAGCCAGAACGGCGCGGCTCTGCCCTGTATTTCAGAGAATTTTGACAAAAAAGACGCAGAGCAAATCCGATTCCTCATCAGATCCTGCTCCGCGTCTAAGCGTCTGGCATGATGTTTTCTTCCGCTTTTTTCTTACCGCCTCAGATCGTAAAGCGGTTGCAGTTCATTCTGCCCCCAAATACAACACGTTTTGGCGGCTTTTTTCGAAAAATGGTCCGGGCGACAGGATTCGAACCTGCGGCATCTAGCTCCCAAAGCTAGCGCTCTACCAAACTGAGCTACGCCCGGGGATATTGCCCTAATATTATACACGGGACGGGGGAGAAATGCAAGCTTTTCTACGGCTGAGATCACAATTCCCTTTACGGGCGTGCGAAAATCTGGTATAATGCAGGAAAACGAGAATGGATCCGGGAGAGAATCACCATGAGAATGAGAAAAAGACAGAATCTTGCGCCGCGGATGGAGGCCTGCCGCTCGGTATGGCTGGAGGACGCGGCTTATCTGCGCGGCAACTGGCGCTCGCTGATGCCTCAGGCGCGCGAGCTGCGGCTGGAGATCGGCTGCGGCAAGGGAAAGTTCACGGTCGAGACGGCTGCGCTGGAGCCGGACGTTCTGTTCGTCGCCGTGGAGCGCGTGCAGGAGGCACTGGTGCTGGCGATGGAGAAGGCCCTTTCCATGGGACTGAAAAACGTCTATTTCCTGAGCATCGATGCCGCCAAACTGGAGGAGTACTTCGCGCCGGGCGAGGTGGACCTGATCTACCTGAACTTCTGCGACCCGTGGCCGCGTAAAAAGAACGCCAAGCGCCGCCTGACGTTCCACACCTTCCTGAAGAGTTACCAGCGCGTGCTGCGCCTGAACGGGGAGATCCACTTCAAGACGGACAATGCGCCGCTGTTCGAGTGGTCGCTCGGCGAATTTGAGGCCTGTGGGCTGGAGATCCGCAACCTGACTCGCAATCTGCACGAGAACGGCCCCGTCGGCATCATGACGGGCTACGAGGAAAAATTCTACGCGCTCGGCACGCCCATCAACCGCTGCGAGCTCATTAACCATGGCGTCCTGCCCGATCCGGAGCCCGCAGAAAAAGACGAGCAGACGGGTATATTGTGAGATCGAACCGGGAATCCTGTGAAATAGCCGGACGGAAATGGCCATGCGCTGCGGGCTGCGGCAGAACGGGAATATTTCTGCGTTTTTTCGATAAAAATTCTGAAAAACTCTTGCTTTGACGCAGAAAACGCGGTATAATGAGTTCCGATGCGCCCGAAAGAGCGCATCTTATCAAGCTGCAAGGAAGTGCGCTATGGCTACCTCGAAGAAAAACGGAAAATCGACAGAGGAACTGATGGCTCCTCTGAACGCGCTCATCAGCAAGGGCCGCCGCGATGGCATGCTCAGCTCCTCGGAGCTGATGGCCGCGCTGGAAAAAATGGATCTTTCCGTGGATAAGATCGAACAGGTCTACGACACGTTTGAATCCATCGGCATTCAGATCGTGAGCGGGGACACCGAGAACGATTCCGACCCGATGCAGGGCCTGCTGGACGACCTCGACATGACCGGCGCGGACCTGGATGAGGAAGAATCGCTGGTCGATCCGGTCGAGCTGGCAGCAGAATATAATCTGGACGATCCCGTCCGCATGTACCTGAAGGAGATCGGTCAGGTACCGCTGCTCTCCGCAGAGGAGGAGCAGGATCTTGCCCGCCGCGTCGCCGAGGGCGATCAGGAGGCCAAGAACAAGCTGACCGAGGCAAACCTGCGCCTTGTCGTCTCCATTGCGAAGAAGTATTCCGGCCGCGGCCTGCATATCCTCGACCTCATTCAGGAGGGCAACACGGGCCTGATCCGCGCGGTGGACAAGTTCGACTATACAAAGGGAAACAAATTCTCTACATATGCGACCTGGTGGATCCGGCAGGCGATCACGCGCGCCATTGCCGATCAGGCAAGAACGATCCGCGTTCCGGTGCATATGGTGGAGGTCATCAACAAGGCCACGCGCTGCAACCGCAAGCTCGTGCAGGAGCTCGGCCGCGAGCCGACGCTCGAGGAGATCGCCGAGGAGTTGAACCTCCCTATCGAGAAGATCATCGAGGCGAACCGCACGGCGGCGGACACGCTGTCGCTCGATACGCCGGTCGGCGACGAGGAGGATACGACCATCGGCTCCTTCGTTGAGGATGACAACACGCCGGGCCCGGCGGATGCCACGAGCAACACGCTGCTGGCCGAGGCGCTCAGCGAGATCCTCAACACGCTGACAGAGCGTGAGGCAGACGTCCTGCGCCTGCGTTTCGGCATGTACGACGGCAAGACGCACACGCTCGAGGAGGTCGGCCAGATCTTCGGCGTCACGCGCGAGCGCATCCGCCAGATCGAGAACAAGGCGATCCGAAAGCTGCGTCACCCGAGCCGCGCCAAGAAGATCCGCGATTTTTACTGCTGAATAACCAAACGCCGCTGCAGAAGGCCTGCAGCGGCGTTTTTGACGAAAAGAGGCCGCAGGTCCGGTAACGGGCCTGCGGCTGCTTTATTGAGATCACGATCAAAGATCGCAGTTGTTGACTGTGCGCGGGAAGGGGATGACGTCGCGGATATTGCCCATGCCGGTCAGGTACATGACGCAGCGCTCGAAGCCGAGGCCGAAGCCGGCGTGGCGGGCAGAGCCGTACTTGCGCAGGTCAAGATAGAAACCGTAGTCCTCTTCCTTCAGGCCAAGCTCATGCATGCGGTTGCGCAGCGTCTCGAGGTCGTCCTCACGCTGGCTGCCGCCGATGATCTCGCCGATGCCGGGGACGAGGCAGTCCATGGCAGCGACGGTCTTGCCGTCCGGGTTCAGCTTCATGTAGAAGGCCTTGATCTCCTTCGGGTAGTCCGTGACGAAGACAGGCCGCTGGAACACGACTTCGGTCAGGTAGCGCTCGTGCTCGGTCTGCAGGTCGCTGCCCCAATGGACCGGATACTCGAACTGGTCGTTGTGCGGCTCGAGCAGGGAAATGGCCTCGGTATAGGTCACATGGCCGAAGTCGGACGTCATGACGTGGTGCAGGCGCTCCAGCAGGCCCTTATCCACGAACTGGTTGAAGAAGCTCATCTCCTCCGGAGCGTTTTCCAGCACATAGGAGATGATATACTTGATCATATCCTCGGCAAGGCGCATATCGTCGCTCAGGTCGGCAAATGCGATCTCCGGCTCGATCATCCAGAACTCGGCGGCGTGGCGCGTCGTGTTGGAATTCTCGGCGCGGAACGTCGGACCGAACGTGTAGATGTTGCGGAAGGCCATGGCATAGGTCTCGCCGTTGAGCTGGCCGGAAACGGTCAGGTTCGTCGGCTTGTTGAAGAAGTCCTTCGTATAGTCGACTTTGCCGTCCTCCGTGCGGGGTACGTTGTTGAGGTCCAGCGTCGTGACCTGGAACATTTCGCCTGCGCCCTCACAGTCGGAGCCGGTGATGAGCGGCGTATGGACATAGACGAAGCCGCGCTCCTGGAAGAACTGGTGAATGGCATAGGCAGCGAGGCTGCGGACGCGGAATACGGCCTGGAAGGTGTTCGTGCGCGGGCGCAGGTGCGTCATCGTGCGCAGATATTCCAGCGTGTGGCGCTTTTTCTGCAGGGGATAGTCCGGCGTGGAAGCGCCCTCGACCGTGACCTCCTCGGCCTGCAGCTCAAAGGGCTGGCGGGCGTCCGGCGTCTCGACGAGTTTGCCGCGGACGATGAGAGCAGCACCGACATTCGTCTTGGAAATGGCGGCAAAATTATCCATCGTATCATGATAGACGACCTGCAGCGGCTGGAAGAACGTGCCGTCACTCAGGACGATAAAGCCGAACGTCTTGGACGCGCGGACGGAGCGCCCCCAGCCGCCGACGGAGACCGTCTTCCCGGCGTAGTCTGCGGTGTGCTTGAACAGGTCTCGAACAGTTACGAGCTCCATAATGACTTCAACCTCTCTTGTGTTTCAGGGTCCGCCGAAGCGTTGCGCTGAATTCGATTTGCAATCTATTATACTCGAATCATGCCCATATTACAAGCTTTTTCCCACAAAAAACGCCCCGACAGCGAAGTCGGAGCGCTTTTGAGGCTCATCCTGCCATGGTCAGATAGCCCTCGGCGGCCAGCAGCGCGGCGAAGCGGCGCAGTGCCAGTGCGGCCTTCTCGATGGGAATGTGATAATCCGCTGCTGTGTGGCGGAGAATGTCATCCTCCGGCAGCTTCTGCTGCAGAAGGTTCCAGAAATAGGCTCCCGGCCGGTTGATGCCCTTCACGGCAGGGACCTTGCCGCGGGCCTGCCCGGCGGCAACCAGAAAATGCTCGTCGCACACGGTCACGAGCGCCACATCTTTCTGTAAGGTGTATGTCATGTTTGCGCCTCCATCAGGGTATCGCGGCACAGAGCGGCCGAGGCCGCGTCGCCGCGGTTTTGCAGCAGCCAGACGGGTACCTGCGCCAGCAGGCGCTCCTCCAGCGCACAGGCTGCGCGGACGTCGTCCGCGTTCTTGCGGGTAAACAGCAGCTGCGTCAGCAGCGGCCCGGCTGCCTCAGCCGGGAGCAGACGGCGCATGCGGTTCTCTTCGCTCTGCTCCAGCAGAATGATGCCGCCGAGCGGGGCAGCATCCAGAGAGCCGAGGCCCTCCTTTCCGCGCCAGGGCGAGGGATGGACGAGAATGCCGTCCTTGCGGAATTCCAGCAGGGGCTTATCTCCGTTCAGAATTTTTATTTCGCTGCCGAAGCACAGCTTCCAGAGCATGTACTGCGTTGTCTTACCGGTCCCGCTGTTTGCGGTAAAAACCCATACGCGCCCGCGCCAGAGAATGGCAGCACCGTGGAACAGTATGCGGCCGTAGGGGAGCAGGGCATCGCAGACACGAGGACCGAGCTCCAGATATTCGACCTGCTCCGGCGTGGTACCGGCCTCGTAGTGCGGTGCGGCCTCTTTGAGCGCATCCTCCGGGACCCGGGCGGCTGCGACCGGGTCAGCCTCCGTCCAAAACGGCTGAAAGCATGCCGCATAGGCCGGGCTGCGCAGGGAAAGGCGGACCGGGATCCCTGCCAGCACGACGGTCAGCTCCATAGATGTCTCCTTACCAAATTGAGCGAATACAGTTGTGGGGAGGCAGTGCCTCCCCATAAGGTGGTTTATTGAATATTCGTGATCTCGCCTGCGTCATTGAACGTGATCTGCCTGCCGTCAGGCATGGTGAAGAGATACATGCCGGGGCCGATGCTCTGCAGACCGCCGCCGCCCGAAACGGGAATTTCAATATTATTGGCTTTCAGAATGTCTGTCAGCTCTGCATTCATGATATCATCCATTGTGATTCCTCCTGTTCTTACCCACGGAGGGTGAAGTACTCGTAGATCAGCGTGCGCGCCTCGCCGTAGACGGTCGTTCCGTCCGGCGTGACCCAGTACGGCGTGATCTCGATCGCAGCGCCGCGCTGCAGGCCCTGCAGGGAGTAGGGCATCGTCATCAGCAGCGCGTCACGGCTGACGCTGCGGCCAAAGACCATCTGCGCCGTAAAGACGCGGAAGCGCTCAGTCAGCTGCGGTACGGCGACGCGCTTTCCGTTGATGACAAAGCCCGTCTCTGCAAAGCCGCGGCCGTCGACGGCGGAGAGCAGCGTGATGCTGTTGCCCTGCAGGAAGCTGTTGCGCTGATATTCCACGCGCAGGTAATTATAACTGACGTACTTGCCGTAGAGCGTGCGGTTCTCCTGCACATTGGAAAGATCGGCAGGCGTGCGGTAGGCGTCGTCTGTATACCAGCCTGCGAAGACCTTGCCGCCAAGCTCGGCCGGGGCGACCTTGCCGCGCTGATCACCGGTCAGGACGGTGAGGGTGCGGGTGTCCGTGCCCTCATGCAGGGTCAGCGTAACGGTCTCGGGCTCCGGCTCGGGCGGAGCGACAGGGGCGTCCGTCGCAGCGTCAAGGGAATAGGTCTCGGCGAAGCGGATGGTGGTTTCGGCAGCAGAGACTACCGTACGGGCCGAGCCGGTCGTTTTAGCTGAGATGCCAAGACTCTGATGATCATCCGTCGTGCCGGTGCCGCGATAGGTGCAGGTGCGCACGCTCGTGCCGGTGACACGGATGCCGTCAAGCGTGATCCAATAGGGCTGGAAGGAGAATGCGGCGTCCTTCTGATAGAACGCGCCGTCCGTCCAGCGATACAGGCCAATGTAGCCGTCGTCGCGGCTCGTGGCCTCGATTCCCTCAGTCGCGTTTAAGCTGCCGTCGCGGACAAAGAGCTGCTGGTAAAGCTTGCTGCCCTTGTTTGCATTCACGACGCCGTAGGCAATCGACGCGCCGTCCTTTTCGGACACATAGCTGCTGCCACCGGACAGGAAGCCGACCTCCTGATAGAGCGTGCGGTCAATGGTCGTCAGCAGATACGTTGCGATGACGCCGCGCTCGCCGTTCGAGCCGCCGTAGACATGCTGCCAGACGTTATAGTTACGCGGCGCGAGATAAACATCACTCGGTTCCCAGATATAGTAGGTGGCTCCGGCCACCGGGGTGAAGTCCATGGCGTTCTGCCCGGCGGCAAAGCTCTGGACACTGTCTGCGCCACAGGCTTCGGCAGAGAATGCGCCGCCATAGAGATGCCCGGTGAGTACCTGCGCCGTGAGATCAAAATGCTCCGTCACGGCGTGGGTGTCGGTCTGAACGACGGTGCCGTTCTGCACATGCGCGACCTTGAAATCACGCCCATAGGCGAACCAGAGGTCCTGGTTGGAGCTCACGGCCGTCAGCGTGACGGTGGCGCTGTCGCCTTCGGTCAGTCTGCCGTCATTCAGGATATAACTGCCGTAGTAGGTGTAGCCGTCGAAGATCTTGTGGTCCACGGTATAGGGCGTGTTATAGAGCAGACCGGTCGAGCCGTTCACGCTGTGGTATTCCGCAGGCTGGACCTGATGGGCGAGGGCGGGGGACTCGACCACGGTGCCCTGCGCGTTGACAGGCAGGCCCTTATCGTTTACCTGATACCAGTGAACGAGCAGCTTGCCGCCGCCCACGGTGACCTCGGGCTTCGGGAATTCGGCTTCGGCATCACGGCCGAGGTAGTCGATGTAGGAGAAGGTGGCCTGCTCATTCGTGAGAAGCGTTTCACCAGTGGACGGGTTACAACCGGACTTGATGGTGACCCGGTACTTCATGACGGGCTTATCCTGCTCGCTGACGTTGCCGACCGTCCAGTGAATGGCGCGGGTCGCGGAGTCATAGGAGGCCGTGCCCTGACTGATGTAGACGTCGGCGTTGCCTGCAGCATAGACGGCCATATCGGTCGTGATGATGGGCGCGGCGTCCTTGAAGACAAGCTGAACTTTGTCACCCATCGTGTCGGCGACGGAGCCGGCGCGGGCCGCAATGGAAATGCTGCCCGCAATTGAGGTGAAGGCGTCCTTCAGCGCGGTCTCAATGTTCGTCGAGGAGGAGATAGCGAAGAAGCCCTTCGTCGGATTCGTGGCACAGGCTTTCAAAACGCGTTCGCCGTCGGTGCCTGCCTGGAAGGCGACGGTGTAAACGGTAGTGCCCTCTGCAGTGGCCTGCTGGGCCTCCCAAATCGTGGGGAGTCCATGATTCGAAATCTGCATGGTTACTCGAGCGGCAACTTTGGTAGAGAAAGTAAAGTCCTTTGCGGGTAGACCATTTCCAGAGACTGTGCCAGTGGAGAGCTCCTGCCCGTTACTGTAATTCTCGTTGATCACATACGGCCAATCCTGTTGACCAATACCAAGGAAATGACTGCACTTTACACTGCCACTGGTACTTCCGTGGTTTAGTGCAGTGTTGATCGTACTGGAGACGCTATAACTATTTGTAGTAGACGTTCCGTCACCAACTGTTTGCGTATAATCACAGGAAACAATTTCGGGCGTTCCGGCTTTGTAATTTACGGATACGCTGAGATCAGGAGTCTTATGACTGCTGCTAAATTTACCGCAGTTTGATTTTACATCAATATTAAATCCGTCAAAGCTGATGTCGGCCGTAACCTGCGAAACACGGTAAGACTCGGTCGGTTCCCCATCACTCAGCAGCACGATGCTCTTATTCTGCCCGGTGGATTCCGCGGAGTTCAGCAGGGTACGGGCTGTATGAAGGCCAAGCTGCGTAAAGGTGCCGCCATCGCTTTGGTTCTGAGTGATCGCATTGATTTGACTTTTCAATGATTCTTTGCCCGCGTAAGTATAGAATCCGGTATGGGTTTCTTCGAGATTGTAGACGACCAGCGCGATGCGCGTGGTGCTTTCCTCGGTGAGCAGCGTGTCTACAAAGGCGTTTGCAGCGGCTTTTGTCTTTGCCATGCGGCTGTTGTCGTACATGCTGTTCGAATTATCGATGACCAGCACGACGTCGGAGGTCGTCTTATAATTTTTGCCCTGAATACCGAGCGTGACCTCCCATGTGTTTTCCTTTCCCTCGACAGCGGCAGCGCTTTTGCTGAGCTGGATCGCGCCCTCTTCGGGCCAGACGGGCTGCTCACTGTTGTCTGCGAAGACGGCTTCGCCGAGCAGGGCCAGCGTCAGGACGACGGTGAGCAGAGCAGCAAGCGTTCGTTTGATGCGTTTCATGGTGTTTCCTCCTCTAACGACTCTTCGGCAGGTGAGTGCCGCAAATTTTCTGCGTTCTGTAACGCAATGGGCGTTTTTCGTTTTTGAGAATAGCATATAACGAGATGAATGGTGCTGCAGTTTTGCGTTCAAAAAGAATCGGATAAAATGTTAAAGAATTTATCCGATGTAAATATCTATATCTGAAATAGAGGAAAAACGCGAATAACTTTTGACCATAGTTTACTACATATGAAAGCCTTTTGCAAGCCCTTTCTGGCAAAATTATGTGAAAAAATATCGCGTTCCATTTTAAACGATATTTCGATAGATATTGAGGTTTCGCCCCAGACTGTGCAGTTTCAGAACGAAATACGGCAGATAACAGCAGACTCTTTTTGATATCCTTCAAAACTCCGCATTCTTGAGGAAAAGTGTTACAGACACTAACATGCTTGTAACATTTATTCACGGAAGTATTTGTGCAATACTGCCAAAATTCTCGACAAAAATTTGGTCGGATTTGCCTCCGAAAAAGCCTTGCGGGAACAGGGAGCGTTGTGTATAATAGAGTTACAATTTCAGATTGATAGCTGTAACGAAGTGCTGCGCGCACGGGCTTCCGACTATCACTCAGGGATTCTTGAGTGGAGATGTTGAACGAATGGTTCTGCATCCCCATTTTTGTTTTATTCACGCCATGGAAATCACAAACAGGAGGTACACGAGCATGTATATTCTTGGAAACGGCAGACTGATCACCCGCAGTCAGGCCCTTCCGTATCTGGAGAACGGCGCCGTCTGCATTGACGGGACAAAGATCAAAGCGGTCGGCGAGACCGCTGCGCTCCGCGCCAGATATCCCGAGGCGGAGTTTCTTGATGCACGCGGCGGCGTCATCATGCCGGCGTTCATCAACGCCCACACGCATATTTATTCCGCACTGGCCCGCGGTCTTTCCATCAAGGGCAACAACCCCACGAATTTCTATGAGGTGCTCGACGGTACCTGGTGGGCTATTGACCGCAAGCTGACGCTCAAGGGCACAAAGGCCTCGGCCGACGCTCTGTACATCGACTGCATCAAGCAGGGCGTGACGACGATCTTCGATCACCACGCCTCCTACTGTGAGATCCCCGGCAGTCTGTTCCAGATCGCGGAGTCGGCAAAGCAGTTCGGCATCCGCTCCTGCCTGTGCTACGAGGTCTCCGACCGCGACGGCGAGGAGAAGTGCCTGCAGGCCATCCAGGAGAATGCCGACTTCATTACCTGGTGCGAGAAGGAGAAGGACCCCATGCTCGCCGCCATGTTCGGCGGACATGCCCTGTTCACCATCTCCGACAAGACGTTCGACCGTATGGTCGCAGCGAACAACGGCCGCACCGGCTATCACATCCACGTTTCCGAGGGCATGAACGATGTCTACGACAGCCTGCAGAACTATGGCCGCCGTCCCGTGCAGCGCCTGCAGGACCACGGCATCCTCGGCCCGAAGACGATCCTCGGCCACTGCATCCATGTCAACACGGCGGAGATCGAACTCATCAAGAACACCGATACCATGGTCGTGAATAACCCGGAGTCCAATATGGGCAATGCCGTCGGCATCTGCCCGGTGCTGCCGCTGTCCAAGGCGGGCATCCTCCTCGGCATGGGCACGGACGCCTACACGAATGATATGCTCGAGTCTCTGAAGGTAGCCCTCTGCTCGCAGCGGAGCAACGCCTGCGCACCGAATGTCGCGTGGTGCGAGGTCACGGACATGCTCTTCAAGAACAACGCGAAGATCGGCGCGCGCTACTTTGACGCGCCTCTCGGCGTGCTGGAACCGGGCGCGGCGGCGGACGTCATCGTCATGGACTACAAGCCGTTCACCCCGTTCTCAGATGCGAACATCGACGGCCATATGATCTTCGGCATGACCGGCCGCCAGTGCCAGACGACGATTGCCAACGGCAAGCTCCTCATGAAGGACCGCGAGCTTATCGGCGTCGACGAAGAAGCTGTCAATGCGCACATCCTCGAGGAATCCAAGAAGCTCTGGGGCGCGCTGAACGACTGCACCTACTAATTTATAATTCATTTCCGTCAAATATGATCCTGCGCCGCGCCCGTCTTACCCGGGGTGCGCGCGGCGCCGCAACAAGCATCACAGGAGGATGATCCCATGTCTGAGAAAATGTATCCCATTCCGTTCCGCAGCCTGATGAACTGGATCCTCGCAGAGCGGGAGAAGACCGGCGACGTCTTCGACGTGCACAAGCGCTGGATCGCCGACCCGGCCAAGACGTTTCCGATCTTCGGCGAGAAGATCGAAAGCCCGTTTGGCCCCGCCGCAGGCCCGAACAGCCAGCTGGCGCAGAATATCATCGCCGCCTACGTCGCAGGCGCGCGCTTTTTTGAAGTCAAGACCGTTCAGAAGATGGACGGTGCAGAGCTTGCCGCCTGTGTGCCGCGTCCCTGCATCCTTGCAGACGACGAGGGCTACAACCAGGAGTGGTCCACGGAGCTGGAGGTCGGTCAGGCGCTCGATGAGTATGTCAAGGCGTGGTTCGCTCTGAAGATCATGGCGAAGGTCTGGCATTACGGTGACCCGGACGGCTTTGTGTTCAACATGTCCGTCGGCTATGATCTCGAGGGCATCCGCGGTCCGAAGATCGATCATTACATCGAATCCATGAAGGACGCTTCGCAGCTGCCGGTGTTTGCCGAGTGCCGCAAGGTCCTGACGGAGCTGTTCCCGGAGGAAGCGGAGTTTATCGCTTCCATCTCGCCGCAAGTCTCGCACAGTGTCACGCTCTCGACGCTGCACGGTTGCCCGCCCGATGAGATCGAGCGCATTGCGTCCTATCTGCTGACGGAGAAGCATGTGCACACGTTCGTCAAGTGCAATCCGACGATCCTCGGCTATCACGATGCCCGCGCCATCCTCGACTCCATGGGCTATGACTATATCGCCTTCGACGATCACCACTTCAAGGAGGACCTGCAGTACGCCGACGCGGTGCCCATGTTCCACCGCCTCCAGGCCCTGGCAGACAAGGAGGGGCTGGAATTCGGCCTGAAGCTCTCCAACACCTTCCCTGTGGACGTGAAGGCCGGGGAACTGCCCAGCGAGGAGATGTACATGTCCGGCCGCTCCCTGTTCCCGCTGACCATCGAAATGTGCCGCCGCATCTCCGCGCAGTTCGGCGGCAAGATGAAGATCTCGTTCGCAGGCGGCGCAGACTTCTTCAACTGCGACAAGCTGCTGGCGGCCGGGATCTGGCCCGTCACCGTCGCCAC
>ERZ860388.1736-NODE-1736-length-13049-cov-4.052101_pt1 | contig 13049 bp, 10 predicted proteins | sample MGYA00509978_ERZ860388 | MGnify/ENA primary metagenome ERZ860388 (study PRJEB30046, sample SAMN00715225) | human gut metagenome | study: EMG produced TPA metagenomics assembly of the A metagenome-wide association study of gut microbiota in type 2...
AAAAAGCCGATCCGAAAGCTGTATTATTGACTGATGATGAAATGAATAAGAAGTCTACTTGTGGTACAGTGAGCTATATGCCTGCTGTATTTGGCTGTTATTTAGCAGAATATGTTATAAAACGATTGTAGAATAATGTGCCAATGAATAATGTGCCAATATGCCAATGTGCCAATGTGCCAATTGGCTGCGCTATGGCAAACATGCCGCATGGCACATTGGCATATTGGCACATTGGCATATTGGCACATTATTATTAATTACATTATTCTTATGATAAGATTAGAAGGGATCACAAAGAATTTCGGATCATTGCAAGTCTTGAAAGGTATTGATTTGGAAATAAATAAAGGGGAGGTTGTCAGCATTGTCGGGCCGAGTGGAGCTGGTAAAACTACCTTGTTGCAAATTATGGGTACGCTCGATGAGCCGGATAACGGTAATGTCTATATAGATGGAACCAAAGTCAGTAAGATGAAAGAAAAAGAACTTTCTGCCTTTAGAAACAAGCACATCGGTTTCGTTTTTCAATTTCATCAATTACTTCCGGAGTTTACTGCGTTGGAAAATGTAATGATTCCAGCTTTGATTGCCGGCACTTCATCCAGGGAAGCTACTGCTCGTGCATTGGAGATATTGAGCTTTATGGGGCTTGCAGAGCGGGCTTCACATAAGCCGAATGAACTCTCCGGTGGAGAAAAACAACGGGTGGCCGTGTCTCGTGCCCTTATCAATAATCCGGCAGTGATATTGGCGGATGAACCTTCCGGTAGTTTGGATACACATAATAAAGAGGAGTTGCATCAATTGTTTTTTAAACTTCGTGACCAGTTGGGGCAGACATTTGTTATTGTGACACACGATGAGAGTTTGGCTCGGATAACCGATCGGACAGTCCATATAATCGATGGAATAATTAATAACTGTTAATAAGTTGAACAAAATTCTGAAAAAAAGATACCAAACGGCTAATGCATAGTCCATTATTAACTAATTAGCCGTATCTTTATATCGCTTCTCTACAGAAGTCTGTGAAGATGGTACGTAGAGTGTTTGTTTTGTTTGTGTGTGATGCATTCTTATCTAGTGTGATAAGGATGCATCTTTTTTATTCAAAACAGACATAAGGCGATATTCGTTCCAGATCTTTTTCGGAGAATTCTTCATAGAGTTTCAGCTGATCCAGATTTTGTATTTTTCCTTTCTTCCTGCGATATTCGACGATGACTTTTGCCTGGTAAAAGTTGATATAAGGGTGGGCTTTCAGACGTTCTATTCCGGTTTTGTTGAGGTTCATCCGGAGAGTGCCTCCTTCCTCTACAGAGAACCATGTGGATAGCTTATCCACAGGCAAATGTATGTCCTGTAACTGTTCTACTTTATAGAAGCCTCCCAACTGTTTTCTGTATCCTACGATCATACGGGCGATAGCACTGCCTATACCGGGGATCTTTTTAAATTCGATGGTATCGGATTGATTTAGATCGATTACGGTTCCTGTCGGGTATTTGTAATATTGCAGGGAATCCTGTGCTTTTCTGTGGGATAATAACCGGATGGTATCCTTGACTCTATGTTCTTCTGTTGTAGATATGGAAATATAAGGTAAAAGAGTCTTGTACTGCTTTTCTGTCAGTCCGTATATTTTACGAAAATCTTCCGGCTTACGGAAATTTCCTCCTTTTGCCCGGTAACGGAGGATATTGCCGGCCATCCATGGAGGGAGTCCGAGACTTAGAAATGTACTGGAATCGGCAGTGTTGGGATCGAAAGAAACCAATACGATTTTACGCTTTTGGGAAAAGTGATTGGCGCTGTCACTTTTAGGGGAGTGTTCCTGTTTTTTTATGGATGTAATGAATGTTTCATATTCTTTCTCGGATTCCGGATTGTCTTTTATTTCGGTGTCCCTCGCCGGCATGAACCATGAGATGGTGCAAACTAAAGTGATTAGTATGGTAAGTATTAAAATACCTTGCCGTTCGGTACGAGAAAAATAAAAGAAATCCTTCCACATGTTATTTAAGCAATCCCAGTTCGTTGATAAAGATACAGGAAATTGCTATAGGCGCAATATATTTCAATATAAAAATGATAAGTTTATAAACCGGTATTTTGAGCGAACCGTTATTGGTTATCTCGCTCCATACGATTTTCTTGTCGAGATACCATCCGGTGAATATGGAAACGCATAATCCGCCGAGAGGCAACATGATTTTGGCAGTGACAAAGTCGAATAAGTTGAACATGCCCAATCCGAATACGGTGATGTTTTTAGTCACTCCGAGTGAGAGCGAACAAAATATACCTAAGAAAATACATCCGCCTGTAACCAGTTGTGCTGCACGTTTTCTCGTGAATTTAAACTCTTCATGCAAATAAGCGGTAACTACCTCGTGCATGGAAATGGTCGATGTAAGTGCGGCTACAGCGAGCAATACATAAAACATCACCGAAAAGATATATGCTAATATCGGGATACCGCTAAATGCCTGTTGGAACACATTGGGCAGAGTAATAAAGATGAGACTTGGTCCGGCATCAGGCTGTATGCCTACAGAAAAAGCTGCTGGAAAAATAATAAAACCGGCCAGTATTGCCACCAGCGTATCGATGATTCCTACACTGAAAGCTGTTTTTGTCAGATTGGTCTCTTTGCTGAAATAGGAAGCATAAGTACAGAGACACCCCATGCCCAGGCTAAGGGAGAAGAAAGCTTGCCCCATGGCACTCAGGAATACATTCCCGTTTACTTTGCTGAAATCCGGTTTTAGTAGAAACTCGATCCCTTTGTTTGCACCCGGCAAAGAAACCGAACATACTACCAGAACAAGAATAATGATAAATAGTAGGGGCATCATTATTTTAGATGATTTTTCAATTCCTTTCTCGACGCCTTTCACTATGATGAAATGAGTTCCTAATAGAAATAGGATCAACCACAGTATCGGTCGCCAAGGGTTGCTTGAAAAAGCTTGGAAAGAAGAAATAAACTCATCGGGCGTTTTTCCTGCAAAACGGTTGGTTACCGCTTCGATAATGTATTCAAGTGTCCAGCCGGCCACTACCGAATAGTAACTGAGAATAAGAAATCCCGCCAGTACTCCCATCCGGCCCACCCAACGCCAATGAGTGCCCGGAGCTAACTTCTGATAAGCTCTTGCCGTATTGGCACGTGAATGCCGGCCGATAAGGAATTCGGATATCATGATAGGCATACCCAGCAAAAAGATACATCCCAGATAAATAATGATAAAGGCGGCGCCGCCATGATTGCCGGTTTCATATGGAAATCTCCAAATGTTACCTAATCCTACGGCTGAGCCTGCAGAGGCAAGTATTACACCTAACTTACTACCAAAATTTGCCCTGTCATTTTTCATCATAAAAGCTTTTTTGTCTTACAATTCGATATGTTTTTTATCTAAAACATGCAAATATAGAAAATGTTCCTTATATTTGCCACTCATCTGTAATTTATTTAGATATGCTTTACTATATTAAGAAATATCCTGTTTCTATAATAATTATTCTGGCGGTTATCTATTTATCGTTTTTTAAACCGCCTTCAACTGAACTGAGCAAGATACCGAACATTGATAAGATTGTTCATCTTTGTATGTATTTTGGAATGTCCGGTATGCTATGGCTCGAGTTTTTACGTACTCATAGAAAAGTACCGGCTCCGATGTGGCATGCATGGATAGGGGCGTTTTTCTGTCCAGTGCTGTTTAGCGGATGTGTAGAGCTATTGCAGGAGTATTGTACCACTTATCGTGGTGGAGATTGGCTGGATTTTGCAGCGAATACTACAGGGGCGGTTTTGGCAAGTCTGGTGGCTTATTATGTAGTGCGCCCCCGTATGTTGAAGCGGTAATCGGTAAGGATTCAATAGTAGATTACAGATAATCTACTATTGAACTCAGTCTTATCCCGTTGGAACCTTTTATCAGGATAGTATGGTCTTTGGGTTTGTTATTTTGTAGTGCTTGTATAAGTTCTTGGGTATTGGCATATGTCTGATAAGAATGGCAGGCTGCCGTAAACTGATTGCCGACCAATATTACTTTTTCGAACTCGCATTCTTTGATGAAGTCTACTATTTTTTGATGTTCTGTTGCGCTTTCTGCACCTAACTCACGCATATCTCCTAATATGAGCATTTTGTGTTTGACTTTCATTCGGTTAAAGTTCTCCAATGCGGCCATCATGCTTGTTGGATTTGCATTATAGGCATCGATAATCAGCGTATTATCGGCTGTCTCCTTTAGCTGCGAACGATTGTTTTGAGGGGTATAATTAGAAAGTGCTTCATTGATTTTATCCGCTTCTACTCCAAAGAATGTCCCGATAGTAATGGCGGCTAATGCATTGGGAAAGTTGTATTCTCCGATAAGTTGTGTTTGCACTTCATGTTTTTCGCCGTCTTTTCCTGCTTTCCATTCAAAAGTGAGATAAGGAGAGTTCCCGGTCACACGGCCATTAATATAGAGGTTTTCTTTGCTTCCATAAAAAATCTTGTTAAGCCCGGAAGCTATATTCATGAGATAGGGATTATCGTGATGAATGAAGATAGTAGAATTTTCTTTTTTACGTAAGAAGTCATAAAGTTCTCCTTTCGTTTTTATAACCCCCTCAAATGAGCCGAATCCTTCCAGGTGGGCTTTACCTACATTGGTAATGATACCGTAATCCGGTTCCGCAATATTGGATAAGAATTTAATTTCTCCCGGGTGGTTGGCACCCATTTCGATGACCGCCAGATCGTGTTCTGCCCTTAAGCGTAGCAAAGTGGTGGGAACCCCGATGTGGTTATTCAGGTTTCCCAATGTATAAAGTACATGATAGGATTGTGACAATACTGCGGATATTAATTCTTTGGTGGTTGTTTTACCATTCGTTCCGGTAATTCCTATGATGCGTGTACCCAATTGGCGACGGTGATAATTAGCAAGTTGTTGTAACGTTTCCAAACAGTTGTCCACCAGAATATAGCGTTCGTCATCTTTTGGATTATGGGCTGTTTCATCGATGACTGCATATGCACAGCCATCATTTAAGGCTTGCGCAGCGAAAGCATTGCCATTGAATGAGTCACCTTTGAGCGCAATGAATAAAGAACCTTTTGGGCAGTTTCTACTGTCGGTGGTTACTGTACCACAGTTTAGAAATATTTGATAAAGGGCGGAAATTTCCATGTTTTTATAATTGAAAGACGTGGGCAAACTTACATAAAAAACTTTGATTATGATATGAATTTGATGAAGAAATAAAACAGATCGGGCTTTTTATTGTTGGATTATAATCCATGCCACCAGAAATTTTATATTTAATGTCATTCGATAAAATTGAAAATAATATTATTGTATGGGAAGAGTTAAAACGAAACGGCTTCCTGTTTTGTTTGTTTTGTCTATTACGAGATTTCCCCCTAACTTTTGGGCTAATAGTTTGCTGAGTGCGAGTCCGAGTCCGCACCCTTGTGAGAAATTGCTCACTTTAGTGAAACGCTCGAATATTGTTTCTTGTTTATCGGCAGGTATGCCTATGCCTGTATCCGTAACGCTGATGGAAATCTGATCTTTTGTTTCCGATAAAGAGTATGCAAGTGTGATCTTTCCTTTCTCTGTGAATTTGGCGGCGTTATGTAGTAAATTGAAAAGTATTTTGGATACGGCTTCTTTATTCGTATGGATAAAAAGTTCGCTGTTCCCCGGATGGAATTCAAGACTGACATCCTTTGGTATATAAGGCTGGATTTTGGAAAGAGCTTGTTCACAACAAACATGAATATTGGTGCTCTCAAGCTCTAGGTCTTCGCTCGATTCTAAATCAGATAGTTCTAATACATCATCTATCAATTTTAATAGTTTGTCACTGTTCTTTTCTATCAGATTGGCAAACTCATGTGTTTCATCGTCCTTTTCGAACTGGCTGGAAATAACTTGGGAGAATCCCACGATAGAGTTGAGCGGAGTTCGTATTTCATGCGTCATGTTGCGAATGAACGAGGTTTTCATATTGCTGGCTTTTTCTGCCTTGTCCCGTGCCTTGCGCAGATTGTTTTCTGATTCCGTCAACTCTTGGTTTTTGATAAGAAGTAACTTTTTGGAGTACTTCAGTTTTTTGTTCAAGTAGAATTCTCTATAGAACAGGATAAACACGATGAAAAGAGTACTCACCAATAGCAGGATGAAGCTGCGGTTGTGTTTTAATTTGGCTTCTTTCGCTTTTAGCTCCAGTTCTTTTTTTTCGATTTTGATTTTTTCAAAATTTAGGAGTGAAGAAAACTCAGTAATGGCCGCTTGTTCGTTTATACTGTTTATTGAGTCTGCCAGATTGATATAGTCATACAGATAATCGGCTGCCATATCCTTTTGTTTCATCCAATAATAGGTTTGACCTTTTCTCATTTTAACTTCCAGACCCAGTTGTGTTTCTCCCATTTCGACTGCAAGCTTTTCCTGTTCTTCCAAAGTTTGCAGTGCTTTTTGATATTGTTTTGTCTGTTTGTAATAACTTTCTTGGGTTAACATTAAATTTCTCTGTCTATTGATCAATGTCTTGTCATGTTTGAAGAGTTCTTCTGCTTCTTCAAGGGTTTTCTTGGCTTTTCCCAATTGGTTGATCCCTAAATAATAAGCTACATATTGTAATTTCTGTTCGAATGCTTGGATGTTGCTGTGTACGAATTTTTCCGCTTTTACCATCATGTCGTTAGCTTTTTCTGGCTGTAGCATATCACTGTATAGTTTGGCTACCGACATGTATTTGCTATGTAAGTTATAAGCGTTCAGATGATATGTTTCTGTTATTTCGATGGCCTTTAGTTTGGCATCGATTGCTTGCTGTTTGAGCCTTTTTAGAATATATATGTCACCGATACAATCATAACAGTAGGCAATTCCCTCTTTATTATCTTCTTTCTGGGCTTCTTTCAGCATGTTTTGTGCTTCATAAAGAGCTGTATTGAATTTCCCGCTTTTGATATAAAATAGAATTAATCGTTTTCCCCAAGCGAAATAATAATATTTGGACTGCTCTGTTTCTTGTGCGAACTTTTTTACGCGCTCTACCCATGCGATAATACTGTCTTCCTGTCCTTTGAAGTAATAATAATCGAGCTTTGTAGAGAGTGCAACGGCTTGCATCCTTGTGTCGGATTTGGTTTGGGACATCGTAAACAGAGTATCGGACATGGGCAAGACGATCGGTGATTGGATATTTGCCTTACATTGCTGGTAGTATACGTAAAGTGTACTATCTACGTTGTACTCTTTCATTTCCCTGTTCTGGGCGATTGCGGTAGTACTTAGCAACAGTATAATGAATAGTACAGAAAATCTGCCTATTGTTATATATGGAAGGTCTTTCATCTCAATAGTCCTCATTTAGTTGGGGGCGTGTGCAAATATACGTTTATTTCTTGCAATGATGCATGGTAACTTGCTTTTTTTCTCTACATTTGCAATAAATCTAACAGAAACAAAGAGATTAATGAACTCATTAGTACATAGATATTTGAATGTTAACGGGCAGTTGCTCGATCTCTCTGTCCCTCAAGTGATGGGAATTCTGAATGTTACTCCAGATTCTTTTTATGCCGGCAGCCGGATGCAGACTGAAGCGGATATTGCGCAACGTGCGCAACAGATATTGAGCGAAGGTGCTTCTATAATCGATATTGGTGCTTACTCTTCCCGCCCGAATGCGGAGAATATCTCTTCGAAAGAGGAAATGCATCGTTTACGGACGGGCTTGGAGGTTCTGAAACGGAATCATCCGGATGCCATCATTTCGGTAGATACTTTCCGGGCCGATGTGGCAGAGTGGTGTGTGAAAGAGTATGGCGTTGCCATTATTAATGATATTGCTGCCGGTGAAATGGATCCGGACATGTTTGAAACCGTAGCTCGTCTGGGGGTACCCTACATCATGATGCATATGCAAGGCACCCCGCAGAGCATGCAGGCGGAGCCACATTACGATAATCTTCTGAAAGAGATATTTATGTATTTTGCAAAGAAAATACAGCAATTGCGTGATTTGGGAGTGAAAGACATTGTTCTTGATCCCGGTTTCGGATTTGGGAAAACACTGGAGCATAATTATGAACTGATGGCGCATCTCGAGGAGTTTAAAGTGTTCGAACTGCCTTTATTGGTTGGGATATCCAGAAAGTCAATGATCTATCGTCTGTTCGGAAGTACTCCTCAGGAAGCGTTGAATGGGACTACCGTATTGGATACGATAGCCTTGATGAAAGGGGCTGATATTATCCGGGTGCATGATGTGCGCGAAGCTGTGGAGGCTGTAAAGATGGTAGAGAAAATAGTCGGTTATAAATTTTGAATGCGTTTATGGGAGAATATCAAATAATAGCTATGGCTGCAGGAATGTTTTTTGAATTCGGTATAAAAGATTTCATTGATATTCTGTTGGTTGCTTTCCTGCTGTATTACGTCTATAAGTTGATGAAGGCTTCCGGTTCTATCAAAGTTTTTACTGGTATTCTGGTTTTTATTTTGATATGGCTGGTGGTGACTCAGGTATTGGAAATGAAGCTTTTGGGTTCTATTTTCAATACATTGATGAATGTGGGTGTAATAGCGTTGATTGTGCTTTTTCAAGATGAGATACGCCGTTTTCTTTTGACTTTGGGATCTCACCGGCATGTCAGTGCATTGGCCCGTCTCTTTAGCGGATCGAAGAAAGAATCGTTGAAGCACGATGATATCATGCCCGTGGTAATGGCCTGTTTAAGCATGGGGAAACAAAAAGTCGGCGCATTGATTGTCATTGAGCATAATACTCCTTTAGATGAAGTCGTTCGTACAGGCGAATTGATTGATGCGGCAATCAATCAGCGTTTAATCGAGAATATCTTTTTCAAGAATAGCCCGTTGCACGATGGAGCGATGGTTATCAGCAAAAAACGTATCAAGGCGGCGGGATGTATCCTTCCTGTTTCCCATGATTTGAATATACCGAAAGAACTTGGCTTGCGGCATCGCGCAGCGATGGGAATCTCTCAACAGTCGGACGCACATGCCATTATTGTTTCAGAGGAAACGGGCGCTATCTCCGTAGCCTATCGCGGACAATTCTACCTCCGCCTGAATGCGGAAGAACTGGAAAGTCTATTGACAAAAGAAAACTGATTTTATTGTAATCACATACCGGACAAATGGTCGGAAGATGAGCATGGTAAAATGCCTCTCATCTTCCGACCATTGTTGTTTTATCTGCTATTTGGCGCTATTTTGCTTTATTTCCAACCCTTTTTGAATGATAATTATGCCCTTCTTTTTAGGTGAATCGCCTACCTTTGCCGTATACTATTAAAATTCTATTTTTGAATAAACCATGAAAAACAGATTGATTGCTTTACTGGTACTTTTTACAGTTATTTTCTTTAGTACTGCACAGGCGCAAACTACTGCACGGAAGTTTGAGGCAGGCAAGAACACATTCTTGCTGGATGGAAAACCGTTTGTGGTGAAGGCTGCCGAGTTGCATTACACCCGCATCCCGCAAGCTTATTGGGAGCATCGCATTGAGATGTGCAAGGCATTAGGCATGAATACTATTTGTATTTATATTTTCTGGAATATCCATGAACAGGAAGAAGGAAAGTTCGATTTTTCCGGTCAGAATGATATTGCAACTTTCTGCCGTGCGGCACAGAAACACGGTATGTATGTCATTGTCCGTCCTGGTCCGTATGTATGTGCGGAGTGGGAGATGGGGGGACTTCCCTGGTGGCTGTTGAAGAAAAAAGATATAGCCTTGCGTACGCTCGATCCCTATTATATGGAACGGGTAGGCATCTTTATGAAAGAGGTCGGTAAGCAACTGGCTCCGCTGCAAGTGAATAAAGGGGGAAATATCATCATGGTACAGGTAGAGAATGAATACGGTTCTTATGGAATCGACAAACCTTATGTCTCTGCCGTGCGCGACCTGGTTCGTGAATCCGGTTTTTCCGATGTACCTCTGTTTCAATGTGACTGGAGCAGTAACTTCACCAATAACGCGCTCGATGACCTGATTTGGACGGTGAACTTTGGAACAGGTGCCAATATCGACCAGCAATTTAAAAGACTCAAAGAACTTCGTCCTGAAACTCCGTTGATGTGTAGCGAGTTCTGGAGCGGATGGTTCGACCACTGGGGACGCAAACATGAGACACGTCCTGCAAAAGATATGGTACAGGGCATCAAGGATATGCTCGACCGGAACATCTCTTTCAGTCTGTATATGACTCACGGAGGAACGACTTTCGGACATTGGGGAGGTGCGAACAACCCGGCTTATTCCGCCATGTGCAGCTCATACGATTATGATGCTCCGATTAGCGAACCCGGATGGACGACCGACAAGTTTTTCTTGCTTCGTGACTTGTTGAAAAACTATCTTCCGGCAGGTGAGACGTTGCCCGCAGTGCCCGCAGCTCTGCCTGTTATTGAAATCCCCGAGTTTCACTTCCATAAAGTGGCTCCGCTTTTCTCAAATCTGCCGGAGGCAAAACAAACGGTGGATATTCAACCGATGGAACAATTCAACCAGGGATGGGGAACGATTCTGTATCGCACCACATTGCCCGAAACGACTCTTGCAGGCACCACTTTGAAAATTACGGAAGTGCACGACTGGGCGCAGATATATGCCGACGGTAAACTGCTGGCACGCTTGGACCGTCGTAAGGGAGAATTTACAACGACCCTGCCCGCGCTGAAAAAAGGCACACAACTGGATATTCTTGTGGAAGCAATGGGACGTGTTAACTTTGACAAATCCATCCACGACCGCAAAGGAATCACTGAAAAGGTGGAACTTATTTCGGGTAACCAGACTAAGGAATTGAAAAACTGGACTGTATATAACTTCCCGGTAGATTATTCCTTTATAAAAGATAAGAAATATAGCGATACAAAGATATTACCGACTATGCCTGCCTATTATAAGAGCACCTTTACACTGGATAAAGTAGGAGATACTTTCCTGGATATGAGTACATGGGGAAAAGGTATGGTCTGGGTGAACGGTCATGCAATGGGGCGTTTCTGGGAAATCGGTCCGCAGCAGACTCTCTTTATGCCGGGGTGCTGGCTGAAAGAAGGAGAGAATGAAATCCTCGTTCTGGATTTGAAAGGTCCTACCCGGGCTTCCATCAAAGGTTTGAAGAAACCAATTCTCGATGTGCTTCGTGAAAAAGCTCCCGAAACACACCGCAAGGATGGAGAAAAACTGAAACTGACGGGTGAGAAAGTGGTCCATGAAGGAGCTTTCACTCCGGGTAACGGCTGGCAGGAAGTGCGATTTGCCACTCTGGTGAAAGGACGTTATTTCTGTCTGGAAGCACTTTCTCCACAAGCAAATGATAACATCGCAGCGATAGCAGAGTTTGATGTCCTGGGAGCTGATGGTAAACCGGTATCCCGCGAACATTGGAAGATTCGTTATGCCGATAGTGAAGAAACGCGTAGTGGCAACCGTACAGCCGACAAGATATTCGACTTGCAGGAATCCACTTTCTGGATGACAGTGGACAATGTTCCTTATCCTCATCAATTGGTAATTGACTTGAGCAAAGTGGAAAATGTGACCGGTTTCCGCTATCTGCCTCGTGCCGAAAAAGGGTATCCGGGTATGATTAAGGAATATCGTGTATATGTGAAACCTGCTGATTTCAACTACTAAACAGTGAATGAACAAGAATAAAACAATGGATGAAAAAGCATTGAAATGATGATGAATATGAAGAAAAATATAATTCTTTTCGCATTCCTATTTGTGGGAGTGTTGACTGGGTATTGCCAGCAATCTGCTTACCTGTTTGTTTACTTCACCGGCAATCGCATGAGTGAAGAAGCCGTCCGGATGGCTGTTAGCCTCGATGGATATAATTATAAAGCCTTGAATGGAAATCAGCCGGTACTTGATTCCCGTGTGATTAGTTCAACAGGTGGAGTACGTGATCCCCATATCTTGCGCTGTGAAGATGGGAAGACATTTTATATGGTGGTGACAGATATGGTGTCCGGCAATGGATGGAGTTCTAACCGTGCCATGATATTATTGAAATCAAAAGACCTTGTACACTGGACTTCCAATATCGTGAATATCCAGAAAAAATATCCCAATCAGGAGGATCTGAAACGTGTGTGGGCTCCACAAACTATTTATGATAGGGAAGCAGGAAAGTACATGGTTTACTGGTCCATGCAACATGGCAATGGTCCCGATATCATTTATTATGCTTATGCCGACAAAGATTTTACCGATATAGAAGGAGAACCGAAGCCACTGTTTCTTCCGGAAAACAAAAAATCATGTATTGACGGCGACATTATTTACAAAGATAAACTCTATCATTTGTTCTACAAAACGGAAGGGAATGGAAATGGAATTAAAAAGGCCACTACCTCCTCTCTAACCTCCGGCCAATGGACAGAATCGGATGACTATAAACAGCAGACGAAGGATCCGGTAGAAGGTTCGGGTATTTTCCCGCTGGTTGGTTCCGATAAGTATATTTTGATGTATGATGTATATACGAAAGGTAAATACCAGTTTACCGAAAGTTCCGATCTGGAACATTTCAAAGTGATTGACCATGCTATCAGTATGGATTTCCATCCGCGCCATGGCACTGTCATGCCGATTACCCCAAAAGAGTTGAAACGCCTCTTCAAGGTCTATGGTAAACCCGAAGGTTTCTGAACTAAAATATCTCGTGGGACAGGAGAAAAATACCTGTCCCTGATTTGTTAAACCAATTGTTTTTCAGGCGGGTAATCTTCGCTTCCCAGTGAGTATTCCCATCCTTTTGTTTTCTTTTGAGTTATTCTGATAAGATGGATTCAACTAGTTGTAATCCAGGAAAACAGTATACGATATGGGGAAAAGTGTATATTTTACCCTTGTTTACTTGTTTCTTATATATTTTTAAGTGTATAATTACCAATTATTATATGAAACACGCTTGTTAGAATGATGAAAATCTTAACTTTGCGATTGATAATCTTAATGCAATATATACCATG
>ERZ860388.1742-NODE-1742-length-13003-cov-6.886314_pt1 | contig 13003 bp, 5 predicted proteins | sample MGYA00509978_ERZ860388 | MGnify/ENA primary metagenome ERZ860388 (study PRJEB30046, sample SAMN00715225) | human gut metagenome | study: EMG produced TPA metagenomics assembly of the A metagenome-wide association study of gut microbiota in type 2...
CAGGCTCCTGTTGAGAATCCTGTCTTGTGGAATACGGAAAATCCATATCTCTATAAATTAGCCAGCATGATTAAGCGTGATACGAAGACGACAGATGAAATTTCGACACCCTTCGGTATTCGTACCATTAGCTGGCCGGTAAAACGAAACGATGGAGACGGACGTTTTTACCTGAATGGAAAGCCGGTGTTTATCAATGGAGTATGCGAGTATGAACATCAGTTCGGACAAAGCCATGCGTTCAGTAATGAACAGGTTGCCGCAAGGGTAAAACAGATACGTGCAGCCGGTTTCAATGCGTTCCGGGATGCTCATCAGCCCCATCATCTCGATTATCAGAAGTATTGGGATGAAGAGGGGATCTTGTTTTGGACACAATTTTCCGCCCACGTGTGGTATGACACTCCGGAGTTTCGTGAGAACTTTAAAAAGTTGCTTCGTCAATGGGTGAAAGAGCGTCGTAATTCTCCGTCAGTGGTGATGTGGGGATTGCAGAATGAAAGCACTTTGCCTCGTGAGTTTGCACAAGAGTGCAGTGACCTTATCCGGGAGATGGACCCGACTGCCAAGACAATGCGTGTCATAACAACCTGCAATGGTGGTGAAGGTACAGACTGGAATGTAATTCAAAATTGGAGTGGTACGTATGGAGGAGATGTGAAGAAATACGGTCGTGAACTCTCTCAAGCAAACCAATTGTTGAACGGAGAATATGGAGCGTGGAGAAGCATCGACCTGCATACGGAACCGGGAGATTTCCAGGTGAACGGAGTGTGGAGTGAAGACCGTATGTGTCAGCTGATGGAAACTAAAATCCGTTTGGCAGAACAGGCTAAAGATAGTGTTTGCGGACAATTCCAGTGGATATACAGCAGTCATGATAATCCCGGACGTCGTCAACCGGATGAAGCGTATCGCAAGATAGATAAAGTAGGTCCGTTCAATTATAAAGGATTGGTTACTCCGTGGGAAGAACCATTAGACGTATATTATATGTATCGCGCCAACTATGTTCCGGCTGCAAAAGATCCGATGGTTTACCTGGTATCACATACATGGGCCAACCGCTTTGAAAAAGGACGTCGCCGTGCCACTATCGAGGCTTACAGCAATTGTGATTCTGTATTGCTATACAACGATCTGACAAATGAAAAGGCAACCTTCCTCGGACGTAAAAAGAACAACGGAACAGGCACTCATTTTATGTGGGAAAACCGGGATATTCGTTATAACGTACTTCGTGCTGTAGGATATTATAAAGGTAAACCGGTAGCAGAAGACCTGATCCTATTGAATGGTCTGGAGCAAGCCCCTAACTTCGAACTTCTTTATCAGGATGATAAAAAGATATTGAAAGGAGAGGTAGGATATAATTATCTGTATCGTCTCAACTGTGGAGGGGATGATTATACAGATAGTTTCGGACAGCTCTGGTTGCAGGACAATACGAATTATTCCCGTTCATGGGCGGAGAATTTCAAGGATCTGAATCCTTATCTTGCCAGTCAACGTACCACCAATGATCCGATTCATGGCACTCGTGACTGGACGTTATTCCAACATTTCCGCTTCGGACGTCATCAGCTGGAATATCGTTTCCCTGTGGCAGACGGAACATATCGTATTGAACTGTATTTCACAGAGCCTTGGCATGGCACGGGCGGAAGCGCTTCTGCCGACTGTGAAGGACTGCGCATATTCGATGTTGCCGTGAATGATTCTGTTGTATTAGATGACTTGGATATTTGGGCTGAAAGCGGTCACGATGGAGTTTGTAAGAAAGTGGTATATGCCACAGTGAAAGGTGGGATGTTGAAAATTCATTTCCCGGAAGTGAAAGCAGGACAAGCCTTGATTTCAGGCATTGCTATTGCCAGCACAGATCGGGAACTGAAACCGACGGTATTCCCTGCGTCCGGCTGGAGTTGGGAAAAGGCGGATAAAGAAGTAATGGAAAAGACTCCGAAAGAGTTACTTCCGGAAGACAAAAATGCTCGTGTCAGTATATCATACGAAGCGGAAACGGCAGTGCTGAAAGGCAAATTCCAAAAGAAAGAACATCGCAAACAGATGGGAGTGTTTTTTGGTAAAGGAAAAGGCAACAGCATTGAATGGAATGTTTCTACCGGGTTGGCGCAAGTGTACGCCCTTCGCTTTAAATATATGAACACTACCGGAAAGCCAATACCTGTCTTAATGAAATTCATTGATTCAAAAGGAGTAGTATTGAAAGAGGACGTATTGAGCTTCCCGGAAACACCGGATAAATGGAAGATGATGAGCACCACCACCGGAACCTTTATCAATGCCGGACATTACAAAGTATTACTTTCGGCAGAAAATATGGACGGAATTGCTTTTGATGCATTGGATATTCAATAAATCTTTCTATCAATTGATTTCAATAAAACGGGATACGGATAAGGTAAACTTTCCGCATCCCGTTTCTTTATATTCGGATCATTTTCTTAGAAATAGAATATAGATGTTATTTTTTTATGATTCAATGTTCCGATTTTAATTATTTAAAAGATAGGAATTAAATAATCTCTATCTTTGAGGACAAACAAAAAGAGCAATAATGGAAAGTAATATACCAAAGTATGATTTGCCGGTTGATTATATTGTAGGAGAGGGATTCGCAAAAGATTTACTGAAGAGCTATAAGAATTTTCCATGTAAGATTGAATCCGGCTTATTTATTCTTTGTATAAAAGGCACTATGGAGGTGACGATCAATACCAATACCCATCATATTAGTGAAAATGATTTAATAACTTTGCCGCCTAATTGCATATTAGAGGTGCACACATTCTCATCCGATATCCAGATTTATTATGCAGGCTTTTCATCTCATTTTATAGAAAGTATAAATTTGATGAAAGCTACCCAGCACCTTCTTCCGGTAATTATGGAGAATCCGATAGTTGCTTTATCTCCACTTCAGGCCTGTAGTTATAAAATGTTTTATGAATCATCTATTCTTTCATACGCTTCACTTAGGACGCGCGAAAATAAGGAGATAGTAAAAGCTGTTCTTACCATGTTTATCCAAGGGGCTACAGAAATATATAAGTTACAGAATAATTGGTATTTGTCTTCTCAATCAAGAAAGTATGAGATTTATCAGGAGTTTTTAAAATTAGTCATGAAACATTATACAATCCATCACGGAACATCTTTCTATGCTGATGAGTTAGGACTTAGCCTGCCCCATTTCTGTTCTACAATTAAAAAGGCGGCAGGAAATACTCCATTAGAGGTGATTGCTTCTGTCATTTTGATGGAAGCTAAATCCCGCTTAAAGTCGACCGATGAACCTGTAAAAAATATAGCTCTATCTTTAGGGTTTAATAATATCTCCTTCTTTAATAAGTTTTTTAAGCAGCATACTGGTATTACCCCTCAAGAATATAGAGGACGCTAATCTTCTGTTTTTCTATCAAATGGTAATGTAACGGTAAAACAACTACCTTTCCCAATCTCTGATTTAACGGAGATATCTCCTTGCAGATGTTCTACAATCGTTTTACAGATAGAAAGTCCTAAACCGGTTCCCTGTTTAAAAGTATCTACTTTGTAGAAACGATCAAAGATTTCATTCAAACATTCTTGCGGAATTCCCGAACCGGTATCTTCTACAAATATTTGTACTGAATCCGCATTTCTGTTATCAAGCGTATACCCAAAATGAATATATCCTTTTTGGGTGAATTTCCGGGCATTATTAATGAAATTGCATATTACTTGTTTCAGGCGTGTAATATCTGTGTTGATATAAACATCTTCATCCGGTAATAATGACTTTATTTCAATTTCGGAAATAGGTTTCATTGCCTGTTCTTTCTCTATGTCCATCATTAAAGAGTTAAGGGAACAGTTGGAGAAAGTAAATTTAATCGTATTTGATTCAATCTTGGACAAATCAAGTATGTCGTCAATCAATCGTACTAAATGTTCGCTATTGATGCTGATTAGTCGCACGAAATCGGCACGTTCCTCTTCACTTAACTCATCATAAGTGGAACCTATAACATCAGAAAAGCCGACGATTGCATTCAGCGGCGTACGGATCTCATGACTCATATTAGCCAGAAACGCCATTTTAAGACGATCGCTTTCTTCTGCTTTTTTACGTGCCTCGATTAAGGTGTTTTCTATGTCTTTATATTCCTGAATACTCAAGCAGATTCCCACTAACCGATAGGGATGGCCGGATATGTTTGCAATATAAGTTGACTGCCCTTCAAACCATTCCCAAGTACCATCTCCCCGGCGCAAACGGAATGGAACTGTTTTGTCAAAAGTTGTATTACCACTAAGTTGTACAACAAAGGCATCAGCCATAGGTTGCCGATCGTCCGGATGAATCATATTCACATATTCCTCCATTGTCAAAGTATTATTTTCTCCTGCCGGAATACCTAAATGTTCAAAATAACGATCGTCAAGAGTAAATTCACTCCGACTTATATCATAATACCATGGATAGATTCTGGTTCTTTGCAAAGCAGTATTCAGAATATATTCCTGTGTAAGCTCTACTGTAATATTGCGGAAAAAGAATAAGATCTTGTTTAAATTAGTTCTATCCCTGATCGTTGCAAATTCTCCTCTTATAGGAAATTGTGTGTAATCAACCTGTTCTTGCATGAAGGTATGTTCAGGTAATGAATACGTATTTTCTCCCTGACGAATCTTTTCCAGAATAGTCGAAAGTATATCTTCCTTTTTATTTAGCAGTTTAAATAAACGATTGGTAGGAAAGGGAAGCATATCATTGACCGACGGATGAACATGCAGTTCTGCAAAAGCCTGCTGATTGAGTTGTATAACTTCTCCATTTGTATCAAATATAATCACTCCGTCGGGTAAAATGTTTAATAATTCATCGTTATAGAGTGTCTGTTTGTAATCTTCCATTTCTTTTATTGTTTTGTACTGAATATAAGATATATGAGACATATCTTATAACAAAGAAAACCATTTCTGTGAAGATTATAACATATTTACAGCTCTTTTTGAGCGACTTATACGGTTATTTTAAATTGCAAGATATTTAATGTTAATACAATATTCTTATTTTAATATTCGATATTCAAATATTAATAGAGAGAATGTGCCAAAACTCCTTTATGATTTTATTTTGGCACATTTCTTTTTCTTTATCTAGTAAGCTTTATCCCATTTATTTGCCAATCGTTTTTGGCTGTTCCTTCTGTGAAATTGAATGATTTAGTTTTGAGAGGTAATGGTTTGAAAGTTAGGGAAAATTCGGCTTCTCCGCTTTCAGGCAGAAAGAAATGCTTACCGGGAGTAATGCCGTCAGCCTTTTGTAATGTGTATGATGCACCTTGCTCGTCTACTAGTTTGGCATTTACACTTACTTGTATCCAGTATTTGGGTATGTAATATGCATAAAAATGAACGATAGTGGCTGTATCAGTCAATTCTACCTGCTTCACTTCAAGAATATCAGTATTGGTTGATTCAAAACTTGGATAGTTAACTACTTTTCTATTGGTGTCCCCGGTGATACTCATCTCACGCTTTGGTGCATCCAAATATCTACGCATCTTTAATTTCAAGCTGCCTTTACCATAGCCCGACCACATTTTCACGATTTTGCCTTCGGGAGAGATAAGAACATAATTCGGAATACCGTTAACGTCATACACAGCATATAGTCCTGCAGTCTGTTTCAAGTCGCTTAAGTTTTGCCAAGTCATTTCATGTTGTGCAGAAGCAGCTTTCCACCTAGTTTGTGTATCCGAACTCAAACTGATGATGGTGAGTCGGTCTTTATATTGCTCTTGAATCTCTTTCATTTCGGGCAAAGCCATGATGCAGGGACCACAACCGCTGCTCCAGAAATCAAGTAACATATATTTTCCTTTGAAATCAGCCAAATGATGCACCTTTCCATCTAAATCAAAAAGATCGGCATCTGCCATGTCATCTCCTTCTTTCACCGTTTTAGGAGGGAAGAGATTAACCCTGATTTCTTGTCCTTCAATGGAAGCTTTCTGTTCTTCGTTTAATCTGTCATACAAAGCCAGTATTTCTTCCTTATTGGTAAACTTTGGATTGTACTTCAATGACATACTCAAACGGAGCAATTTTTCCATCCAGACATTAGAAATAGGGAGTTCCTTCATCAACTTTAATTCCCGTTGATTAATAATGGAAGATATACTATCACTCTTTGTTCGAAGTGCTTTTCGTTCGGTTTCTGAAGCTGAACGCATACTTCTTTCTTTGATAGCCAAGCGTTGAAATTCGTCCCATAAGTCACGGGAATCCTCAATGAATCTATTATGTTCTTGTTGTTCTTTTACCGGACTATCTACCCTCCATGTATAAATCAGAGGGTTTGTGCCCGTTACTTTTATTTTTGCGCCCGGAGTTGCATAAATATCTAACGACATTGGAGGGAAATCTGTATCGCGACACATGAGAGACAGTTGATCCATACCGCTTTCTCCTGCATTTCGCTTGAAAAAGAAAGTTCCATTACGTATCGTATCCGTACCAACTATGCTTCCTACGCGTCCATCCGTCAAAAATAAGGAAACATGAGTTCCGTCTTTCACTCCTTTTACCTCACCTTTAATTGTGTACTCGTGTTGTGCTTGTGAAACGAGACTGCCTAATAAAAAGAAGCTGCTAAATAGTAGTTTTTTCATCATCATAATATTAGAAGTAATTATACGCCACAAGGTAAAGATTTTCTTCATAGAGTGTTACTCCTTTTATTGTTCTTTAATATTTCTGTAAAAGAAAGGGGTACAAAATCCCCTTTCGTCCGTCTACTTGATATGAAGAAAAAAGAACGAATGAAAATATATACTTTACTGCTTGGCGCATTGTTTGTAAGTCCTACACAGGCACAAACAATGCATGATTGGGAGAATCATCATGTTCTCCAGATCAATCGTGAACCGGCAAGAGCTGCTTTTATCCCTTTCTCTGTACAGAAAGGAGACGGCTCAATCTCTTTAGACGGAACCTGGAAATTCCGTTGGACTCCCGTTCCCAATGAAAGAGTCGTGAATTTCTATCAGACAAATTTTAATGATAAAGATTGGACGGATTTTCCTGTTCCCGCCAATTGGGAAGTGAACGGATATGGCACGCCTATCTATGTTTCAGCAGGCTATCCGTTTAAAATAGATCCTCCACGGGTGATGGGAGAACCGAAAACTGACTATACCACGTATAAAGAACGAAACCCGGTAGGGCAATATCGGCGTACCTTTGTCTTGCCGGCCGGATGGGAAGCGAATGGACAGACTTTTCTACGGTTTGAGGGCGTAATGAGCGCCTTTTATGTTTGGATCAATGGCGAACGGGTAGGGTATAGCCAAGGCAGTATGGAACCAAGTGAATTTAATGTCACGAAGTATCTGAAATCCGGAGAAAATCAGATTTCACTGGAAGTCTACCGATATAGTGACGGTTCTTATCTGGAAGATCAGGATTTCTGGCGTTTTGGTGGTATTCATCGTAGTATTCATCTGATACATACGCCGGATATTCATGTCCGTGATTATGCGGTACGCACTCTTCCCGCATCTGTTGGTGATTATGAAGATTTTATTTTGCAGATTGATCCGCAATTCAGTGTATATCGAGGGATGACTGGAAAAGGGTATGTCTTACAGGGAGTATTAAAGGATGCTTCAGGCAAAGAAGTTGCCACATTGAAAGGCGATGTGGAAAATATGCTTGATTTGGAGCATAAAGCAAGCCGGATGAATGAATGGTATCCGCAGCGTGGCCCGCGTAAGATGGGACGTTTGTCAGCCATTATAAAATCGCCGGAAAGATGGACGGCAGAAACACCCTATCTTTATAAATTACACTTAACTCTCCAAAATGGAGAAGGAAAAGTCGTAGAACAGATAGAACAGGCCGTAGGTTTCCGCTCTGTAGAAATCAAAAAAGGACAACTGTTAGTGAACGGTAATCCGGTTCGTTTTCGTGGAGTGAACCGCCACGAACATGATCCACGGACGGCACGTGTCATGAGCGAAGAACGGATGCTTCAGGATATTCTTTTAATGAAGCAGGCAAATATAAATGCTGTGCGCACCAGTCATTACCCGAATGTAAGCCGTTGGTACGAGCTATGCGACAGCTTGGGATTGTACGTGATGGACGAAGCGGATATAGAAGAACACGGATTGCGTGGAACACTCGCAAGTACCCCTGACTGGCATGCAGCATTTATGGACCGTGCGGTCCGTATGGCGGAACGTGATAAGAATTATCCATGTATTGTAATGTGGAGCATGGGAAACGAAAGCGGTTACGGACCGAACTTCGCTGCTATTTCGGCATGGCTGCATGATTTCGATCCCACTCGTCCTGTACATTATGAGGGGGCGCAGGGAGTGGACGGAAATCCTGACCCGAAGACGGTCGATGTTATCAGTCGCTTTTATACCCGGGTGAAACAAGAATACTTAAATCCCGGCATTGCAGAGGGAGAAGACAAGGAACGCGCTGAAAATGCACGCTGGGAACGGTTGCTGGAGATTGCGGAGCGTACCAATGACGACCGTCCGGTGATGACGAGTGAATATGCACATTCCATGGGGAATGCATTAGGAAATTTCAAGGAATATTGGGATGAGATATATAGCAATCCCCGTATGCTGGGTGGTTTTATATGGGATTGGGTAGATCAGGGAATCTACAAGACATTACCCGATGGCCGTACCATGGTGGCTTACGGCGGTGACTTTGGCGATAAGCCGAATTTAAAAGCTTTCTGCTTTAATGGATTACTGATGAGTGACCGTAAAACTACGCCTAAATATTGGGAGGTAAAAAAAGTATATGCACCGGTTGAGTTGAGAGTTGAGAATGGAGAGTTGAGAGTAACCAACCGGAATCATCATATTGATTTATCACTTTATCGTTGTCTGTGGACATTATCAGTGGATGGTAAGGAGAAAGAACGGGGAGAAATAACATTGCCGGAAATAGCTCCAGGGGAAAGTAAAACAATTGATTTGCCGGCTTTCCGATCATTGAAACCTCTTTCCGATTGCCAACTGAAAGTAAGCATTGTTTTGAAATCGGATGCTCTTTGGGCAAAGGCAGGACATGAAGTGGCCTGGGAACAATTCTGTTTGCAGAAAGGAGATTTAGCTTCTGCTGATTTAATTAATAAAGGAGCGCTTCAGGTGAAAGAGGATGATAATTCTTTATTGATTAGCGGACGTGGTTTTTCTGTTCAGTGGGAAAAGAAAGTGAACGGAAGTATGACTTCCCTTATATATAAGGGCAAAGAAATGCTGACTCACTCCGATGATTTTCCGGTTCAGCCTGTCACTCAAGTTTTCCGTGCTCCGACAGATAATGACAAGAGCTTCGGAAACTGGTTGGCTAAAGACTGGAAATTGCATGGAATGGATCATCCGCAGATAAATTTGGAATCTTTCCACCATGAAAAACGTGCAGACGGGGCGGTCATTGTCCGGATTCAAACAAGTAATTTATATAAAGAAGGAAAAGTGGTGACGACTTCTGTCTATACGGTCTTTTCAGATGGAACGATTGATCTGAAAACAACTTTCTTGCCACAAGGAGTTCTTCCTGAAATTCCCCGTTTAGGAACCGCATTCTGTCTGGCGCCTGCTTATGATACATTTACCTGGTATGGCAGAGGACCACAGGATAACTATCCTGACCGCAAAACATCTGCTATGATAGGGCTTTGGAAAGGAAGCGTTGCAGAACAATACGTTCATTATCCACGTCCGCAGGACAGTGGAAACAAAGAAGAAGTGCATTATCTTACCTTGACCGACAAACAGAATAAAGGCATTCGTGTTGACGCGGTAGAAAACGCATTTTCTGCATCTGCCCTGCATTACACCGTACAAGACATCTATGAAGAAACTCACGATTGCGATTTAAAACCACGTGCAGAAGTTATTCTTAGTATGGATGCTGCCGTACTTGGATTAGGAAACAGTAGTTGCGGACCGGGTGTATTGAAGAAATATGCCATAGAGAAAAAAGAACATACGTTGCATCTCCGTATCAGTAGTAAACAATAATAGCAATAAATAACTAACACAATAATAAAAGTAACAATGAAAAAAGTAACCACTTTATTATCAACCTTGGCGTTGGCAACTACCCTGGCTGCTCAAAACCTTCCACAAACGGAAAGGCAATATCTCTCCGGTCACGGATGCGACGATATGGTTGAATGGGACTTCTTTTGTACCAACGGACGCAATTCCGGCAAATGGACGAAAATCGGCGTACCTTCCTGTTGGGAATTGCAAGGCTTCGGCACTTATCAGTATGGAATCACTTTCTATGGAAAGCCATTTCCTGAAGGCGTTGCCGATGAAAAAGGTATGTATAAGTACGAGTTTGAAGTTCCGGAAAAGTTTCGCGGCAAACAGGTCAATCTTGTATTCGAAGCTTCGATGACAGACACGGAAGTAAAAGTGAATGGACGCAAAGTGGGTTCCAAACATCAGGGAGCCTTCTATCGTTTTTCATACAACGTCACGGATTTCCTGAAATATGGCAAAAAGAATTTATTGGAAGTCACTGTTGCCAAAGAGAGTGAAAATGCCAGTGTGAACCTTGCCGAACGTCGTGCTGATTATTGGAATTTTGGCGGTATCTTCCGTCCGGTGTTCCTGGAGGTGAAACCAGCCGTAAACCTGCGGCACATTGCCATTGACGCAAAGATGGATGGAACTTTCCGTGCCAACTGCTACACAAATATCTCTAATGACGGAATGAGCATCCGTACACAGATTTTAGATAAAAAAGGGAAAAAGATAACGGAAACCACCGTACCCGTAAAAGCAGGAGGCGACTGGACTTCCCTGCAACTGAATGTATCTAACCCCGCATTATGGACAGCGGAAACTCCGAATCTTTATAAAGCGCAATTCTCTCTATTGGATAAGACCGGTAAGGTTTTGCATAGTGAAACAGAAAATTTTGGTTTCCGCACGATTGAAGTACGCGAAAGCGACGGACTTTATATAAACGGAGTACGCATCAATGTACGTGGTGTCAATCGCCATAGTTTCCGTCCTGAAAGTGGCCGTACATTGAGTAAAGAGAAGAATGTCGAAGACGTTCTTTTGATGAAAGGCATGAATATGAATTCTGTCCGTTTGAGCCACTATCCGGCTGACCCGGAATTTTTGGAAGCCTGTGATTCTCTCGGACTTTATGTGATGGACGAATTGGGAGGCTGGCATGGCAAGTATGATACCCCCACCGGAGTACGTCTGATTGAAGGCATGATAGAACGTGACGTGAATCATCCGTCTATTATTTGGTGGAGTAATGGTAATGAAAAAGGATGGAATACCGAACTGGATGGAGAGTTTCATAAATACGATCCGCAGAAACGTCCGGTTATTCACCCGCAAGGCAATTTCTCCGGTTTTGAAACCATGCATTACCGCTCTTACGGAGAAAGCCAGAACTACATGCGCTTACCGGAAATCTTTATGCCTACGGAATTCTTGCATGGTTTGTACGATGGTGGCCATGGTGCGGGATTATATGATTATTGGGAAATGATGCGCAAGCATCCCCGTTGTATCGGTGGATTCCTTTGGGTATTGGCAGACGAAGGTGTGAAGCGTGTAGATATGGACGGATTCATCGATAACCAGGGAAACTTTGGAGCAGACGGTATTGTAGGACCACATCACGAAAAGGAAGGTAGCTACTACACTATCAAGCAGTTATGGAGTCCGGTACAAATCATGAATACTTCTATCGACAAGCAATTTGATGGCAAATTCTCCGTAGAAAACCGTTACGATTATCTGAATCTGAATACTTGCCGTTTCCTTTGGAAGCAAGTAAAATTCCCGCTGGCAACAGATGCTTCCAATGCTGCTATTCAAGTGTTGAAAGAGGGTGAAGTGCAAGGCAGTGACGTGGTTGCTCATTCGGCAGGCATTTTGGATATAAAAACAAATATCCTCCCCAATGCAGACGCCCTCTTCCTGACAGCAATCGACTCATACGGCCATGAACTTTGGCGCTGGACTTTCCCGGTCAACAAACTGAATCAGCAGACTGAACAGCTTTCTCCCTTGTCCAGTCGTCCTACTTATACGGAGACAGAAAATGATCTTACTGTGAAAGCGAATAAGCGTGCGTTCATCTTCTCAAAGAAAGACGGACAACTGAAAGGGGTATCTGTAGATAACCGTAAGATTAACTTCGCCAATGGACCCCGTTTCATCGGAGCCCGTCGTGCAGACCGCTCATTGGATCAGTTCTATAACCATGATGATGAGAAAGCAAAAGAAAAAGACCGCACATACAGCGAATTCCCCGATGCTGCCGTATTTACGAAACTGGATGTGAAAGAAGACGGGGGTAATCTGGTTGTTACCGCCAATTATAAACTGGGTAATCTGGATAAAGCCCAATGGACAATTAACCCGAGTGGAGAACTGGCTTTGGATTATACCTACAATTTCTCCGGTGTCGTAGACTTGATGGGTATTTGTTTCGACTATCCTGAAGATCAAGTAATCAGCAAACGCTGGTTAGGTGCCGGACCTTACCGTGTATGGCAAAACCGTATTCACGGAACACAATACGATGTTTGGGAAAACGACTATAACGATCCTATTCCGGGTGAAACCTTCACTTATCCAGAATTCAAAGGATATTTTGCAGATGTTTCCTGGATGAATATCCAAACGAAAGAAGGCACTATCAACCTGACAAACGAAACTCCTGACGCATATATCGGAGTATATCAGCCTCGTGATGGCCGCGACCGTTTGCTTTATACTCTTCCCGAAAGCGGAATCTCTGTCCTGAACGTGATTCCTCCGGTACGTAATAAAGTAAACTCCACCGATTTGTGTGGTCCCTCTTCACAACCGAAATGGGTAAATGGTCCACAAACCGGACGAGTCATTTTCCGGTTTATGTAAATGAATCATATAAAGGTATCCACATTGCGTTGGGTACCTTTTTT
>ERZ860388.1746-NODE-1746-length-12931-cov-2.374573_pt1 | contig 12931 bp, 9 predicted proteins | sample MGYA00509978_ERZ860388 | MGnify/ENA primary metagenome ERZ860388 (study PRJEB30046, sample SAMN00715225) | human gut metagenome | study: EMG produced TPA metagenomics assembly of the A metagenome-wide association study of gut microbiota in type 2...
GATCCGCAGATTCCGATATTCATGATCTTTACAAGAACCTGATCGTCCTTTACTTCCGGAACCGGAACCTCTCTGAAAATAATTTCTCCTGGTTTTGTCATTACCTGCTGTAACATAATAGTTTCCTCCTTGTTTTCGTTATGTATTATCTTTTATTAAATGTTTTATTAAAGTAATTACATTATTATTCAGAAACTCTCTTTTGTCAAGAGTGTTCTTATCACTTCTCTCTATTGCACAATATTAGAAATCAGTTTTTGTGCAGGTTTCATAGATACACTGTGCATCATCCCACAACAAAAAATCTCTGAGCAAAATCTGCCTTTTGACAGACCTTGTTCAGAGATTTCCGAAAATAAAAGTTCTCAGCTTCTATTCTATATTTTTGATAAAATCCTGTAAAAAATGTTTCGCAGCACCTACTGCGGATGCTTCTCTCTTGTAGGAGCAGTTTCTGAGATACCGGATATCATGATCGAAGCCATTGTATTCCATCACTTTTTCCCCCAGTGGAAGCATATGTTCTGCCAGATATCCACCAACTTCTCCACCAAGGATGATATCCATATCGTATGCCATACGCAGATTTGAGATCAGGACCGCCAGCATATCCAGATATTCGCTCCATTTTTCTTCCGCTGCTTCGTCACCGGATTTTAACTGTTCCATAAACGTTTCCAGAGAATTGATTTCATCTGTAAGTGCACTTGCTGCACAGTAGGCATCCGCACACCCTTTCTTGCCACAATAGCATTTACGTCCTCCCGGAACCAGAATCATATGTCCGAATTCTCCTGCCTTCTGATTTTCTCCCTGAAACAGCTTTCCACCAATACAGAATGCTCCGCCCAGCGTATTGTTCAGTGACAGGTAGATTGCATTTTTATATTTGTTCATATCCTCTGCCATCATTGCCGCATTTGCATCATTTTCGAAATAAACCGGAAGATCAAATGCCTGTTCCAAAAAACTCAGGCTGTAATTTTCCAGCTGCAATGCATGTGATTTTATAAGCAGATGGGCTTTCTGACTGATGATTCCCGGAATTGAAATACCAATTCCAAGAATCCGGTCCTGATACTCTGTGTCCTTCAGAAATTCTGATGTCAGTACAGAAAGATCCTGACAGTAAGATGCATCCGGTGAAAACTTCATACGGACACGCCTGAATTTCACGATTTCATATTTCAGGTTTACAAGTACTATCCCCACATGATTTGCTGTGATCACAATTCCTACAGAATATCTGTAGGACGGATTGATTCCTATGCTTTTTGCCTTGCGTCCACCAGTAGATTCATATTCTCCGGTTTCTATAATGATTCCTTTTGCGATCAGATCATTTATATTTGAAAGAACTGTGGGCATACTCAAGTTCAGATTTTTGGATACTTCTGCCTTGGATGTTATTTGATTGTTGATCACATAATTCAGGATTCTGGATCTTGTGATAGTTTTTTTATCTGTTCCAGCCATTTTTGCCGACCTCTTTTATCAATTATTTTATAAAAGAATCATAACTTTTCTTTTGACATTTGTAAAGCACAAAAATACCACCCGACAAATGTCAGATGGTACCTTATGTATTGTGTTTGAAATTATGATTTTCCCAGCACCTCGTCCAGCGTCGAGAAAAGTACATTTATACTGATCGGCTTCGCAATATGTCCGTCCATACCTGCTTCGAAAGCTCTCTGGCGGTCTTCTTCGAAGGCATTGGCGGTCATGGCGATGATCGGGATGTGGCTTCTTGGATCGTTAAGTGCCCGGATCACTTTGGTTGCCTCGTAACCATCCATGTGCGGCATCTGAATATCCATGAGGATCAGGTCATAGTAATCCTCCGGTTTCGCCTTCAGGGTTTCCACACATTTAACACCGTCTGTTACGTGTTCTGTCTCAAGACCGCTTTCTCCGAGAAGTTCCATCGCAATCTCTGCGTTCAGTTCATTATCCTCTGCCAGCAGGATACGTTTGCCTTTGAAATTCCGGAATATCTGACCGGACTGTTCTTCCTTCCTGGACTGGATCTGCTCTTCTGTCGCTGTCGGGAAGGACAGGACGATGGTTGTCTTGGTCCCCTTTCCGGCTTTACTCGAAACATTGATAGTTCCGCCCATCAGGTCAACCAGTGCTTTGACAATCGGAAGTCCAAGACCTGTACCGGTCACATGACTCTCTGTAGTCGTTCTTTCTCTCGTAAATTCCTCAAAAATATGAGGCAGATACTCCTCACTCATTCCAATTCCGGTATCGGCAACTACGATCCTGAATGAAGTGTGTCCCTCTTTGGAATAGTGGAATTCTGAAATATCAACTACAATACTGCCGCCATCCGGTGTGTACTTGATCGAATTGCTTACGATATTAAGCAGGATCTCTCTTACTTTGGTCCTGTCACAGATCACATACGGATGGTCTGAATTCAGTATACAGGTGTACTTAAGATTTTTCTTATGGAGTTCCGGCTCAAAAACCGCCTGGAGAGAATTCACAAGATCCTTAAAACATCCTACTTCCGGTTTCAGCTCCGCTTCACCACTTTCGATCCGTGCCATCTCAAGCACATAATTGAGCAATGAAAGTAAAAATGAACTCGATGACTTGATCTTGCCAACATACTCCACAACCTTCTCACGATCATCCGCATGTTTCTCCAGAAGGTCTGAGAAACCGATGATCGCATTCATCGGTGTACGGATATCGTGGCTCATATTAAAGAGGAAACGTGTCTTTGCTTCATTCGCGATTCTGGCTTCTTCGGCAGCTTTCTCCAGTTCTTTCTCATGAATATATTCACGATAACGCCGCATCTGAAACTGCATATATCCCTCTGCCAGCAATATCGCAATTGCTACTGCGATCAGTATTGTCAGTGCCTTCTGGATATTGCTGATCCATCCGTTCTCCGGTACAATATCAAAATACCAGGTATCGTTTGGTACAGAGCAGGCAACTTCCATTGAATTTTTCAGTGTTTCATTGTCACTTTCCGCAATGACAACTTTCTTCCCGGTATCTATGTCTTTCTTCCAGATCTGGTAATGGTATCCTGCATTCTCAAGTTTGTTCAGTTCTGTTTCCTGGATAAATTTATTCCAGTCGATGACCAGAATAGAAAATCCCCAGAACTGCTCTTTTCCCGATTCATCCGCTGTGTAAATCGGATCAAAAAGAAGTGCTCCGACTCCTCCCTGTACCAGATCAAATGGTCCTGCGATCGTGTATTCTCCACTGTCTTTCGCAAGGTTGGCTGCTGCTTTTCGCTCGGAATCTCTGAGCATGTCCAGACCGATTGCCTGTTCATTTCCCTCAAGAGGGTATACCTGTGAAACTGCGCCATCCTTTGCAAGCTCACGCGCTGATATCACGTAGTTCTCATCCTGCATCAGTTGAGACAGTTCTGAGAACTCTTCGTCCGTGATCTCATGCTTCTCTTCTATGAGCTTTTTCATGAGTTCTGACTCTGACAGGTATTTATTTAACTGTGCTTCTACCTTGCCGACAGTCGTCTCGGCAGTATAGGATGCCTTAAGTTTCTCTCTCTTTTCCTGATTCAGATTCACCAGATAGATACAGCCAATGGTAATTAAAAAAGTAATACAGAAAACAAGGAGTGCCCGGACTCTCATTATTTTGGTATCTTTCTTTGTTTGCATATCTTTCTTCTCATCATTTTCGTAAATTTCTGAGTAAGTAAAAACATTCTCACGCAGATTCATTCTTCGCTGCTTTTTATTATAATGGAATCCGGCGTATAAATCCAGTTCTTTCTGGCAAACACGCCAGCAAATACTAATCAGTGAAAGGCTCTTCGATATATATGCAAAAAAACTGACTCGCCAGGAAATCCGACGGGTCAGTTTTTGTATCATCTGCTATTTGAGTTATCTTTTTTGAAAGATCATCCTCTCCAAGTGCAAATACCAGGTCGACAGACGCCTGGTCGATTGCAAGGATATCTGTGGATGCAAGAATTCCGATATTCGGTGTAACGACCGGTTCTGCTCCGACACCTTCGCAGTCACAGGAAACAGACATGTTTCTCAGACAGTTGATGTATGCGATCTGTTTACCGAAATGATCTACCGTTGCTTTGGAAGATTCTGTGATGCGCTCCATCAGTTCTTCCTCTGCAATGCTCCACATATTAGAGGAACCTTCTACGGTGTGGATCATTCCTTTGCCGATACGTCCGTCTGCACAGCCGATACCAATGTTCTTGTTGGATCCGCCGAAACCACCCATGGTATGTCCTTTGAAATGTGTCAGGACAAGCATGGAATCATAAATAATTTTATTATAGACCCTGAAATCAGGTTGAGGTCAATATCTTTCTGCAAAAAAGTTAATTTCGGTGTACTTTCACCTTCAGAATTGTGCTTCCCAGTTTTGAGGCTTCTATTGGTTTCGGGATATGTCCGTCCATTCCTGCATTCAGACATTTGCGGATATTTTCCGAGGAAGCCTGTGCTGTCATGGCGAAAATTGGAATCGTTCCTGCATCTTCGCGGTCCAGCCCGCGGATTGCCTTGACTGCCTCGATTCCGTCCATGACCGGCATCATGATATCCATGAGAATGACATCGTAGCCATGTGGTTCCGAAGCTTCAAACTTCTCAAGAGCTTCTTTTCCATTCCATGCCTTGTCAATCTTCGCACCAAGTTCTGTGAGATAAAATTCTGCGATCTCCATATTGATCTCGTTGTCCTCGACCAGCAGGATCTTCATACCTTCGAGATTTTTTGCCCCCGCACAGTTCTGTGACTCGCTTTGTTCTGAAGCATTCTTATCAATTTTGAATAGAAGCTGATATGTGATATCCGTTCCCTCGCCAAGAGTGCTCTCAACCTTGATCGTACCGCCAAGCCGGTCGATCAGTGCTTTTACGATAGACATTCCGAGACCGGTTCCACGGTACTGCGTCCGGGCATCGTTTTCTTCCTGGGTAAAAGGCTTGAACAGCTCATTCTCTATAAATTCCCGGCTCATTCCTATGCCGGAGTCTACGATACGGAACTCATAAAGAGCTGTCTCTCCATCGTCCGAAATTTCTGTCGCATATGTGTCGATCGTTCCGTTTGGCTTGTTATACTTGACGGAATTACTCATAAGATTCAGCATGATCCGGCGAAGCTGCAGAGAACTTCCATACAATGCAGTATGCCTGATAGTTCCTCTGTACTTTCTGTGGACAAGTCCCGTCTGCATGACCTGTGAATCCATCAGTGCTGCCACCTCATTCATCAGTTCAGCAAGGTCAAACGGTTCTTCTTTGATATCAAGTCTGCCTGCTTCCAGTTTGCTCATATCCAGAACATCATTTACCAGTTCCAGAAGATGTCTTGTTGAAAGCTGGATCTTGTCGAGACTGTCATCGACCTTTGTCTCATCCTGACGGTTTTTGTGGATAATGTCGAGCATTCCCATGATTCCGTTGATCGGCGTGCGGATATCGTGGCTCATGCGGTTCATAAATTCTGTCTTGGCACGATTTTCGGAATCAGCCTCCTCGATCGCGATCTTGAGACGTTCGTTTTCTTTTACTTCTTTTTCATGGAATTCTGAAGTGTTTTTGAACAGAATGATGCCATGAACTACTGTACTTTCTTTGTTGGTCTTTGAGTCATATACGGTGTCTCTGGACATCAGAACGGTTTTCTGGAGCCAGACAAGAGCGTTATCATCACTCTTTTCGCGGTATTCCACTGTTACCTGCCTGGAACCCGTCTCAAATCGCTGAAGAAGCTTGGAAGAAGAATCCACGATACGGTAATTTTCCATGGTGTCTTCTGTTATATAGGCTCTGCGCTCGCTGCAATAATCATCGTAAGAACATGGTGTCTGAACCTCAAAAGTAATTTTTTTTGATTTCGTATGATAAAAAGCACTCTCCAGCCTGTCATTCGTCAGGTCTACTGTATAGACAGAATGTGCTGTCTGCAAAAGTGCCTCCGCGTAGTTTCCATTCTCCACGATCGACTGCCGAAGCTGCTCGTAATAACGTGCCAGCCGGTGTTTTTCGTTCGCCTCGTTCTCATTTCGGTTCTGGAAAGTCTCAAATCCCAGGATAAAATGATGCAGTCGTCCATCCTCTGTCCCGTTGAGATACAGAAGCGTCATTCTGCCACGGTACACATTTTCGCCGTACTGATACTGATATGGAAGCTCAAATTTCCCGGAATCTTTTGTCAGATGCTCGCTCAGGTATTCGATCTGAAGCTGAAGACGGAGATCTTTCCTGTTCTCCTCTGTAGAAAGTTCCTGTATGATCTGCTCAACGGCACCGGAGTAACTTCCGTCATCTGCAAGGAAAAATTTCGAACCGGATCTCAGCACATAATACTGATCCAGCAAAGCATCACAGTACATGCAGCTCGAAAATTCATAGCCCTGTGCAGAGATGTTCTCAAGGATCTGAATATTCATCTTCTGCTTCGCTGCCGCTTCTTCCATCTTTGCCCTATTCTTGTCAATGTACATGTTTTTGTCCGCAAAACGGAACAGGTCTCTCATAGTACAGCCGTCGAAATCACTCGACAATGCGTAACCTGCCGCATAACTGATCGGCATTTCCGGATTTTTGCGGGAGTATTCTGCCGCATGATCCCTGATATTCTGAAGACATTCCCGAACACCATTGTGGTCAAGTCCCTTAAGGACAGCTATAAACTCATCACCGCCGTCACGCCCTGCAAAAAATTCCTCCGGGACAGCCTCGCGAAGCTGTATTGCAAAAGAACGGATGTATTCGTCACCTTTGTCATGACCAAGATTATTGTTGATCGTTCGCAGATTATTCAGGTCAAATACGCACATCGCAACCAGTTCATCTGCCGGGATCTGATCTGGAGCATTAAGGATCTCCTCACATTTATTCTTGTTCGGAAGCCCGGTTGCTTCATCGAGGTAGACTTTTTTCTGAAGGATCCTGTTCTGTGCGGCAAAACGGACTGCCTTGACAAGTTCTGTTCCGATGATCAGAACCAGGCCCAGGATATCCGCCAAAACTACTTTTTCCAGTTTATCCAGGGCTGTGGCTTTTTTCTGGGAATAAACTTCCGCGTAGCTGACCGCCTCGTCACAAATCTGGAAAAAATGCTCGCTCTTCGAAATAATATCGGTGTTCTCGTAACCTTTTTCCCTGACAAGGAGAAGTTCACTTCTGAGTTCTTCTTCAAAACACTGTGCAAGCTCGTCCATATTGTTCTGAAAATTCTTATCCGCAAGACGCACAAAATTTAACTTGTCACTTCCATAGCGCAGTCCTTCAATATAGGACGAGATCGTCTCATACATCTTATCCTGCGGCTCCCCGGAAATCTCCAGCTTGACCATACGCTGCGTGCCGCCGCGCACCAGTCCCGCATAGTTAATGACACGGGCCGTTCCCTGGATCTTGCCCACCATAGACATGATCATAAAAAATAATACGATCAGTATCGTCGTAAGGACCATCATTGCAATACGCAAAAAATGCGTCTGTTTTTTCTCTGTTTCTTTCATTAAATATCCGTCCTGTTAAACATCCAAAACATTTTTTAGTATTTGTTATTATTCTATCCGATTCCCTGCTTTTTGGCAACAAAAATGGGACCTGAGTTTCCCCAGATCCCGTGGTGTGTTGCATTTTGTACAATTCATGATATGTGAGTTTTACATAATTTTCATTCTATTTTAATGGTTTTTCATTGCTTTTTGCACAATATCAATTTATAATAAAAAATATCAATTGGAACGTAAAAACTATGACGGAGGGTGTATTTTATGAACGAAGAACTTTTTAACGAGGCGACGAAATCAAATGTTTTGTCAAAGAAACTGATCGATCAGCTTCAGGAAAGCATGAGCTACAGCAGTATTTCTTTTATCAACTGGACAATCGAGGTCCTGACACTGATCAAGAACCGTTTGGAGCGCGGGGACAGAATTACGGATGAAGTCAGTGGAGAGGTTTATACACTGCATTCTTTCCAGGCATTTGTAAAGAAAAATTTCTCCTCTTACATAACCAGCCAGGTCTTCACCGAGAGTACCAAACCAGAGAAGATCTACTTCTCTCTGAAACCATGTGAAGGCGGTTACAGCCTTCTCGCTGCTGATTCCGGTGATAACAAGACTTATGCGTGGATTTCAAGCCTCAGCAAGAGATTTTCTCTCGTGCAGATGATCGCGACTGGTGTTGTTTATGTCAAGGACAAACGTACAGATACCTATCAGCCGTTTATCTCTGAGCATGGCAAATACTGCCGTTATGATAAAGAACACGGAATCCTCGTAGAAATCTGATTGATCTCTGCAAGCATTCCGCTATCAATGATTCCATATCTGTTCATCCATATCTCAGTTGGAGCTCCGGCTCTGACTGAGATATTTTGTTACTATAAACAATTTATCTTCCTGTGATCCTTCCGATCCCATAAGAGACCAGAAATACTGCAATATCCACTGCCACGATCGTAGATCCGACCGGCGTTCCTGCCAAAATTGAAATCAGGATTCCGGCAGTTGCACTGATCACAGACATCACCGCCGCACTGATCGTCACAGAGCGGAAAGATTTGAATAATCTCATCGCAGAAAGTGCCGGGAAGATCACCAGTGCTGAGATCAAAAGTGATCCAACCAGATTCATTGCCAGAACAATGATCACTGCGATCACAACCGCGATCAGAAGATTATAGGCATTCGCCCTGGTTCCGGTCGCTTTTGCGAAGTTTTCGTCGAATGTCACTGCAAAGATCTTGTTATAAAATAAGATAAAAATCGCCACAACTACGATAGAGAGGATCGCGCACAGCCATACCTCGCCTTTTGTCAGGGTCAGGATGGAAGTGGAGCCAAACAGCGTACTGCACACATCCCCTGAAATATTCGGGCTTGTAGAAAAAAGATTCATCAGAAGATAACCGATCGCCAGCGCGCCGACGGAGATCATCGCGATCGCCGCATCTCCCTTGATCCTTGTGTTCTGTCCTGCACGAAGAAGCAGGATCGCACAGATCACAGTCACCGGAAGGATGAACAGCATATTGTTGGTGATGTTCAGTACGGACGCAATTGCCATGGCACCAAATGCCACATGGGAAAGTCCGTCACCGATGAAAGAAAATCTCTTCAATACCAGTGTCACGCCCAGAAGGGAGGAGCACAGTGCGATCAGTACACCTACGATCAGTGCGTAACGCACGAACGGATACTGAAAATACATATGAAGTGTCTCAAACATCTTATTCCTCCCCTTCCTGTCCGGTGAATGCTTTGCCCAGACTGCTTTCGAGATATTGTTTCTTGGTACCGAAGAAGCAGTGCTCTCCGATATGCAGGATATGTGTTGCATATTTTACTGCCGCCGCAATGTCGTGCGAGATCATAATGATCGTAATTCCATCTTTCTTATTCAGATCCTTGATAAGCTGATACATCTCTGCGGTCACTCGTGGATCCAGACCGGAGACCGGCTCATCGAGAAGAAGAATCTTCTGTGCTGCACAGAGTGCTCTTGCGAGAAGGACTCTCTGCTGCTGCCCGCCGGAAAGAGCGTATGCCGACTCCTTCAACTTATCTTTCACCTCATCCCAGAGCGCAGCACCTTTCAGGGTCTCTTCCACCCGTTGACGGATGAAAGCATTGTCTTTCACTCCATTTACACGCAAGCCATAGGCTACATTCTCAAAAATACTCTTCGGAAAAGGATTCGGACGCTGAAAAACCATTCCTACGTTTTTCCGTAGTTCATCTACTTCTATTCCCTTATCGTAGATATTCTCACCATTGATACGGATTTCTCCTGTCAGACGGGTGGCAGGAATCAAATCATTCATACGGTTGAACAAACGGAGAAAGGTAGATTTACCGCATCCGGAAGGGCCGATAAAAGCAACTACGGACTTCTCTTCTATCTCCATACTGATCCCTTTCAAAGCATGAAAGTCACCATACCAAAAATTTACATCACGGGCATTTATCATAAAAATATCATTCTTTTTATTTACGATTAGACGATTTACAATTTACGATTGATATTACAACTGTCTTGAATTGCATCGCATTTCGTTTCGAGTTGCATTGCAATTTATAGTACCGTAAATCCATTTATCTCCAATTGTAAATCGTCTAATCATAAAATCTCTTTATCTAACTTCAATCGTAATTCGTAAATCGTCTAATCGTAAATCCATCTGTCTCTTTAGTTTGTTCTTACCTTTTTCTCAAAATATCTTCTTAATGCATTTGCCAATAAATTTATCAGCAATATGATCACAATCAGTACCAACGCCGTACCATAAGCCAACGGTAGCTGGGCATCCATATCTGTCCCACTGGTCGATATCACATACAGGTGATAAGGCAACGCCATACACTGATCTAAAATACTTGTAGGCAGCTGTGGCAAGAAATAGGCCGCACAAGTAAACAATATCGGAGCCGTTTCGCCGGATACACGTCCCAAAGCAAGGATCAGTCCGGTTATGATATTAGGAACCCCCATCGGCAAAACGACATGCCAGATAGTCTGTAATTTAGTAGCTCCCAAAGCCCGGCTTCCCTCACGTAAACTATCGGGAATCGCCTTCAACGCCTCTTCCGTAGTACGGATAACCAAAGGTACACAAAGCAATCCCAGTGTCAGCGAACCGGCCAGTATGCTATCGCCAAAACCAAGATAGTTCACAAACAAAGCCATACCGAAAAGCCCGAATACAATAGACGGAATGCCACTCAGATTATTCGTCATCACACGTATAAAACGAACGAGTTTCCCTTTCGGAGCATATTCATTCATATAAATGCCACTCATCACCCCCACCGGAAAAGCGAAAAGCGCACTACCTACCATCAGATAAAATGTACCTACAATAGCGGGCCAGATACCTCCTCCCGTCATACCATCGGTAGGTGCCGAAAAGATAAAATTCCAACTGATGACACCGACACCTCTATATATAATGAAACCCAATATCGTAAAAAGAATCAAGACGATGCATACACTCAACAAACGGAATATTCCGAAAGCGATCTTCTGCGAACGACGTTTGGCTTTATTATTACTTGTTATTTCCATCTCTATTTATTTTTCTTTTTCATCTGATGCACTGTCAGCATTCATTTGATATATTGTTAGCATACATCTGATATATTGTCAGCATTCACTTGATATAGTGTTGGTTCCCATCTGATATATTGCCAACTTTCATCAAGTGTATTATCCGTTTTCATTTGCTGCGTTTCACACCTTTGGACGAAATATATTCCACGCTAAAATTGATTATTAATGTAATAAAGAACAGCACCACCCCCAGCAAGAACAAAGCCTGGTAATGAGGGCCTCCGGCAGGAGCTTCCCCCAGTTCGGCGGCAATGGTAGCGGGAATGGTGCGCAGAGGTTCCAGAATAGTAGCCGGAATCACCGCAGCATTTCCGGTTACCATCAACACGGCCATCGTTTCACCGATAGCACGACCGATGCCCAGTACTACCCCCGAAGTTATGCCGGAAATAGAATACGGAATAACCACTTTATAGGTGGTCTGCCATTGCGAAGCTCCCAAAGCCAGACTCGCTTCACGCATGGCTCGCGGACAATTACGCATGGCGTCTTCCGTAACGGTAATAATGGTAGGCAATGCCATGATAGCCAACACAATGCTTCCTGCCAACCCGCTCTCTCCCACCGGGAGATCGAACACCTTCTGTATAAGCGGCACTATTACAATCAACCCGAAGAACCCGTACACCACCGATGGTATGCCACTCAACAATTCAATAACAGGTTTCAACCATTTACGTACTTTCGCACCGGCTATTTCGGACATATAAATAGAAACCGACAGCCCGAAAGGCAACGCTATAAGAATCGCGAAAAGACTCACCCACAACGTGCCTGTAATCAAAGGCAAAAAGCCGAATAAAGGCGCTGGAGTTGCCGTAGGAAACCACTCAGCGCCCGCAAACACGTCTTTCACAGAAATCGTATTGTCTTTGATAAAATGTACCTGTTCCGGTTCGGTGATAAACTGCTGCGGAACAAAAGCAACAATTCCCGGAGTCTTTTCAACCAGCTTCGTAATACATGCCCCGGCGTGTTGATAAGCATCCCCCAATTCTTCTTCCGTATAATACCGGGTGATATCCTCCAAACGGAAAACCCGGATAGGGAGATTCTCCCCACCTAATTCTTCCCAGTTCGTTATCTCTTCATCGAAAACATCTTTTATCTGAGCCGGACTCAGTTGATTTACCTTATTTTCCTTATTCAAAGCGAGAACATATCCTTCTTCTATCACCTTACTGCCAAACAGCCCGAATGCCTCGGTAAACAAGAACAGTACGATAAGCAGGATCGTAATACTTGTAACAAAACCGCTACAAGTCAATATTCCTTCCACTATCTTTTCAAAAATCTTCTTCATACCTGTTGATTTCTGATGCAAAGGAAAGGGTATTATGTTAAGACGGTGTGAACATCGTTTGAAGGAAATGTTTCAAACATATTACAATTCCGTTACAATGAATACCAAAGAAGATTTTGAAACAGCAATGTAACATCTTCTACTTTAATTTGCCATCGCAATCAGTCATTGCCCTATAAATCATTATTTATAACCCATAAGTTGAATCTACTTCAGACAGAAGAACAAAAAAACATACTTCTTAGCATAGCCTTTATAGGCAGCTTATTTGTTCTTCTGTCTGAAAAATAATAGTCAGTTCATGTATATTAAATCATAACTCATCATTCCCATGAAAGTAAAAAGTATATTATTTCTATTTTTTTCCCTTGCCCTTGCCAGTCTCCATGCCCAACGCATCAAGGGTAGTGACACCGTCCTTCCGGTTGCCCAGCAAACTGCAGAGCGTTTCATGAACAAACATGCCGATGCCCGCGTCACCGTCACCGGAGGCGGAACCGGTGTGGGTATCGCCGCA
>ERZ860388.1753-NODE-1753-length-12876-cov-3.135715_pt1 | contig 12876 bp, 9 predicted proteins | sample MGYA00509978_ERZ860388 | MGnify/ENA primary metagenome ERZ860388 (study PRJEB30046, sample SAMN00715225) | human gut metagenome | study: EMG produced TPA metagenomics assembly of the A metagenome-wide association study of gut microbiota in type 2...
AAAATTCAAAGGCGCCGGCCAAGTTCAAGGTGATCGTGACAAAAAGAAGCGCCAGCAAGGCTACGAACCAAGGCGACTGCAGCTGGAAGCCCCAGCCGACGGAAGCTCCGGCCGCTTTTACGGCGATCAAGGCGCCGGCTAACAACGTCATGGAAATGAGGACGCCGACGGTAAAGGAAAGACCATGCAGTGCGAGTTTTCCGTCTCCGCGGTGCTCAACAAGGCTGAGCATTTTCAGAGACAAAACGGGAAAGACGCAGGGCATTAAATTCAGGATCAAACCGCCGAGGAAAGACATACCGGCGGCGAGCCAAACGGTTAAGTTGACGTCCGTGTTATCGGAGGATGCCGACGGTGGTGTCACGGTTCCATTTACTAAAACATGAGAAAAACTGCCGGACCAGCCGCCTTGAGCGGGTCCGCCGTCAGCGGAAAAGACGCCGGATAAGGTGTCACCTGCTTTCAGTTCTTCCGTGCCCTGAAGTCGGACGGTGACTTCGTCCCCGTTTTTAGAAACCGACTGAGGCGCTTTGTAATCAACAGCTCCTTCCCCTTCGGTGAATACATAAAAATGATTGAAAGGTTCAGAGGTTTTGAAAGTGACGGAAAGGGCGCGATTGGACGGATCAATCTGAGCGGAAACCGTTTTTAAGGGAGTAGGCGTTAAACCGTCATTGGTTTGGAAGAGCCCGGCGTTCGGAGAAGCGGCCGGCTTGGCGTTCGAGACTTTAACGGGAACGTCAAACGAAGCACTTCCCGGAATGCATTGTTCCGCGCACATCAGCCAGGAGACGTTCGCTTTAGCGACGTACCCCCCTTCCTTGGCAGATGCCGGAACGGAAATTGAGACAGGAAGAAGAATCGAGTCTTCGTATCCGAAATTGGTGAGATCGCCGACGACATAAAGTTTCGGCGTAGGCCATTGAATGGATCCCGCCTTCCAGCCTTCGGGCAGAGACCAGTCGATGGTGGTCGGAAGTCCGGTGTCACCGGGCGTTTTCCAATATGTGTGCCAGCCCGGCTCTTGGGTCAGCAGCACGCCTAAACGGATGGAGCTTCCCGGTTGGACCGAAGTCGTTTGAGAGATAAGCTCGGCTTTGACCGCTTCGGTTTTCTTCCAGGGAAGAGCCTGTGCGTTTAAAGCAAAGACGGCAAAGAAAAGCAAAAGGAAGCGCAAAAGCCAAGCAAATCTCATAACAACAAAGTGTCTAAACAAACAAATTAACCATGTACGCGTTTGACTTTGGCAAAGGCCTCGTCAGCAGCTTCGAGCGTACGAGCGATGACGGAATCGTCGTGAGTAATAGAGACGAAACCGGCTTCGTAGATGCTCGGTGCCAAATAAACACCGTTATCCAGCATGGCATGGAAGAAAGTCTTGAAGCGATCGGCGTCGCATTCCATGACTTCCTTGAAAGAAGTCGGGCACTTGCCGCGGAAGTAGATACCGAACATGCCGCCGATGCTTTGAGCTGAGAAGGCGACACCGTGTTTCTTAGCCATTGCGCCTAAGCCCTTGACGAGTTTAGAGGTCTGTTCGGAAAGGCGCTTGTAGAAACCAGGCTGCTGAATTTCATGAAGCGTAGCCAGGCCGCAGGTAACGGCGACCGGGTTGCCGGAAAGGGTACCTGCCTGATAGACGGGGCCCAAAGGAGCAACGCTGTTCATGATGTCGCGTTTGCCGCCGAAAGCTGCAACCGGCATGCCGCCGCCGATCACTTTACCGAACATCGTAATGTCCGGATCGATGTGATACAGAGACTGGGCGCCGCCGAGAGCAACACGGAATCCGGTCATGACTTCGTCGACGATGAGGACGGTACCGTGTTTAGCGGTTTCTTCTCTCATAGTTTCGAGGAATTCCTGAGTGGCGGGAACCATGTTCATATTCCCGGCAACTGCTTCAACGATCACGCAGGCGATTTCGTCGCCTTCTTTGTCAAAGAGTTCTTTGAGCTGTTTGGGATTGTTGTATTCCAAAACGATTGTGTCGTTGGTGACAGCAGTGGGAACACCGGCAGAGCTCGGGGTACCGAACGTCAGCAAGCCGGAGCCGCCTTTAACCAACAGGGAGTCGCTGTGGCCGTGATAGCAGCCTTCGAACTTCACAATCTTATTGCGGCCGGTATAGCCGCGGGCCAAACGGATAGCGCTCATGCCGGCTTCGGTGCCGGAGGAGACGAGACGGACTTCTTCAACGGAAGGAATGAGACGCTTAATTTCTTCGGCAATGTCAATTTCACCGACGGTCGGAGCACCGAAACTCAAGCCGTTGTCGACAGCTTCTTTAACAGCCTCAATGACGTGGGGATTGTTGTGACCGAGAATCATAGGACCCCAAGACCCGATGTAGTCGATGTACTGCTTGCCTTCGACGTCGTACATATGCGGCCCTAATGCTTTTTTTATAAAGCGGGGAGCGCCGCCGACAGAACGGAAGGCACGAACCGGGGAGTTAACGCCGCCGGGAATGGACTTCTGGGCTCTGTCAAAAAGTACTTCATTCTGATCCATGAAAAGAACTCCTAGAAATGAATTAAATAGTAATTTCAAGCGGGATAGGTTAATCCGCTCATGCTAAAGGAAAAACCTAAAGGATAGATTAATTCAGCTGCGACACGCAGAACTGTACTTCAGTCGAATGGGCAGGGAAGCGGAAAATCTATACAGAAGGTTACTCGCAGAGCTTGAGGCCGAAAGATAAGTTTTCGAATATCAAGAAATGTAAATTCGAGAACACTTCGGAGGATATATCAGCGAATTTCGAGAAGTCGTGCTGGGAAATACAAAAGAAAAGCGGAGGGTCTACGAGGGGATCTCCGCAGCAAAGGCTGGCCTCAGTCCTTTTTAAAAGGCTGATGCAGCAGAACACAGATTTTTTTCGCCGAAAGTAAGGAGTACTTGAAACCGCAGACTTTTGTTGCAACGCCTGCATCCTCAGCGAAACTTCAAGATGCAGCGATTTCTTGGTTTCCTAGACGATGATTAGTTTTCCGCAGTGGAAATTTTCTTGACGAAGGATGTCAAGAGCTGGCCGAAATCCTGAGATTCCGCATTGCCGGCAGATGTGACGAGCAGCGCACCGTAAAGCGTTGCTAAAACCCAAGCTGTTAGGACAGAAATCCAAGCAATTTTTCCGAAGTTCATAGGTTCTCCTTATAAGTGAACCTAACCTTATACAGGCTTTTTACTCACCTATACGGGAAACCGAGTACAAATCGGGTAACTAAGTGCCTATTGTGCGTCTATACAACCCAGTGGGCGAACGTTGGTCCCTTATGAAGATGGCGGCTATCGCACCTCTAAATTAAAACTGCCGCGCTCCAAAGGATTGCGGCAGTTTGTATAACGGCTTGATTATTAGAAGGCCAGACCGAGCGCTAGTTTGAAAGTCACAGGAGACGGGCGCATCGAGAAGCTGTCGTCCGTCGGACTGTGCGCTTTGTAACGCGGGAAGCCTAAGTCCATACCGCCGGTTACGTGAAGGTTGCGCGTGATCGCAACAGTGCCGCCGGCCTGAATAACCGGAGTGAAGATGTCTTTCTTCGCACCCCAGCCTTCCTTGAAGTCCTGCTGGTCGCTTCTGAAGTAGCCTGCACCGACACCGGCATAAAGTTTGACGCGCTCGGCCGCTCTGAAGTGATACTGAACAGCAAGACTGTAGCTCGTGAGCTTGTAGCTTCCGACTTTGCTGCCGTTAGCATGAATGCCGTGTGTACCGGACCGGTTAACGGAGAAATCTAAGGCCCATTCCGGAGTGACAAAGTAACGCAGACCGGCTGAGTAAGCCCCGTCGGAAGAAATAGAAGACGGTTTGGGCGTGCCCTTCAGCGTTGTCTTCTGCCAGCCGCCGCCGGCGTAGATCAGTACCTTATTAGAGAAGAGCGACTTCGGCGTGTCCGGCATATGACGAGTCTTGCGATCGTCAAACGTCATGTTGGCGAAGAAGAAAAAGATGTCGGAGAACGGAACATAGGTTCCGTAGATGCTGAAGTTGTCCGTGCCGACACCGACCAAAGGCAGCGGCGCCGGGAAAGGAATCCATTTGTAGTCGCCGCGGGCGGTCAGACCGATGGTGTAGCCGGCTTCCGCATAGAAAGGTGTGCTGCCGAGTCTCCAGCGGGACAACCAGCCGTAGCCCATGAACGGTTCAAAGTTGTTGTGGGAATCGGAGAAGGCCATAGCGTACATGATTCTGCGGTTTCCGCGGCTGTCGATAAAGTTGCGCGAAATACCGCCGCCCCACGTATAACCGTTTTCGTTGTGGCGTTTCTCTGTCTTGTATGCATATCCCGGATGAATCGTGTAGGCGGGAAGGAGCAATCCGGAGGAACCTTCGGAAATAATAGTTTTCATTCCGACCCAAGTGTCGGAAAGGTAGCTTCCTGAAGAGTTTTCTTCGGAAACAACACCGGCGGGGAGGGTATCGACAATTGCTTCCCAAACCGAACGACCGGAGTCTTCAGCAGAAGCAGATGAGGCGATCGCAATAATTCCAGCCCCGAAAATAGTTCTAATGATCTTATTTTTCACGACTTTTTCAATGGAGTGCAAAGCTGAAAAATTTTACAGAAAAACAGCTCGCTTTTATTTGATTTGGTCATTAGAACGAGCTCAATTAACGCAATTTTGATGCCTGTTTTGTGTAACGAGGCTTTTTAGGAAGTTCGTGAAACTTGCGGAATCGAAGGAATCTAATTAAAGTTGCACCGCGAAGTTCGTCGGACAATCGCAGGGGAGAAAGACCTCGGAGGAAAGTCCGGACTCCACAGAGCACCGTAGGAGGTAACACCTCTCCGCCGAAAGGCGAGGACTAGAGCAACAGAGACGAGCCGATTCAGTTCGGTTGAAACGGGCAATCTCTACGGGGAGCAACATCAAATAGGCAGCTAATGAACCTGCTCGGCGAGGCTGCGGGTAGATGGCTCGAACTCGGGAGTGATCCCGAGTCTAGATGAATGATTGTCATGCTGCCTTTGGCGGCACACAGAATCCGGCTTACAGACGGACTTCGCTCTTCTATCTTTTCTTTTATATTCAACTAATTAAATAGAGCGAAAGCTAAAGAACAAGAATAACTTCCGCTCAATGTGAGAGTTGGTGGAGGAAAGTGGAAAAAAGTGGCTAAAATTGAGACTTAGAAAAGGTAGATTTTTGTCTCGTTTTAGTCGTGTTCCAAGGCTCTCCGCACATCAATCTTGACGCCAAAGGGCGTCTGTCGGTGCCTTCTCGTTATCGAGAGGCTCTGGCGCAGCTGTGCTCCGGCCAAATGACCTTTACCCGGCACCCTGACGGGTGTGCTTTGCTGTACCCGCGCAATGTCTGGGAAACCAAGAGAACCGAATTAATGGCACTCCCTTACTCGGCCAGAGTCTTTCAAAGAATCGTGATGGGCTCTGCTGTGGACGTGGATATGGATGCCAGTGGCAGACTGCTGGTGCCTGCAGAGTTAAGAAAAGCATGCGGTCTTTCCAAAGAGATCGTTCTTGTGGGATTGGGCTCGCACTTTGAGCTGTGGGACGCTGAGAAGCTTGCGGAAAGCGAAGCTAAAGCAATGACAGAAAACCTATCGGATATCGCCGCCCAATTCAATTTTTAAAAATAAGGTAGTTTTCTGTGCAGGCAGAGGTCTTGGTTCATCGCCCGGTACTTGCTGAAGAGTCACCCCGACTCCTGGTAACCGATCCGAATGGCGTCTATGTCGACGGTACTTTCGGCCGTGGAGGGCACTCGCGCCTGATATTGGAAAAGCTCTCCCCGCAGGGGCGCCTGATCGCGTTCGACCGCGACGAAGAAGCCGTTAAAGCCGCCGCTCAGATCCAAGATCCGAGATTTCAGATTATTCATGCCCCTTTTGCCTCTATGAAAGAGGAATTGGCAAAGATCGGCATCGACAAAGTCACCGGCATCTTCCTTGATATCGGCGTCTCCAGTCCGCAGATTGATGATCCGGAACGCGGATTTTCTTTCCGCTTTGACGGTCCTCTGGACATGCGCATGGACACGAGCGCGGGAGAAACGGCAGCCGAATGGATTGCCCGCGCCGATGCGGCCGAGATGGCCAAGGTATTTAAGGACCTCGGAGAAGAACGTTTCGCCATGAAGGCCGCTAAGGCCATTGAGAAGGTGCGTACCAAAGAACCGATTCTGCGCACTAAGCAGCTTGCGGACTTAATTGCCGCTACGCTCCCGCGCAACAAGAAAGACAGCGCCCAGCATCCGGCAACACGTATTTTCCAGGCGATCCGTATTCATGTGAATCAAGAGCTCGAGCAGCTTAAACGCGCACTCGAGTCTGCCGGCTCTCTGCTGCTTCCGGGCGGTGTCTTAGCGGTCATTTCCTTCCATTCGCTGGAAGACCGCATCGTTAAGAAATTCTTTGAAGCTGCGGCCAACCCGGCCTCCTGTATCGACCCGCGTCTGCCGCTTCTGCCTTCGCAGCTGCCGCAGCCGCTGTTTAATCGTGCCGTACGCATCCTGCCCTCGGAAAAAGAATGCGAGGAAAATCCTCGCGCCAGAAGTTCCGTGCTTCGCGGCGCATCCCGGACGGATGCTCCGTGGCCTGAACAGGGAGTGCAGGTATGAATGAGTTCCGCTTCCTGGTCGGGATGATTGTGATCTTGGAGCTGGTCCTTTTTGCATGCGGACTTAAAGTCGTAGAGAACCGCCACAACGCCCGAAAGCTGTTCATCGAGCTCGAACATGAGCAGCAGATCCATCATTCTTTGATGGACGAAAGGGCTCGCCTCAAACTTGAAATCTCCAACCTGGAGCAAATCCGTCAAGTCGAAGCCCGCGCGAAAGAAGGCGGCTTGGCCCCTGCTGAGAACGGTCGCGTGATTATCTTGGATAAGAACGCCGTCTCTTCCGGAGCTCAAAAATGAGAATCAGGCAGTGGCTCAGAGATGCATGGGACAACGTCTTCATGCCGACGGAAGAAAAACGCGGTGACGATGACAGCGTTAAGGACCTCCTGCGCCTGAAAATCAAGCCTGGCCGAAGCAAGTTTGTTTATTTCATGCTGCTTTTGTGCTTTACCGCGCTCGGCGTCCGCATCGGCTGGCTTCAGCTTGGTTTTAATACGGAATTCCTGCAGAAGCAGGGTGCGATGCGTTTCCAGCGCACGATCGAAGTGCCTGCGATGCGCGGTCAGATTTATGACCGCAACGGAACGCTGCTGGCAACGAGCGTGACCGCCAAAGCCCTTTGGATTATTCCTCAGGACGTTAAGATTACGACTTCTCAGCTCAAAGAAATTGCTAAGACGCTGGATGTCCCGGTCTCCGAGCTTAGGAAAAAATTTAACTCCAAACGTACCTTCGTCTACTTGAAGCGTCAGGTTCCGATTGAAACGGCCGAGAAGGTGCTGGATATGAAAATTCCGGGCCTGCACTCCACCCGAGAATTCCTGCGCAGCTACCCGGACGGCGAAGCGGCTGCTCAGATCGTCGGTCTGACCGGTTTGGACGGAAACGGTATTGAAGGCATTGAACTGGCTGCGGAAAAACGCTTGGCCGGTAAACCCGGCTCACGCCGCGTGATGAAGGACCGGTTAGGCCGCATCGTGGAAGACGCTTGGCTCAAAGAGCCGATGAACGGCGAAAACATTACGCTGACGATCGACTCCCGCCTCCAGAACCTTGCTTATGAAGCCCTGGGTCGTCAGGTTGAGAATCTGAAAGCTAAAGGCGGCTCCATTGTGATTGCCGACCCGAAGACCGGTGATATTCTCGCGCTTGCGAACTACCCGAGCTTTGACCCGAACAATCGCGGCAAGATTTCGCGCACCGGCGTTCGCAACCGCGCCATTGTGGACACATATGAACCGGGTTCGACGATGAAGCCGTTCTCGGTTGCCGCTGGTCTCGAAGAAAAGAAAGTCACGCCGAATACGCTCTTCCAGATCGGACGCTCCATGTCTTTCGGCCGTCATTCGATCGGGGACTCTCACTACAGTAAAGAGCTGACGGTTTCCGGCATCATTCAGCAGTCGAGCAACATCGGTACGTCTAAAGTGGCGCTCCTGATGACGCCGCAGGTCATGTGGTCTTACTACGACAAGCTCGGTTTCGGCCACTCGCCGCAGATCGGCTTCCCGGGTGCGGTGGCCGGCCGTCTGCGTCCTGCAAAGAACTGGCGTCCGATCGAGCAGGCGACTATGTCCTACGGTCACGGCGTCACGGTTTCTCTGCTTCAGCAAGTCCGTGCCTACACGGTGTTTGCACGTGACGGGGACATGATTGAGCTCTCTATTTACAAAGATCGTGCTTACCGTGAACCGCAGCGGGTCTACAGTGCCAAAACCGCCGGTCAGATGCGTGACATGCTCGCGAAAGTGGTAGAAAAGGGCGGAACCGGTTTCAGAGCTCGCGTTGAAGGCTACACCGCTGCCGGTAAAACCGGTACGGCTTACAAGGTCGAAGGCGGCCAGTACGTGAGAAAGTACGTTGCAGGCTTTGCGGGTTACGCACCGGCACACAATCCCCAGATTGTGGTGGGCATTATGATCGATGAACCGATGATCGGTAAACACTTCGGTTCGACGGCTGGCGCACCGCTTTTCTCCGAGATGGTCTCGAAGACGCTGCGTCTGATGGCGGTCAACCCGGATCGCCCCGAAGACTTTATGGTGACTAAGAACGATAAGAAGCCTGCCAAAGCTAAGGCGCAGCCCGCGAAGACTCATGCATTGAAAGAATCGAACCGCGCCCGCGCGAGGGCGCCGTCAAGGACAAATTTGAAATCAGCCAAAGAAGATCACGTAATAAAGGGGAAGACCAATGGTTGATGCCGTAGCTGTTGCCGCCGAGATTAAGCGATTCGCTCCCGCGGGAGCGGCTTTGCTTTTAGACAGTCGGAAAATCCGCAAAGGCGATGTGTTTTTTGCAGTGAAGGGCGTGCACACCGACGGCCGGGCTTTTATTGAAAAAGCCTGCGGCGCCGGCGCTTCCTGCGTGGTTGCTGAAAAAGGCGATATCGGCCCGTGCTCGGTGCCCGTCATCGAAATAGACAACCTTTATCGCGCTCTCGGTCCGATTGCGGCTGCCTACTACGGCAATTCGACCGCTCAGATGATCGGAATCGCCGTGACAGGCACCAACGGCAAAACCACGACCGCCAACTGGATCGCCGATCTGATGAATCGACTCGGAACACCGTGTGCAAGCATCGGAACGTTAGGATGCACGCTGAACGGCATAGTCCTTCCGAGCGTGTCGATGACAACGCCTGATCCGCTCACGCTTCAGGCAAAGTTTGCCGAGCTGCTTAGCCGCGGTTGCAAAGCGTTTGCGATGGAAGCGAGTTCAATCGGCCTGGAACAGGGGCGCCTTGACGGAACCGAAATCAAAACAGCTGTATTTACGAACCTCACGCGAGACCATCTGGACTATCACGGAACGATGGAGAACTATCTCCGGGCTAAGGAGATCCTGTTCCGCTGGCCGACGGTTGCCTCCGCGGTGATTAATCAGTCCGGTGAGCCGGCTCAGCAGATTATGAAGACCGCTGAAGGCGCCGGAAAAGCAATCCTGACGGTCTCTGCCAAAGGAGATCAACCGGCATACCTGTCTGCCGAGAACATCCGCCATACCCGAGAGGGACTGGAATTTGAAGTCCGCTTTAAAGGAAATACGTTCCCGGTTGCAGCGCACTTTTTAGGCCTCTTTAACGTGGAGAACTTTCTCTGCACGGTGGGCGCAATGATTTCCGTCGGTTTTGAAATCGAAACGGTACTTAAAGAAGCCGCAAAACTCATGCCCCCGGCCGGGCGAATGCAGATCGTGCGCGATGATCACGGCCCAATCTTTGCCGTGGATTATTCCCACACACCGGATGCCGTGACCCAAGCGATTAAAGCCTTGGAGGGATTAGCCGAAGCACGCGGCGGACGCATTTGGATTGTTGTCGGCGCGGGCGGAGACCGAGATCACGGCAAGCGTCCTCTAATGGGACAGGCCGCGTGCGTTGCCGATGAAGTCGTTTTGACGTCGGATAACCCGAGAAGCGAAGATGCGAAAGAGATACTGAAACAAATTCAAGCAGGGACAACCAAACCCTGCACGGTTATTGAAGACCGCAGAAAAGCCATTGAATATGCCGCGGAACATGCCGCTGCCGATGATGTCATCCTCGTTGCCGGCAAAGGCCACGAAGATTATCAGGAAGTCAAAGGTGTTAAACACCACTTCTCTGACGTCGAAGAGACACGCGAAGCCCTGCGGAAACTAAGGAACAAAAATGAATGAAGCGTTAATGACGATCGGGGAATTTGCCGAGATGCTCGGCTCCGACATCCAGATCAAGGGTGCTCCGGGGATTAAATTTTCCTCCGTCAGTTTTGATTCGAGATCAGTCCGACCCAACGGGCTGTTTTTTGCTATTGAAGGAGAGCGGGACGGCCACGAGTTCGTGCAGGCCGCTTCCGATGCGGGCGCAGCGGCGGCGGTCGTGACGCACTTTGTACCGGTGAGCCTTCCTCAGGTTTTGGTGAAAGACACGCGCGAAGCGTTGCTGGACTCCGCTAAAAAATGGCGCTCGAAGTTCGACCTGCCCGTGATCGCGGTTGCCGGCTCAAACGGCAAGACAACCACGACGCAGATGGTTTTATCCATCATCAAAGAACGCTTCCAGGAAGGTGCCTGGGTCGGAACCGAAGGCAACTTGAACAATGAGCTTGGCGTCTCGCTGATGCTTTGGAAACTGCGTCCCGAACATCAGGCCGCGTGCTTTGAAGTCGGCATGAACCATATTGGCGAAATGCGTCCGCTCGTCTCGGCGATTGCGCCGACGATCGGCACAGTGACCAACACGATGCGCGATCATCAGGAGTTCCTGGCTTCCTTAGAAGAGACTGCCAAAGAAAACGGTGAAGTCTTTGCTCAGCTTCCGCGTCAGGGCGTAGCCGTCATCAATGCCGCCGATCCCTTTGCGGTTGAATGGCGCAAGATGGCCGGCAACAATCGCGTCGTGACGTTCGGAACGCCGGACAGTGATGTTTATGCCTGCGAAGTCGAAGGGACAGCATTCAGATTGGTGACGCCGATTGGCCAAATTGATATCGAACTCAAAGTACCCGGCAAGCACAACATTGTGAACGCCGTGAATGCGGCCGCCGTGCTTTTTGCGATGGGCCGCGATCTCTGCGATATCAAGAAGGGTTTGGAAAACTTTGAAGCCGTCAGCCACCGCGGCGAAGTCGTGACATTGGACGATGGTTCCGTAGTCATCGATGACAGCTATAACGCCAACCCGGACTCTATGAATGCCGCAGTCAATATGCTGAGCGAATACCAGCTGCCCAAGATTTTTGTCGCGGGCGACATGGGAGAACTCGGCGTTCAGAGTCCGCAGTTCCACAGGGAGTTAGGCGAATTTGTACGCCGCTGCGGTATTGAGAACTTCTTCTCCATCGGCAACCGCATGCTTGATGCCGTCGAAGGTTACGGCGAAGGTGCGCGTCACTTTGAAACACAGGAAGAACTGCTCGCTGCGCTGAAGGAAGAGATGGTCAAGGGTCCGCATGCCGTGCTCTTTAAGGCCTCGAATTTCATGAAGCTCTTCAAACTCGCGGACGAACTGGTCCGCACCTGGAACAAACAAGAAGAAAAAGAACCGAAGGAAAACTAAATGCTGCTCGCTCTGATTCAATGGCTGGCCGACTCGACTTCTTTAGGCTGGCTTCGCGTTTTTAACTATTTGACGCTGCGCGCCGTTTTAGCCGCACTTACTGCTTTCTTTATCGCCTTGGCATTAGGCCCGGCGGTAATTCGTGAACTGAGAAAACTCAAGGTCGGTCAGGCTGTTCGTCAGTACGGACCGAAGAGCCATCTGGTCAAAGAAGGCACGCCGACCATGGGCGGCATCCTTATCTTGATTGCCGTGGGTGCATCGACGATCCTGTGGATGGACCTCAGCAACCGCTTTGTCTGGGTGGTGCTTTTTGTGACGTTAAGCTTCGGCGCCATCGGCTGGGTCGATGACTACCGAAAGGTAGTCCATCACGATCCCGAGGGCATGAAGTCCAGAGAAAAGTTCTTCTGGCAATCGCTTGTCGGCGTCATTGCCTCCGTCTACTCGGCTTTCTCTGTTGCGGCGCCGGGCAATGAACACATCTGGGGTTTGGTGCTTCAGTGGATGGAGAGCGGTTTTACCTCTATTCCTCTTCCGGAAAGAAGCAATCTGCTGATTCCGTTCTTTAAGAACGTATCGCTTCCGATCGGCATCTGGGGCTTTATCGTCCTCAGCTACTTCGTGATTGTGGGCACGAGCAACGCTGTGAACCTCACAGACGGTCTGGACGGCTTAGCCATTCTGCCGAGCGCTTTGGTCGGTATCGCTTTGGGCATCTTTGCCTACGTGGTCGGCCGTGTTGACTATGCCGCCTACCTCAACTTTCCGTATGTTCCGGGCGCTGGCGAAGTCGTCGTCGTAGGTGCCGCGCTCATCGGTGCAGGCCTAGGCTTCCTTTGGTACAACGCTTATCCGGCCCAGGTGTTTATGGGCGACGTGGGCGCTTTGGCGCTTGGCGGTGCATTGGGTACGATGGCCATCATTACACGTCAGGAACTGGTTCTCTTCATCATGGGCGGCGTTTTCGTGATGGAAACCCTCTCGGTGATTCTCCAAGTCTCGTACTTCAAGATTACGCACGGAAAGCGCATCTTCCTTATGACACCGATCCACCATCATTTTGAAATGAAGGGATGGAAGGAAACTCAGGTCGTCGTTCGTTTTTGGATCATCACCATTGTTTTGGTGCTGATCGGTCTGTCCACTCTGAAAATCAGGTAATCCATCATGTCGGTCAGTCAGAAAGTATTGGTTCTCGGTTTAGGAGCTTCGGGTCGTACCGCGGCTCACTTTTACGCCTCCCGC
>ERZ860388.1758-NODE-1758-length-12863-cov-17.302858_pt1 | contig 12863 bp, 10 predicted proteins | sample MGYA00509978_ERZ860388 | MGnify/ENA primary metagenome ERZ860388 (study PRJEB30046, sample SAMN00715225) | human gut metagenome | study: EMG produced TPA metagenomics assembly of the A metagenome-wide association study of gut microbiota in type 2...
GTAATGATGATACCGGTACCATGTCTACCTGGGCCATCTTTAACATGATAGGATTTTACCCCGACTGTCCTGGTGATCCGTATTATACCCTTACTACGCCTGTATTCGACAAGGTGGTGATTCGTCTTGACTCTGATACTTGGGGAAGCGATAAGCTGGTGATAGAAACTGGGCGCCCTTCAACAGAGTCCTTATACATTCGTGAGATGGAGTTAGGAGGGAAGAAATTATCCCGCTACCGCATCAGTCATGAAGAACTGGTAAAAGGTGGAGTGCTGAGATTTATACTTCGATAGTATAAAGAAGAGAAGATAAAAACAACTTTGATCAAAAAAACGGGTGATCACAAACCACTTGCGATCACCCGATATTTTCATTGTTTTCGTGTTTAGGTAATGTTAGTAAAGAGAGAATTTATAGTATTTTATTTCATAGGTTCCACTGTATAACCTTTTTCTTTCAATAGCTTCAATACCCCATTTGTTCCTGGCAGATGTCCTGCACCCACTACAAAGAGAGTAGGGGTTTCTTTCATGATTGAAGGCATCTTCTCAATCCAGGCTTTGTTGCGGTTGTCTAACAGATCTTCCATTTCTCCCGGTTGAGGGTCACAAGAGTTGCCGTCACGCTCTTCCATCAGTTTCAACATTTCGTCCAGTTTTTGAGCTTTATAGGCATTGTTCAGGCGTTTGGTTTGATCCATAGCTTTATCGATGTCACTTACTAAACAGTAAAGCAGATTTGCCTGGCGTTGCAATGTTTGACTATTGAGCAGTACGTTGATTTGTGATATCGGAGTTTCCAAACCGCCTACTTTCTTGCCACTCTGTATAGCTTGTTGTTGGAAGTAAGTATCCAGTTGTTCTTGTGGATTGAAACCACCCAAATGCTTCATACATAAAATAAGAGTCAATTGCTGGGTGATGAAAGCCGGTTTCATTTTAGCTAACATGGCAATATCCGCCATCAGGTTTTCTTTTACAGCCTTACCTACTAACTCATATTGTTCGGGGGTGAAGAGAACTTGAAGGGTCGTGTCTCCCGCCATCATCATGTTTTGCTGCATCGTTTGCATGAATTCAGGAGACATTGCTTCGGACATAACTACTTCTCCATATACTTGTGAAGTGCCGTCTACTGCCTGTGGCAAGCCGGCAATGCTGTCTTTTATGCTTAGCGGAGCTAAATGGTGCGTTCCTAAAATGTATGAGGGCTTTTCCAGACCGTTACCGGATATTTTCCAGAGTAACTGCGCATTGGCATTCAGTGCGATGCCGATAAAAAGGAGAATACCTAAAATCTTTTTCATTATTTTTCTATTTAGAGTTCATTTGAATATTGCTTATTATTTTACTCGTCCTCCGCGAAGCCAGTATTGCGTGTAGTATTGCTCGTTGAGACTGCTGACAATAACTCCTTTACTTGTGCTGGCATGTATGAATTTCCCATTTTTAAGATAGATACCCACATGGGCCACTCTTTTCTTGGACGCACGACTGGTGAAAAACACCAAATCTCCCTCACGCAGGTTGCGACGGGAGACTTTATTGCTTTCTTTGAGTTGTTCATCGGTGCTTCTGGATAAACGGATGTTGTATACCTGCTTATAGAGTTGTGATACCAGTCCGGAACAATCTGTTCCGCGTTTGTTGTCACCGCCTGCGCGGTAGGGGACACCTATCCACTCCGCAGAGGCTATGTACAATTTGTGGTTATCTTCCTTATTTATGTCTATTCCCATGCGGACAGAAGCTTTTGCCAGCGCTTTGTAGTCGAGACGAGGTGCTGATGTATGGCAAGAACTTAAACTAAAGGTCAGTCCGATAAGTGCAACTATATAAGAGAGGTATTTCTTCATGCTTGTTCCTCTTTCTCTTCCGGTTGAACAATTGTTTCCTGAACGGGCGTTTCCTGAACTGGTACTTCTTGAATTGCTGTTTCCTGAGCCGTCATTTCCATTTTCTCTTCTTCAATTTCTTCTTCTACTCTGACATTAAAATAGTCTTCAAGCTCCTTTTCAGCCGAGTTATTCTCATTCTGAATATCACGGATAATCACTCCATTCTCCATCAGAGCAATACGCGGACACACATCCACCGTATGGTTCAGGTTATGACTTGAAATAATGACTGTGGCATGGTGATCTTCATTGTATTTTCTCAGCAGGTGCTTGATGATGGACTGTGAGCTCGGATCAAGGAAATTGAACGGTTCATCCAGGATCAGCAATTGCGGATGATGCAGCATGGCGGAGATAATACCTATTTTCTGCTTGTTTCCGGCAGAGAAGTTACGGATGAATTTCTTTTGTCCGAGGACTTCGTTACTCATGAAGCGTTCAAATGGAAGCAGACGTTCGTCTACCTCTTCTTTTTTCAGACCGTACATTTTACCGATGAAGTAGAAATATTCTTCGGGAGTGAGGTAATCAATCAGGAAACCATCATCGATGAAAGCACCTGTGAATTGTTTCCAGTCTTCATTTTTGGATACATCGATGTCATTGATTGTCACATTTCCCAGATCTGCCTGTAGCAGGTCCAGTATCAGACGGAAGAGGGTAGTCTTACCCGCACCATTGTTGCCTACCAATCCTAACATATCGCCCTGGTAGATGCTATATTTCTCGATATCTACGGCTTTCTTTTCGCCGAAGTTTTTTTGAAGTTGGTTAATCTCTATCATATTCGTTATTATTTTTGTCTACTATCGTGAAATCCTTCCATATTCTTATATCGGCGCTTCATAAAGCGATGATATACATTCCGTAGCCACCATCTTGAAGTTGCGATGAATAGTATGCCGACAACTAAGAGAATCCATGGGGTTACTTCTTTGCCCACCGTCGCATTCAGTACGAAGAATAGTAGCAACGGCACTCCGAATGCACCTCCTGCAATGAGGTTCTGCAAACCGGTACCCACATTTTGCCGTCCAGTCATTTTGGCATTAAGGTCAAGCGTCTTGTTGTTATACACTGCCAACTGAAACAGACAGAAGTATACGGCACCCGGAACGAATATAATCCAAGCGGTGCATTCCAGTACAGATACTTTACCCGTCACCATACCCGGTATCATCAGCACAAACGGGATGATGAGTGCGATGCTGTACAAGATGTATTTGGCACGCAACAATGAATAGATGGACTCCTTGCGGCTCATCAGTCCGTCAATGTAGTTGCCTTCGTAGCTCATCAGCGGAGAGAGGAACAGAATTCCGAAGATGATATAGTTGTAAAGTACGAAGAAGTCGCGGGAGCCACCATCGTAAATATCAGAAAAACTGATGGTAAGACTGAAAATCAGTACTATAGCGGTAACGGAATAAAGTGACTTCCTGCACACCTTGTTGCGTAGTAGCAATTTCAACTCCAGCCGGATGTATTCGCCTATTTCGCCATAACGGTCCAGGAACTTGTATTCGGATACTGTTTTTACTTGAACGGTAGTGTCTTCTGTTTTATTCAGTTCATTGTAGACCAGTTTTTGCATAATGCTCCGGTTGATGAACCACATAAGGGAAATGGCTACCAGGACACAGATAAATGTGAGTATGTTTCCCGTGATAAATCCTTCACCCAGATCAATGAAGAAACCGAATAACGGACTGTCATCTGGAACGAAAAGTGCAGCTGCAATACCTCCGTATACGACTATCGGCAAGAGAACCCACCAGATGCGTTCGTCCATCAGCGTACGACATAGCAGATACCAGTAATTATTGAATACGATGAGCAACCAAATACCAATGCAGTAGGTCAATACACCTCCTATTCCATAAAATTTGGTAACAGTGATAATAGCGAACGGAACGAACAGGAAGAGCCAAAGCAAATTAAAGCTGTTAAGTCCCGAGCGTAGGAGCAGGAAGTCGATAAGACGACTCCTTTTGATGGGGAGCAGTAAGTATGGTTTAACTTCCTGTGTCGGTGTTTTCAGGAAGGGTAACCGCAAAAGGAAGTCCAGGGCGAGTATGAAGATCAGGCCGCTGTTCATTACGTGATAGGCTTCTTTGGCGCCTCCGTCGAAGGCGAAAGCGAATGTTGTTCCGAAGAAAATGAGATACCCTGCCCAGAATACACTCATGAAGTACATCCAAAACTTTCCGAACTTACTTTTCTCGTACATCGGATGCCGCTTTTCAGCTAACTTTCCGTGTCTGCGTAGCTCAAGAAATAGATTCATGCTGTTTAGTGATTAGTTGTTAGTGATTAATGGAGTGATTGGAAGGTAGTGATTAGTAATAAGTAAGAATGCACTCGCTTATCACTAATCACTTATCCTTTATCACTATTTGTTGGGTACCGTCATGGTTACCTCGATTTCATTTCCTTGTTTCAACAGGTCAGATACAAACTTTTGAATATCTTTAGCTGTGATGCTATTTACGATATCCGTGTATCCTTCTGTCATATCCATGCCATAATAGAAGTAATCGTTCAGATTATTCATCCAGTATCCGTTTTCTTTCTGGTTGTCGGCATACTTCTTCAGCATGTACTCTTTTACTTTCTGCAAGTGTACGTCTGACGGTCCTTCGGCTGCAAGTTTCTTCAACTCATCTACTACAATACCTGCCAGTTTATCTTTCTTAGCAGGATCGGTCTGGAAGACAATCTGCAACAATAATTGTTCTTTCGGATACTTCTGTAAGTCGCCAAAACAGTTTACACCATATGTACCACCTTCTTTTTCGCGTACTTCTTCAGTATAAACCATATCAAGAACCTGAGTTGCAAAGCTCAGCAAAATGTCATTCTTTAGAGTATAAGGAGCTTTACCGCTGTACAGGAATACGATGGTTGCTGTAGGAGTTTGTTGCTCTTTGGCATATTCATTTTTGTACACACCTTTGCGTATACTCATCTTCGTATCTTTGAAGGTCTCTTTACGATTGATGGCAGGCAGTGCACCTAAGTATTCGGCAATCAGTGGTTTGGCAGTTTCAAGGTCAATGTTTCCGACAAAGTAGAATGTAAAGTCGCTGGCATCTTTGAAACGGTCGTTGTACATTTCCAGAATACGGTCGTAATCAATCTGATCCACCATTTCCGGTTTCATCATTACTACACGCGGGTGATTATTGTACATTGCTTTCTGTAAAGAGTCGTTTATAGAAGAAAGAGGATTTGCCTGCGCACTTTCCAATTGGGCTTTCATACGGTTTTTAAAAGATTCGAATGCTTCCGCATCTTTACGGGGAGCGGTGAAGGTGAGATATGTCAGCTGCATCATAGTTTCAAAATCTTTTGGTGAGCAGGTACCGAATACATTCTCAGTGGTAGCACCCAGACCGGCATTGACGGAAACTTTCTTGCCAGCCAGTACTTTCGTCAAGTCTACTTGGCTGAAGTTACCCAAACCACCTACAGCTATTACGTTGTCCATAACGGCAAAGTTCAGTGCGTCTTTGTCGGGGAAAATGGATTTACCACCCAGACTGGTACCTTTCATGCGGATTTCATCAGCTTTGAAATCAGTCTTCTTTACATAGACAGTTACACCATTTGAAAGAACTAATTTTGTACTACCATAGATATCGCCTTCTTTCTCAGAAATGATTTTACCACCTTTCGGAGCTTCTTTCATCAGCGGTTCGTCAGATACTTTGTCTACGTATGCTTGCAGGTCGAGATCTTTCATACCTTTCAGTAAGTTGATAACTTCTTCTTTTGTCGGGTATTTCAAGCCTTCTTTTGCAGGACCGGCAATTATAACTACTTGATTGCTATCCGGAACGAGTTGCTGCATTACCATATTCATGGCCTGTAAGGGAATGTTAGGAGCCAGTTGGTTCATCATAGCGTACTCAGCTTCAATCCCCGGGATAGGCTCGCCATTCAAGAAGTTCTGTACATATTCTCTTACGTAAGAACCGTGCTTGGTCTTTTCGCGTTCGTTGTAGGCAGACTCTAAACTCTGCAAATAGTTGGCGCGTGCGCGTGCATATTCTGATTCGGTAAAGCCGAAGCGACGTGCACGTTCAGTCTCTTGTAGTAAGGTTTTCAAAGCTGTTTCAATGCCGTCGGCTTTACTTGAGGCAGAAAGTGCGAAGGCTTCTTTGGTTTTGGCGACAAAGAAGTCGCTATAGTAACTGCTTGCACGGGTAAACGGTGGGTTGGCACTTTGCACCAATTCGCTCAGGCGGGCGTTCAACATACTACTGATCATGCTCGTCATATATTGTGAAGCAAGATAGCCTACATTATTCTTTTCTGAATCAGGAGTCGCATCTTGCTTGAAGTAAATCTCAATTGACGGGTCGTCTACTTCCTTATCTGTACCGATAGCTACGATGGGTTCCTTATTATCAGTAACAGGATAGTAAGTGCGTTCTGCCGGATTTACCGGTTTTTGTACATCGGCGAATACTGCCTTTAGTTTAGCTTCTACGGTGTCTACATCGATATCACCTACAATAACGATACCTTGCAGATCAGGACGATACCATTTGTGATAGTAATCGCGGATATCTTTATAAGGGAAGTTGTTGATTACATCAATAGAGCCGATAGGCATACAATCTGCATATTTGTCACCCTGATATATAGTTGGGAGCAGGTCAGTGTAGACGCGCAACATACCACTGTTGCGGCTGCGCCATTCTTCACGGATCACACCACGTTCTTTGTCGATTTCATCGTCTTTGAGTAGGATATAGTTAGACCAGTCGTGCAGGATCAGCAGACAGGAGTCCAATACACCGGTGCGGTCAATCGGAGCATTACTGATGTTGTAAACAGTTTCGTCTATGCTGGTATAAGCATTTAAGTTAGTACCAAATTTGATACCTACGGTTTCGCACCAAGGGATGACGCCGAGGCCTTTATCATCACCGGGGAAATTTTTAGTACCGTTGAAGGCCATGTGTTCCAAGAAGTGGGCAAGTCCGCGTTGTTGCGGTTCTTCAAGAATGGAACCTACTTTCTGGGCAATATAGAACTCAGCCCGATTTTCGGGTAATTTGTTGTGGCGTATGTAATACGTCAGCCCATTGTCTAATTGGCCGATACGGACATTTTTGTCCACGGGAAGGGGCGGAAACTGCATTTGCTGCGCTACCGCTTGTTGGAAACCGGCACATAGAACGAATGCTACTGCCAGTAAACTGTGAAATAAATGTTTCATGTTGATGAAAATTAAAATTGTTTCTTGACCTATTTGTCGAAGAGGGAGAGGAGAAATCACAGGAAGAATATATTTTTTATATGAATGATAATTTAGCAAATTATCATTTTATCGCCTCACGAATTCGTACCAGTTTCGTCAGTAGTCCTTCCAGTAAATCGAGCTTCAGCATATTGGCACCATCGCTTTTGGCTATTTCGGGGTGCTCATGTGTTTCAATAAACAATCCGTCTACACCAACCGCAACACCGGCTTTGGCAACGGTTTCAATAAGCTGCGGCATACCACCTGTCACTCCACTTGTCTGATTGGGTTGTTGCAGAGAATGTGTAACATCCAGAATGACCGGATAACCGAAGGTTTGCATTTCAGGAATGCCACGGTAGTCTACAACAAGGTCTTGATATCCGAAAGTTGTTCCACGTTCGGTAATCATAACTTCCTTATTTCCGGCTTCTACTACCTTTTCCGCAGCAAAGCGCATGGCGAGTGGAGACAGGAACTGTCCTTTTTTGATGTTAACCACCTTTCCTGTTTTTGCAGCAGCTATCAGAATGTCTGTCTGGCGGCAAAGGAATGCTGGTATTTGCAGTACATCTACATATTCGGCGGCCATTGCGGCTTCTTCTGCAGAATGTATATCTGTAACAGTAGGCACACCAAAAGTATCGTGTACTTTCTGTAACACTTTCAACGCTTTTTCATCGCCTATTCCCATAAATGAATCCAGGCGTGAACGGTTGGCCTTGCGATAAGAGCCTTTAAATACATAAGGTATTTGTAATTTCTCCGTGATATTTACCACACGTTCGGCAATACACATTGCCATCTCTTCTCCTTCAATCACACAAGGACCTGCCAATAAAAAGAAATTTCCAGCAGGATTATTCTTTAATTCAATCATAAGTAATTAGTGTATAGTGCTTAACGTTAATCGTTATTCTTAGTTGGGTATAATCAATGTTATCGCTTCATGCATAATTCCGATGTCCAGTGGAAAATGCCGGTCGAGAATACGTCCGTCCAAGTCCACCGAAGCATTTTGTGCACGTAGTACTTTTACTTTCTGGGTACGGTAAGGCATCACGACTTTATGATTCAGAATACGTCCCTGGATAAGCATCCACAGTCCTGATACGAGTTGTAACAGCTCCGGACGATAGATAACGGATACATCGAGCCAACCGTTATACGGCACGGCACTTGGTGCTTGTCCGTATCCCCATGCACTGCCAATACATACCGTCATGATACGTCCCCGGATGTGTTCTCCGTTTATTTTGAGATGCATCCGGTAGAGCTTCCGTTCAAAGAAAAGTGAGATGAGGGCCATGAGATAGGACAGGAATTTTACTCCCCAGAAACGTTTGGTCTGGTCGGAAATCTTCACGATACGGGCTCCTAAACCAATGTTGATTGCATTGAGGAAATAGCGTGTTACATGCTTTTCACCATCGTAATAGTTGCAAAATCCGACGTCTATCTTCCGGCGTCGGTTATTTATGATGCAATCTACGGCATCTTTGTATTCCGAAGTCATTTCCCAGTATTTGGCAAAGTCATTTCCGATACCGTTGGGAATGATACCTATGGCGATTTCTCTTTTATCTTCTGCATTGGACGACATGATACCGTTGATGGCGTCGTTTAGTGCTCCATCACCGCCCACCACAACAATGGTGCGGTATCCGTTATTGGCAAGAATGCCGGCTAAACGTTCCACAGATCCGAACCCTTCAGACTGCACATAGTCATAAGACACGCCTCGGCTGTCCATATATTCTTTGATTTCTTTCCACCGTTTCTGCACTTTCCGCGTGCCGGCTTTGGGATTGTATATCACTCCCCACTTTTCGGGTTCTACGCTCATATTGTTATCTCTTAGTAAAGTCCTACATAATCATTTTTGTACTCTCCCCGCAGTCTTTGTCTTTGTTGCCCCAAAGATACTAATTCCCTTCGAGTTTCGCTTGTACAAAAGCAATCTTTTCTTCCATAGGCAGCCCGGCATCCATCCAATGGATAGTAAAGCCGCGTCGTTCCATTCCCCGGAACCAGGTCATCTGCCGTTTGGCAAACTGATGAATAGCAATCTCCAGTTCCCTGTACATCTCTTCGTATGTCAGTTTGCCGATAACGTACAGAGTCAGGTACTTGTATTCCAGGCCATAATAGATAAGATCATCCGGTTGGATACCCTGTTCTATCAGGCGTCGTACTTCATCTACCATCCCTTCGTTCAGACGTTGACGCAGGCGGTTGGATATCTTCGTACGGCGTAATTCCCGGTCTATATCTACACCAATGATAAGGCTGTTCAGTTTCGGGAACGCCCGTTCGTCTACCGGTGTATGTGCATAATATTCTTCTATCTCAATGGCCCGGATCGCTCGTTTTACGGTGTCGACATCTGTAGTATTATGCAGGGCTTTGTATTGCTTCAGCATCTCAGTCAGTTCTTCCAGGGATTTATCGGCAAGGCGTGCACGTAACTCCGGGTTTTCGGGAACTGGCAGCAACTTATAGCCTTTCAATACGGATTCCAGATACATACCGGTACCTCCACACAAAACGGGAAGTTTCCCTTTTTGTTTAATAGTCTCGTACGCTATCAGAAAATCACGCTGATATTCAAAAACATTGTATTTATAACCCGGGTCGGCAATATCAATCAGATGATAGGGGATTAGTTTACCATTTACAGTGTAGTCTACCAGGTCTTTACCTGTACCGAGATCCATACCACGGTAGATTTGCCGGGAATCTGCACTGATGATTTCTGTGTCAAGAACATCTGCCAGTGCTGCGGCGAAAGGAGTTTTACCGGAAGCGGTAGGACCTAATATAGCTATCAAATCATAGTCAGGCATAAGTCGTTTTGATTATTTTTCTACAAAGATAATGCAAACCGAAAGCAATACAAAATAAGCTTGATTATTTTTAATGCTAAAGTGCAGCTTGTCTTTGTTTTAAAGCTAAATATGAAAAAGGAAGTGAAAAAGAGAATGCCTTCTCTTAAATGGTGTTATAAATGCGTTGTTTTCGCACACGGAACTTGCTACTTTCAAAAAAGTGCGTACCTTTGCACTGTGTTTTTCATAGTATTAGATTTAAGGTTAACAAAGGTTGGAGTACAGCGGTACTCCTTTTTTTATGTCTATACCTCATCTCTTCAATATTGAAATATTCATTTCATTCATACCTCATTGTATACCACATCCATATGCTGCGTGGCTATGTTACATCATTGAAAGTATATGTAACAGATATGAGAAAGTATGTAATACCAGTATAAATACGTGTAGCGCAATGATGCAGATGTATTCCAGGGGATTGGATAAATTTGCAGAAATAAAAAAAGAAATGATATAGGGAAATTAGGTAAAGGTAAAATGAAACTTCAGTTTTCAGTGAATAGGTTTACCAAATTAGGTTAGTTAATTATTTTTAGGTCTGTGAGGTTGTGTTTGTGAAAACACAACCTCATTTATATGGTGATAAAGATGTATATTTGCAATACTAAAAGTATATGCCAAGCTATGAAATACATATTGATTCTGCTACTTCTGTTGATTTTTCCACTATCCGGTATTGCGGAAAAGCATTGTGTCTTTACTCCAATTAACGGAACGCATGGATTGTCCGGAAATAAGGTGCGCAATATCACTCAGTTGCCGGACGGGCGCATGATGATAACTACGGAAGGATTACTGAACTTATATGACGGTACTAATTTCAGTTACCTGCACTATGATCGGGAAGATATCTGCCGTTTATCAGACTATTCCGGATTTCATCACGAATATATAGATGCTCACGGATATATGTGGCTTAAAAATCAACGCCAACTGATGGTGGTGGATATAGGACGTGAATGTTTTATTGAGCGACCGGACAGTTTGCTGGCTTTATGGGGGATAGATACTCCGATGAAGGATTTTTTCATGGATAAGACCAAGAATTTATGGGTCATAACGGATAAGGATGATTTGGTACGCATAGATAAGACAACTCTGCAGGCAAGTACTTTTCTGAATCGTGTTTCATTGATTGGAGATACCACCGATCAGGTTTATGATCTTGGGGTGTTGGACGGGAACTTATATCTGTTCTATCGTTCCGGTTTATTGATTTGTTACGCTATGGAGTCACAAAAGGAAATATATCGGCAGAAACTGTCGGATGAACTTCCTGAAGGAGTGTATGGGAATACATCTTACGTAGTGCCGGGAACGAATACTTTCTACCAGTTATGCAATGGTAACAGAGGTGGGGTAATGTTGGCTTATGATGTAGAAAGAAGAAAATGGAACATCGTGTTGCAGACAAGCTATTGGCTGAATTACCTGTCTGTTGATAAAGACGGAAGCATATGGATTAGTTGTCATAAAGGATTATGGAATATAGATGCGGGGCTGGAAAGAAAACAATATATACCAACCTTGAAATTAGTGGACGGACGCAATATAAATACAGAAGTGAGTACGCTTTACAATGACAGCCAAGGTGGCATGTGGGTAGGGACCTTGAACCGGGGAATCCTGTATTATCATCCGGACCGTTTCCGCTTTCAGAATATTGGCAGGACATTGTTTCCCGTTACGGAAAATATGAATCTTTATGTAACTTGCATTGCAGCACAAAACCAGGAGAATATGTGGGTGGGGACCCGGAAAGGACTATTCTCCTATCATCTTTCTAATGGAGACATAAACTTATATTCCAAGGAATTGTCCACTGTCAATTGCAATACCCTGTTTAAGGACAGTCGGCAACGTGCTTGGTTGGGAAGTGTCGGACAGGGACTTTATTGTATGCTGCCGGATGGAGAAACCAGACATTATCCGTTGTCCGGCCAGACAATTCATTCCATTATGGAGCAACCGGATGGAACTCTGTATTTATGTACTGAAAACCAGGGTTTCGGTATATTTACTCCCGAAACCGGACAATATGAAAAGGAGCAGGGACTACCTCAGACGGAGAATTTGACTGTCTACCAATTGGCATCTTTGGGGAAGGATCGTTTAGCAGGCATTACACGGAAAGGTTGGTTTGTTTATGATTGTACCCAAAAAGAATATACCTTTAACCCCAGTTTTCATGTATGTACTTCCATCTTTGTAGACCGACAAAAGCAAGTTTGGATTGGTCTGGAAGATGGGTTATTGCTTTGCAACATAGCTACCGGACAACAAAACACGTTTCATACCACGGACGGCTTGGTCAATAACTCTATCCGTTCCATCATTCAAACACAAGATCATGCTATCTGGGTATCTACTTCTAACGGGATAACACGTATCACTGTAACGGGAGAGGGAGAACAGATACGATATTCGTTTGCAAATTTCAATCGGTACGATGGTGTGATTACGGATGAATTCTGCGAGCGGTCCTCTTTTGTCGCAGAAGATGGAACTCTCTACTGGGGTGGTATTAATGGATTTAATAAGTTTGTTCCGCTTCATACCACAATGGAGCGGGTGTATGCCGCACCTTTATTCGTGGGCTTTGATCTGTTTGGTGAACGTGTGGAAAGTGGAAAAATGTATCATGGTAATAGGATACTTCAACGCCCTATAACCTTGACCAAAGAGATTATCCTGAACTATGATCAGAACTTTTTCACTTTAGAGTTTTCTGCCTTGAATTATATCAATCCCACACAGACCTATTATCGTTACCAACTGACGGGTATTGACTATTCGGAACGGGAAATCCGCTCTTCCG
>ERZ860388.1764-NODE-1764-length-12833-cov-3.863202_pt1 | contig 12833 bp, 10 predicted proteins | sample MGYA00509978_ERZ860388 | MGnify/ENA primary metagenome ERZ860388 (study PRJEB30046, sample SAMN00715225) | human gut metagenome | study: EMG produced TPA metagenomics assembly of the A metagenome-wide association study of gut microbiota in type 2...
CTTTGCCACCGTCGTTTTACCGGTTCCTCTCGTCCCGGTAAAGAGATAGGCATGCCCCAGCCGATTGGCTTTGACCTGATTTTTTAAGGCTGTCACAATATGATCCTGCCCCTTTACATCCTCAAAATCCTGTGGTCTGAATTTACGATATAATGCCGTATAAGACATCCTCTACACCTCTTACTTCCTAATCACCAAAACTGATGCCGATCCGCTTTGCTTCCTGAATCATCTGGCAGTCAGGATCTACCATCTTAAGTTTGCCCGCCACATCTTCCAGCGGAACACGCTTTGTCTGCCCATCGATCATAGCGATCATATAGCCATAATCTTTTTCCAGGATCGCCTGAGCTGCCGCAGATCCCAGTCTCGTACAAAGCACCCGGTCATACGGACAAGGACTGCCGCCCCGCTGTGTATGTCCCGGCACTGTCACCCTTGCCTCTGAACCGGTACGGTCTCCGATCAGTTTGGCGATCTCATAGGAAACGGACGGATATGGTGAATTTTCTCTCTTTTTCTTCCATTCCTTTTTGGAAAGTGCTGCATCCTCCTTGGAGATCGCGCCTTCCGCTACCGCTAAGATCGTAAAGCCCTTGCCTGCCTGATGGCGTTTATCGATCGCCTCGATCACCTTCTGCTCGGATATATGTTTCGGAAGCGGAAGCTGTACGATAAAGCCATCCACATCCGGATCATTATTTAACTCATCGACCTTACGAAGCAATTCTTCCTCCGTAACATCCTCCTCAAAGCGAATTAAGGTAGACTTAAAACCAATCTCCTGACAAGTCTTGACTTTACTAGCCACATAAGTCTCGCTACCGCCGTCATGGCCCACCAAAATAGCAGCCAAGTGAGGGATCTTACCTCCGGCAGCCTTGATCTGGGCTACCTCCTCAGCCATCTCCTTCTTCATCTGAGCGGAAACGGCCTTACCATCCAGCAATTGATAATGTTGTTCTTCCATATTATTGATTGTCTCCTGTTAATTAACGTCTGAACGAGGGCTTCATCGAAGGTAGCTTCATCTTCCCCGACTTCGCGGAAGTAAGCATACGCATCATCTTACGGGTCTCATCAAATTGCTTGATCAGCTTGTTTACCTCCTGGATGCTCGTACCGCTACCTTTGGCGATACGCTGACGGCGTGAGCCATTCAAGATAGCCGGGTTGCTGCGCTCATCCGGAGTCATCGAATAAATGATAGCCTCGATACTCTTGAACGCGTTATCATCGATATCCACATCTTTCAATGCCTTTCCTACACCCGGGATCATGGATGCCAACTCTTTCAAGTTACCCATCTTCTTGATCTGTTGGATCTGGGAGATAAAGTCGTTAAAATCGAACTGGTTCTTAGCGATCTTCTTCTGCAAACGTTTCGCTTCTTCCTCGTCATATTGCTCTTGCGCACGTTCCACCAAAGACACGATATCACCCATGCCTAAGATTCGATCCGCCATACGTTCAGGGTGGAAAATATCCAAGGCATCCATCTTCTCGCCCGTACCGACAAACTTAATCGGCTTATCAACAACCGTACGGATCGACAAAGCGGCACCACCACGGGTATCACCATCCAACTTCGTAAGTACGACGCCGTCGAAGTTCAGCCGCTCATTAAATTCCCTCGCGGTATTCACGGCATCCTGACCCGTCATGGCATCTACCACGAACAAGGTCTCATCCGGCTGGATAGCGCTCTTGATAGCGGCGATCTCGTTCATCATCTGCTCATCGATAGCCAAACGACCGGCGGTATCCACGATCACGACGTCATTGCCTTTAGCCCGTGCCTCGCGGATAGCGTTCATAGCGATCTCCACCGGATTCTTATTCTCCAATTCCATGTATACCGGAACACCTACCTGCTCTCCGACTACACGCAACTGCTCGATAGCTGCCGGACGATACACGTCGCAAGCGGCTAATAATGGTTTCTTATTTTTCTTGGTCTTTAATAAAGACGCTAGTTTACCAGTGAAAGTAGTCTTACCCGAACCTTGCAAACCGGACATCAATATAATGGCGGGATTTCCCTGCAAATTCACGTCGACTGCCGTACCTCCCATCAAGCTGGCCAACTCATCGTGAACAATTTTAACCATCAACTGACTAGGCTTAACCGATGTAAGCACGTTCTGTCCTAAAGCCTTCTCTTTTACCGTATCCGTAAAACTCTTGGCAACCTTATAATTGACGTCGGCATCCAACAACGCTTTACGCACATCCTTCAATGTTTCCGCCACATTGATCTCGGTAATCTTGCCTTCGCCCTTCAACAGTTTAAACGATCTGTCTAACCTTTCGCTTAAGTTCTCAAACATAATTCGTATGTGTATTTATATTATTTTCTACTGGATTAAGGGGCAAAGGTACGAAAAAGAGATGAGTATGCGATGAAAGCGATCTCGAAATTCTTCACTTCTCAACGTTTTAGTATACGGATCGAATTAAGAACCGCCAGCAAAGATACACCTACATCCGCGAAAACAGCTTCCCAAAGCGTGGCAAAACCGAAGGCTCCCGCCACAAGGACTATCACCTTCACGCCAATAGATCCCACGATATTCTGACGGACGATATTCCGGGTAGCACGTCCGATAGAAATAGCTTCCGCTACTTTAGAGGGCTGGTCCGTTTGGATAACCACGTCCGCGCTCTCGATGGCCGCATCCGATCCCAATCCACCCATCGCAATACCGACATCACTTAAAGCCAGTACCGGCGCATCGTTCATCCCATCGCCCACAAAGGCAACCGACTTATCCGGCTCCGCCGTTAATCGCTCTATATAAGCGGCTTTATCCTCCGGCAGCAGATTACCATACGCTTTATCGACACCCAAACGCTCAGCGAATTGATTCACGATCTCTTGCTTATCCCCGGACAACAAGCGAATATCTTTAACATCCAGATCCTTTAACCGACGAATCGCATCCACGGCATCCTTCTTCAAGGTATCCGAAAGGAGAAGATGCCCCGCATATTTCCCATCGATCGCACAAACCACCACGGTAGAAACACTATCGGATAATTCCTTCGGGACAGGAATATCACGTTCGGCCAATAAACGAATGTTACCGACAAGCACCTGCCGACCGTTCACGATAGCCTCGACACCATGCCCTGCCAATTCCCGCATGTCAGTGATTTCCATCGGCACGCTATCTTGTTTTTCCGCATAGCGAACTACAGCCTGCGCTACCGGATGGGTACTTTTCCGCTCTACTGATAACAAAACACTCAAAAGATCAGAAGCCGGGATACCCGTGCTTTCCACCATTGTGACCTCAAAACGCCCGGTAGTCAATGTACCGGTCTTATCGAACGCTACCGTATTTACCCGTGTGATCGCATCTAAATAATTACCACCCTTAAATAATATCCCGGCACGAGAAGCGGCGCCTATACCACCGAAATATCCGAGCGGAACACTTATAACCAAGGCACAAGGACAAGAAATAACCAAGAAAACCAATCCCCTATATAACCAATCCGAGAAAACATACTGGAAAGAAGGCGTCACCATCCCTACCAAGGCTGGAACCGACACGATTAGAAACGACAGAAGAATCACGATTGGGGTATAAATCCGTGCGAAACGCCGAATAAACAATTCCGCCGGCGCTTTCCGCTCCGAGGCATCTTTCACCAAAGCCAAAATACGGGCCAAGGCACTTTGCTCGTACGGCCGATTCACTTGTATACGTACCGCCTGCCCCTGCACGATCATTCCGGCAAGCACCTCCTCACCCTCACGGATAGAACGAGGCATACTTTCCCCGGTTAATGCCGAGGTATCGAACTGTGCCTCGGCTTCCAATAAAACGCCATCCAAAGGCACACGTCCGCCGGGTTTCACCTCGATCCGCTCGCCTACTTTTACATCCTTCGGAGATACATTCATATATGTACCCGTCCGCCATACATCCGTTCGTTCCGGCCGGACATCTAATAAGTCACTGATATTCTTCGAGGCTTTATTCACGGCTAGAAGTTGCAACCTCTCTCCTACCGTATAGAAAAGCATCACGGCTACGGCCTCGGGATACTCCCCAATACAAAACGCCCCAATCGAGGCGATCGCCATTAACGAGAACTCACTAAAAAAGTCTTTCCGCAAAGCCGCTTCCCAAGCTTCTCGCATAACAGGAAGTCCTACCGGCAAAAAAGCGACCAGAAACCAAATGGCCTCTATCCAAGACTCAGCAAACCAACTTATCCCCGAGTACTTCCCGATAAGTCCTATCACCAACAAAACGAAAGAAACCGTCGGCATCCATAAACCGGAACTTCCGTGCGAATGGCAATGTTCGCATCCACATGTTGTACTCATAATCTTATCTATTTTAATTATTTACTTCTTGATTACGGTACAAAGGAAAGAGAAGGGAGTTGCAACTTGATTGCAAATTATCAGGGTTTCTAGGAACGTCGCTTATTACACAATGGGCAAACACCCTTTACCGTATAATTAATGGTATCCATTATATATCCTTCCGGCAATTGAGCGACCGGGATCTTGATATTATTCAAACAAGAGGTTTTACGGCATACCTCGCAGAAAAAATGAATATGCCTATCACCCACTGGGCATGTCTCCGAACGGCTCTGGCATATCTCATATTTTATAGAGCCACTACCATCTTCGAAAGAATGGATCGCATGATGTTCCAATAACAAGGCCAATGAACGGGAAATGGTCGATTTATCCAACGTCTCCAACTCCGCCTCCAATTCGAACAGGGAAGCCGGGCTGGTTCGTTCTGATAATTTTTGCAAGACAAGGATCCGTGCGGCAGTAGGCCGTACTCCTTTTCCTACCAACATATCTTCACATTGCTTCGTGGACATGAGTTACCTTTCTTATTTGATTACAATACAAAAATACGAACAATTTCCCAATATTCACAGTTCAAAAAAAGACGTACGTGTTTTTTCCCCTCATATACTTATATTCTTTTATTTTGCCAAGAGGCTTTCTTTAAATAGATTACGCTAGCGACGAGCAATCCACTATAGTAAATAGCCTCTGTCAAGAAGCATACGGCTACCGGCAAACGCAAACGTATCCCCGCGACATATACAAAAAGCACATACAGAATCAATACCGCCGCTTCCATAAAAAGCGCAGAACGTGTATTTCCCGTACCCGACACCCCGTTGAACGCCACATTAGCTACCGATCCGATCAATAAAGAACCGACAATCACGTAGACGGATGGAACCGAGGCCGCCACTAATGAAGCGTCATTCGTATAAACAGACACGACCCATCCCGGCATCAAACTGACAATAGCGGCAAACACGACCATAATGCCCAACGATAACTTACAGATCTTCCAGATAGTCGGTATAACTTGATTGATCGCTCCCGCCCCGATACTATTACTCACGAACGTGTTTGTCGTGGTCGCCAAGGAATTAACGGGAATCAACATCACGACGTAAATACTACGTACGATATTCGCCACCGCCAACTCCCGTTGCCCCAAATGCTCCACAGCGATAAAGAACATAAACCAAGTAGCGATAGACAAGAAATATTGCAGCATCGTGAACACGGAAATATCCAGCACCCGTTTCAACAAGCCAAAATCGAAAGAACGAATCTGGTTAAGCGCATATTTACGTATATCTACGGTAAGTCTCGTGTAAACCACGAAAAAGAGAATCGATACCGCCTCGGCTATGACGGAAGCGATAGCCGCCCCTTGAATACCCATCTTTGGGAATCCGGCATGTCCGAAAATCAAAAGATGATCCAGTAAGACATTCGTCATTGCCATCAAGACAGCGTTCAATGTCAACACCTTTGTACGGGTAATACCAATAAAAAGAGCCCGGAACATCACGTTCACGAAAGAGAAGAAGAAGCCAAACACACGCCAATTCAAAAATTCCTCCGTGGCATTCAAGATAGCGTCCGAAGAAATCAATACACGCATCACGTCTCCCGCGAAAAAACGAGAAAACAAGAACAATATAGCAGCCAGCGACAATAGGAAGAAAACGCCTTGTATCATGACAGGCCCTATCTGGTCATAACGTCCCTCTCCGTTTCTACGGCCAATCACGATTTGAGATCCCGTACTAAAACCGAAGGCGATCGTAAAAGCGCAGATATAATAAAGTCCTCCCATAGCGGAAGCCCCCAACTCGACTTCACCAACCCTACCTAGAAAAGCCGTATCAGTCACGTTTATCACGTTTTGCGCCAACAAGCTCAAAAAGATCGGGTAGCTAACATTCCATATATTCCTGTTCGTGTACATAACTCGCTTATTACTTAAATTTATGAAGATAAAAAAAGCCCGCCGCATCCCGACGAGCTTTTCTTATGATTAGAGATCTCTACAAAGCCTAGCGTCTGCTATATCAACTTATTTGTCGCCGTATCGGGAAATACCACGGAAGGCTTGAATGTTTTCGCCTCCTCGAAATCCATCATGGCATACGACATAACGATAATAATATCTCCGGGTTGAGCCTTACGGGCAGCCGCTCCGTTCAAGCAAACCACTCCCGAGCCACGTTCGCCCTTGATAATATACGTCTCAAAACGTTCTCCGTTATTATTATTCACGATCGAGACCTTCTCGTTCGCGATCAAATTAGCGGCGTCCAACAAATCCTCGTCGATAGTGATGCTACCGATATAGTTTAAGTTAGCTTCCGTTACCGTTACCCGGTGAATTTTTGACTTTACTACCTCTATAAACATGTATGACTTATAATTAGTATTTGATATTGTCGATCAAACGTACCTCTCCGCAATATACCGTGATGCAACCTACCGGATAATCGGTATCCGACCAGTTCTTGATAGACTCTAACGTATTGCCATCTACGATCTCGTAGTACTCAACTTCCATGACTGGATCGCTATTAATCGTATTGACAACATAGTCAATCACTTCTTGTACGCTTTTTCCGGGCACAAAGGTAGTACTTTCTTTTAACGTACGAGCAATTAACGGAGCTTTTTGACGTTGTTCCGGTGTCAAACGGGTATTCCGGCTACTCAAGGCCAAGCCATCGCCCTCACGAACGATCGGACAAGCATTGATCGTTACAGGGATATTCAATTGTTTCACCATCGCCCGGATCACAGCGATCTGCTGGAAATCCTTTTCCCCGAAATAAGCGTTATCCGGCTCTACGATATAGAACAACTTACTTACCACCTGCGCTACACCGTTAAAATGCCCCGGACGCTTAGCGCCTTCCATTACCTCAGATACCGTTCCCAAATCAAATGTACGGGTATCTGGCTCCGGATACATCTCTTCTACAGAGGGAGCGAATACATAGTCACAGCCGGCAGATTCTAATAACACACAATCAGCCTCCAACGTACGGGGATACGTTTCCAAGTCGTGTTTGTCATTAAATTGGGTTGGATTTACAAAAACACTGACTACACATACATCATTGTTTTTCACGCAATGTTGTACTAAGCTAAGATGTCCATTATGCAGTGCTCCCATGGTAGGAACAAAGCCAATTTTCTTATTATCCTGCTTTGCCTCAGCAAGATAAGCCTTCAAATCTTTAATACTATTTACTATTTTCATCAGATAGATGCTTAATTGACGGTGCAAAGCAACTAAATAATTACCGTAAATAAAAGATTTTTCGTATCTTTGTAGCGTCTTTATAAAACTAGTTTACAGAATGGATGCAAAAAAAATCTTGTTTATAGCCCAAGAAATCACTCCCTACCTTCCCGAATCCGAGATTGCGACAATATGTAGAAATTTGCCGCAAGGAATTCAGGAGCGTGGTCGCGAAATCAGGACATTCATGCCAAAATTCGGAAATATCAACGAGCGCCGCAATCAGTTGCACGAGGTTATCCGTCTGTCTGGTATGAATCTTATTATTGACGACACGGACCATCCTCTGATCATTAAGGTAGCATCCATTCAATCGGCCCGGATGCAGGTTTACTTTATTGACAACGAGGATTTCTTCCAACGGAAATCCACGGTCAGCGATGAGAATGGAAATGAGTATGAAGATAATGACGATCGTTCGATCTTCTATGTACGCGGAGTATTGGAAACCGTAAAAAAATTGCGTTGGATTCCTGATGTAATCCATTGCCATGGCTGGATGTCAGCGTTAACGGCTCTTTACATCAAGAGAATGTATGCCGATGACCCGTGCCTGCGTAACGCGAAAATCGTTTATTCGATCTACAACGATGACTTCAAGAACCCGCTAAACAAAGATTTCGCGACAAAACTGAAGGCGGACGGAGCCAAAGAAGCTGACTTGAAGTTAATCAAGGCAGATACAAGTTTTGTGGGCCTAACCAAATTAGCGATTGATTTCGCTGATGGTGTAATCCAAGGTAGCGAGACGATCAATCAAGAAGTCCTTGATTATATCTCTGCCAAGAAAGATACTCCTTTCCTTCCCTATCAGTCACCGGAAACTTATATGGACGAGTTCAATAAGTTCTACGACGTGGTATTGGATTCTAACACGAAATAATAAATGTAGTAATGAAAATCAAGCTTTTAATACTTGGACTTGGCCTTGGTGCTAGCATTTTGGCCGGGTGTAATGATGATTTTAGTTCGATAGGAACAAGTATTCAGCCAGGCGACGATACAATTGCGGTATATATGGACACGTTCCAGATACAAGCCACTACGGTGCAATTAGATTCTATTTACGCAAGGTCTACTAGCGCCCAGTTGGGTGAACTCTACGATCCGCTGTATGGTAACCTTGTATCGGATTATATGTGCCAATTCTATTGTCCGAGTGATTTTCAATTTGCGCATACACCTTATGAGGGAAAAATTGATTCGGTGGAATTCAATATATATTATAATGGTTCCAATAAAAACGGTGTATGGGTAGGAGACTCCTTGGCGCCTATGCGTGCGGAGATCTTTAAAATTACAAGTCCGTTACAAAAGAATTTTTATACAAATATTGACCCTAAGCAATATTGCAATATGCAAGAGTCAATGGGTGCTCAAGCTTATACAGCTTATAACACAAGTATATCCGACTCCCTTAGAAACTCTGATGGTTACAGCCCTCATGTAAGCATTAAAATGCCTACTGAGTTCGGACAAAAATTTTATGATGAAACGATTAATAATCCGGGTACATTCAAGAATCAAGAAACTTTCAATGAGTTTTTCCCGGGGCTTTATGTAACAACTACCTTCGGTAGTGGTAATATATTGTCCGTGGCTAGCTCTGTCCTTAAGATATATTATAATTATGCGGTTAAAAGCACAGCAGGAAAAGACTCTTTAATAACCACGTGGGAAGCTTTCTCCGTCACTAAAGAGGTCATTCAGCTAAGTCGTTTCAAAAATACGGATATGAGTCAATTGCTACAACCGAACGACAGCTATGCATTTTTTAAGACTCCTGCCGGCGTTTGTACACGCATCGTTCTTCCGACACAGGAAATTACTCCGATCATGGAAAAACGTATCGTGAATAATTTACCACTCGAGTTAAAAGCGATGCCGCAAGAAGATTGGCAATATGCGCTGGCTCCTCCTCCTTATTTATTGATCTTGCCGGAGGATTCTGTAAAGAGTTTCTTTGAGGGTAGTCAAATTGACAATAATGTAACCTCGTTTCTATCCAAGGCTTACGATGCGACTACTCGTACGTACTCATTCCCGAATCTTGCCAATTTATTAAAATATCAGATGGAGAATAATCCGGACAAAGATTTGAGTTTACTTCTTATCCCTGTTCAACGGACAACGACCACAGGTAACAGTTACGGTCAAAGTACAGTTGTTACAACAGCCATCACGAATTATCTAGCTCCCTCAGGTGTAAAGATACGAAAGGATGAAGAGGTGATGAAAATTGGTATTACATCATGTAAATATGTCAGATAGCAAAGAATCTATATAATAAAAAAGCGAGATGTTTTTCATCTCGCTTTTTTTATATCCGTATCTCTAAGGCAAAAAATAACGGGTCCCTAAAAGGACCCGTCACTCTCCAAAAATAGTCTAGTCAAATCAATTAACGACTTATTTCTTCGCCGCCTTCTTTTTTAATTTATCTAATTCTTTCTGTAGACTCTCGATTTCCTCTCCTTGATTCTTAATCGTAGAAAGCAATGAATTCAATTCCTCATTCTCTATATTCTCCGGGAATTCCGCATTTACACGAACAATGAAATCGGAAAGAACATTCATATAGTTATTAAATGCATCATACGGATTATCGTAAGGGCTAAAGCCACCTTGTCCCATATGCTTTGTACTCATATAATAGAAATGGTCACTGCTCTGCAGATAGTACCAGTCCTGACGGATACGACGAGTCTGAGACAAACGAACACGTTCACCGATCTCATTAATCTTACGGAACGCTTCCTGCTGCAATACATTTCCTAACCAAGAACTACAATCTCTCTCCTCATCTACCCAAGAGATCGGATAAGGAACGGAGATAGAGTCTACCGGCTTGATCAATGTAAATACTTCCGATGGAGTAGAGAAGCTAATCCCCTTATCCGCAGCAAAACGAGGCAAAGCCTTGAAGAACTCAAAAATACCGGTTGAAGCTGGATGCAAAGATCCCAGCACCTCATAATTCATAAACAAATTAATGATTTGCTCTGAATCCGGAGTAGCAGCGATCCATGACATATACTTATCGGCTGTCAAAGGATATTCATTCCAACTATAATCACTGAAACGGTTCGATAAATCCTCGCTGAAACGGTCATTCTTCAATAATAAACTCAACTTCGGAGCTACGCAAGAAGAATACATATAGTTCGGACTCTTCCAACCTAAGATATGCTTAGCACCCTCCGTCAACATCCCCTTATAGCCCATCTCAGAAACCATAGCGGAAATATCATCCGAGTAAATCAACTCCGTATTACGGAACACTTTCGGTTTAACCCCGAATAAAGTCTTGATCTTATCTTCTTGTTTCTTTACTTGATGCTTGAACTCCTCCGGATCTCCCAAGGAAGAAAGAGAATGAGCATAAGTCTCAGACAAGAATTCCACATTCCCCGTAGCCGCCAATTCCTTAAAGCTATCGATCACTTCCGGAGTATAAATCTCCATCTGCTCCAACGCTACGCCGGAAATAGAGAACGCTACCTTAAACTTACCACCACTGGTCTTAATCATCTCCAAAATAGTCCGGTTAGCCGGCAAGTAACATTGTTCAGCTATACGATGGATAATCTCCTCATTCTGGAAATCATCGTAATAGTAATGGTCGTTACCTATATCGAAGAAGCGATATCTTTTTAAACGGAACGGCTGATGTATTTGAAAATAAAAGCAGATCGTTTTCATAATATTGTTTGTTTTATTTTTGTCTTGTCGTTAATTTATTTGTTACCTATCACATTGTCGTAAATACGACGAACCTTTTGTCCGGCATATTCCCATTTGATATTATCCACCTCTTTCTTACCTTCCACTTTCAAGAACTCATGCATGGCAGGATAAGTAATAATAGAATACATGGCATCCGCTAACGCCTCAATATCCCAATAATCCACCTTAATCGCATAATCCAAGATCTCGGCGCAACCGGATTGTTTAGAAATGATAGAGGGTACACCACATTGCATGGCTTCCAACGGAGAGATACCAAAAGGCTCAGAAACCGAAGGCATCACATATACGTCACTGGCTTTCAACACCTCATAGACCTGCTTGCCCTTCATAAATCCGGTAAAGTGGAAACGATCTGAAATATTACGTGCTGCGGCCAAACGAATCATTTGATCCATCATATCACCACTACCAGCCATCACGAAACGTGCATAAGGAGCCTTAGCCAAAACCTTTGCGGCAGCCTCAACGAAATATTCCGGCCCTTTCTGCATCGTGATACGACCTAAGAATGTAATAACCTTATCCTTTACACCCTTTTTATCTGGGATCGCTAAAATCTCAGGACTTAAAGGCTCTACGGCGTTATGTACGGTCGTTACCTTAGCGGGATCTTGATGATATTTCTCGATCACCGTCTGACGAGTCAAATTACTCACCGTTATGATATGATCTGCATTGTCCATACCATTCTTCTCAATCGCATAGACATCCGGATTCACATTACCACGGCTACGATCATAATCCGTAGCATGAACATGGATTACCAAAGGCTTACCACTCACATTTTTAGCGTGAATACCCGCCGGATAAGTCAACCAGTCGTGCGCATGGATGATATCATACTCTTCCGTACGAGCGATCACGCCTGCCACGATCGAATAGTTATTAATCTCTTCCAGCAAGTTATCCGGATAACGTCCGGAGAACTCAAGGCACCCTAAATCAGTCACATGACGATAACTGAAATCCGCATAAATATGATCCCTGTACTTATAATACTGGTCAGCGTTCATTCCCGCTTTGGAAACCCGTTGCTGCACATATTCACGGTCAACATCCTTCCAAACAATCGGAACTTGGTTGACACCCACTATCTTTAGAAAGCTCTGGTCTTCATCGCCCCAGGGCTTCGGTATACAAAAAGTAATATCCATATCGGGCTGCATTGCCATGCCTCGTGTCAAACCGAAACTGGCCGTTCCGCCCAAGATATGAGGAGGAAATTCCCATCCAAACATTAATGCTTTCATAATGGTACTTAGTTTTATTCGGCGTTATACTTCTTCAACAAATCCACAACACGGAGGATAGCAGCAACGTTCATCGCAAATGAGACAGCTCCACGTCCGGTAAACGGTGGGTTACCATCAAACAATTCCGGGATCGTCCCGATACAGTGTAATGACATCTCCTCCTCCAAGCTTATCAACATACGTTCAGCAAAAGCAACGCCACTCT
>ERZ860388.1766-NODE-1766-length-12831-cov-3.303929_pt1 | contig 12831 bp, 9 predicted proteins | sample MGYA00509978_ERZ860388 | MGnify/ENA primary metagenome ERZ860388 (study PRJEB30046, sample SAMN00715225) | human gut metagenome | study: EMG produced TPA metagenomics assembly of the A metagenome-wide association study of gut microbiota in type 2...
GTAGCCGACGATGCCTATGGTCTTGCCGTCCAGCTCGATGAGCGGCCGGTCCCAGAAGCAGAAATCCGGGCAGGTCTGCCACCGGCCCGTGTGCACGGCCCCGGAGTGCAGGCCGACCTGCTGGCAGATCTCCAGCAGCAGGGCAAACGTCATCTGCACAACGGCGCGCGTGGAATAGCCCGGCACGTTGCACACCGTGATGCCGCGGCGCTTTGCGGCGGCGAGGTCGACGATGTTGTAGCCCGTTGCGAGGATACTCACGAGCTTCAGGTTCGGGCAGGCGGCAAAAATATCGTCCGTCAGGCGGACCTTGTTGATGAAAACGACCTCCGCATCGCCAATGCGGGCGGCAGCATACTCCTGCGCGGTACGGTCATAAACCGTCAGCTCACCGAGGGCGGCAAATTCATCCCAGCTCAGGTCGCCGGGATTGGCGGCATAGGCATCGAGAATGACAATTTTCATGACTCACGCCCCCCAATATTCGCGCGCGGCATGACGGCTGACAAACGAATACCATGCAATGGCCGCGATCGGGAAAACGATCTCCAGAATATTGCACACCAGCGTATCCATCGCCGGGATGAATACGACGAGCGCCGTGAACGCGCCGCACAGCAGGAACGCGGCGCCGATGATGATCAGACGCGGCAGGATGTAGTCGATGAAGCCGTCCGGGTCGAGGCAGTCGTCCTTCGTGCACCCGCCGGGATAGAGCAGCTTGTTATCAAACAGGACGCGGTCCCGTCTGAGGCGGAAGACGGTGTAGAACAGGTAGAGCGCCACGGCGGGCAGCAGCACGATCATGAACCAGTCGAGGATGTTGGTCAGCTGGGTCAGGTCGGTGCCGTTCGAGCCGCTCTGCGCAGCGTCCGCGGCATTGGCGGCGGTTTCAAGCAGGCGTGTGAGCATATGGGATCTCCTCCTATGTTTCGATACCATGATTATAGCAAGTCCGGCCGTGCAATGCAACTGTGATTCTCCGGGCGGGCCGAATGCATATTGGGGTTGCATATTCGTCCCCCGCGTGATATGATGAAAGAACCCGAAAAAAACAAACGGAGGTACATCATGAAAAGAAGGATCCTTGCCGTGCTTCTGGCGCTGGCCGTCGTGCTGGCGCTGGCGCTCCCGGCGCTGGCGGCCGTGTCCGCCGACACCGTGCCGTATAACACCGGCACGCGTCACGAGCTCTGCACGGCGCTGAGCGCACAGGCGGAGCAGTATTACACCGACGGCGCAGAAACGCTGCTGAAACTGTCCGGCAGCACCTCGGACAGCTCGCTCGAGAGCATGGACAGCGCCCTTTACCGCGCGCTGCAGTCCCTGATGACGGACACCATGACCGATTCCGTCACCTATAAGTCCCTGCCGACCTACTGGGCGCGCACGGATGCCTCACAGGGCAAGGACGGCCTGCTCCTGTTCTACAGCGACACGACCGGCGGCAGCATGAGCCGTGAGCACGTCTGGCCGAAGAGCCGCGCGAGCTTCATGCAGCAGAACGGCGGCAGCGACCTGCACCACCTGCGCCCGGAGGATTCCGGCGTGAATTCCACCCGCAGCAACTACACCATGGGCAACGTGCTGGGCGTCTATCCCGACTGCAGCACGAAGGCCTTCGACGGCAAGACCGTCCTGTGGTACAGCACGAAGAACGACCGCGTCGAGGTCGCCGACAACGTCAAGGGCGACCTGGCGCGCGTGCTGCTGTATGTCTACTGCCGCTGGGGCCAGCCGAACCTGTTTGAAACGGTCGCCTCCGGCAGCCTGCCCCCCTTTGACGGCGACGACCGCGAGAACACCGGCATGCCCGTCATCGAGAGCCTCGACACCCTGCTCGAATGGATGCAGGAGGACCCCGTGGACACCTGGGAGATGAGCCGCAACGACTGCGTCCAGCAGGTGCAGGGCAACCGCAACGTCTTCATCGACTATCCGGAGTTTGCCTGGCTGCTGTTCGGCCGCGAGCTCCCCGCGGATTATGACACGCCCTCGGGCTATGCCCGCGAGCACGGCAGCGATGCCGGAACGTTCGCGCTCACGGCCGTCTCGTCCGACGAGACCCGCGGCACGGTCACCGTCCGCAGCCACACCGTCACGGCCTTCCCGGCTGAGGGCTACTGCGTGGGCGGCTGCACCCTTACCCCGGCGGATGCCGCCGTTGTAAAGCAGAACGGCAACGTCTTCACCGTCAGCCGCATGACGAAGGACTGCACGCTGACCGTGCAGTTTGACCCGCGCACCCCGTCCACCGTGCATTTCTCCGTGCCGGAGGGCGTGACGGCCCCCGCCGATGCGGCGGGCTACACCGGAGACACGTTCACCTTCCCGCAGCCGTCCGGCACGCCGTCTGACACGGCGCACGACTACACGTTCTTCGGCTGGGCCGCCGCCCCGCAGACGGACACGGACAGCCGCCCGGACTTCTCCGCCGCAGGCGCAGAGCAGGTGTTCACGCAGGCGGAGCAGACGTATTACGCGCTCTACTATTATAAAGTCGATGATCCCGACGCCGTCGGCGACGAATACCGCCGCGTGATGGTCGCTCCGGACGACTGGACGGGCAGCTACTGCATCGTCTCGTCGGACAAGGGCAAGATCATGACGAACACCCCCGGCTCGAAGCCGACGTATCTGGAGGCCGCCGACATCGAGATCGACACCGGCAGCGTCCGCGACCCGAAGTGGGTCTACACGCTCACGGCCGCCGGAGACGGGACGTACTATGTGCGCGACGCGGCAGGCCTCTACCTCAGCTGCACCGGCAAGAAGAACGTCTCTCTGACGGAAACCCCGGATGACACCTGCCGCTGGACGCCGACGCTGAACGGCCTGCAGTCGGACAACGGCATGCTGCAGTACAACGCCAGTTCGCCGCGCTTCACGACCTACACGAGCAGTCAGGCCGCGGCCCATCTCTACGCGCCCGCTGCGGGCTCGAAGACGTGGTACACGACCCTCGGCGGCTCGGAGCCGACGCCGCATGAGCACACCTGGGGCGCCTGGAAGGTGGTCGAAGCGGCGACCTGCTTTCATGACGGGCTTGAAGCAAGAAGCTGCACGGGCTGTGACGCTGTGGAAAGCCGCGTGATCCCGGCGACGGGCCACACGTTCGGCGAATGGACGACCGTTTCCGAGCCGGGCTGCTTCCACGAGGGCACGCAGACGCGCAGCTGCTCCGGCTGCGGCGCGACTGAGACCCGCACGATCCCGGCCAACTCCGACAACTGCCCGTCCAGAGCCTTCACGGACCGCCCGGACAAGGGCTGGTACCACGAGAGCGTGGACTATGTCCTCGAGACTGGCCTCATGAACGGCATGGGCAAGGGGAAGTTTGAGCCGGATACCACCCTCAACCGCGCCATGGTCGCCACGGTCCTCTATCGCCTCTCCGGCGACAAGGTCAGCGCGACGAACGCCTTCCCGGACGTTCCGGCGAACGAGTGGTACGGCGAGGCCGTGGCATGGGCCCAGCAGAAGGGCATCGTCACGGGCTTCGAGGACGGCACATTCCGCCCGATGGAGGAGATCAGCCGTCAGGACATGGCGCTCATGCTGCAGCGCTATGCGAAGACCGTCAAGGGAACGGACACGACCCCGACGGGCGACCTCAGCCGCTGGCCGGATGCCGGTCAGGTTGGCTCATGGGCTGTTGACGCGCTGCGCTGGTGCGTCGGCGCGGGCATCATCAACGGCAAGGACGGCGGCCTCCAGCCGACCGGCAATGCCACCCGCGCAGAGTTCGCGACCATCCTCATGCGCTACGCGAAGCTGTAACAGAACAAAGCACAAGGGCAGGCCAAGTCCGCATTCACGTAAGGACGAAAGGTGCTCAAAAGAATACGGCATAGCTTACGATCATGTAGGCTATGCCGTTTCTTTTTGCTCTTGTTGTGAGATATCGACTACGCCGATAAAGCTCCACCATATGACCAAGGTCTGCTTTTTTGACCGTCAATCCTTTCGCTTATTATACCACTCAGATATAATACCTATGTTAAGCAAGAGGTTTTTGGGACGATTGGAACACCGAAAGACTGGCTTTTACGACCCGGCTGACAAAATGGATCATTTCCTCTTTGCTGTACTTGTCATAGCCCTCCACAACGACATGCATCAAACCGTTTGACAGATGGGTATACATCATCTCAAGCTCTGTTTCGCTGGCATTGGGCAGTTCTTTCCGCCAGTAAGCAATGCTGTCCTCCTTGGCCAAGGCGATCATCCGCATCAGGACGGTCGAGCTTGTGTTGCCCAGAATCAGCACCCGGCAGGCCTCCTGATTCTGATCGACCATATCGTAGATGGCCTCGATCAGCGCCGTCACATCAAAGGAATTGACATAGCGAAGGGATTTCTCAAATGCATCGATGAGTTCATTCTCAATGCTCTCCATCAGGGCAAAGCAATCGCTGTAATGGGCATAGAAGGTGGCACGGTTAAGCTGCGCCAGCGCGCAGACCTCCTTCACCGTAATCCTACTGACTGGCTTTTCCTTCAGCAGCTCCAAAAAGGACTGCTTGAGCACCATTTGCGTATAGCGTTTCCTTGCATCCAGCTTCTCCATTTTGCGCTCCTCACAAAAAGTTTACAAAATTCTGCAACACTCCGGCACGCCGTGTTGCTTTTCTTTCAATTGCAGGGCAAATGCCGATTGTTTCTGATCTGCCTCTCCAGTATACTATACTTGTGAAAGATAATCAACACCTGTATGATTATCTTGAGAGGAGGTCTTTTGAATGTATGATAAATATCTTGTTACAGGTGCTACCGGCTTCCTCGGTAGGGCTGTTGCGGAGAGGCTGGTGCGCCGCAGAGCGCAAGTGTACGCGCTTGTGCTGCAGAATGACCCCTATATCAATTTGCTCCCCAAAGAAGTTCATACCGTCATCGGTGATGTGTGCGCCAAAAACTCGCTGGCAGACTTCTTTGCGGATGCCGACAGTCATACCTGTGTGATTCACTGCGCCGGTATCGTCTCCGTCGCATCCAGACCCGGTCCGAGGCTCTATCAGGTCAATGTAGGTGGGACAGGGCAGCTCCTGCAGCAATGCATGGCGCATAAAGTGGGCAAGCTGGTCTATGTCAGCTCCGTTCATGCCATCCCGGAGCAGCCAAAGGGCTGCCCCATTACAGAAAACTGTGAATTCTCGCCGGGACTTGTGGACGGTGATTACGCCAAGAGCAAGGCCGCTGCCACCGAGCTGGTCTACGACGCGGCGGCGTGCGGGTTGAACGCCAGCATTGTATTCCCCTCCGGCATCATCGGGCCGGACGATTTACAGGGAGGGAGCTTCACCTCAATGGCAAGATCCTTTCTTGCCGGGAAGCTGCCTTTCGCCGTTCGCGGCGGATATGACTTTGTGGATGTGCGGGATGTGGCAAATGGCATTCTCGCCTGTTCCGAAAGCGGAGAGCCCGGCAAAGGCTACATTTTGTCCGGCCACTATGTCACGATTCGCAGGATGCTGCAGATCATCGGGGCGGCGGCAAAACGGCGGTATCGGCCCATCTGCTTGCCTCTGGGTCTTGCAAGGCTGGCCGCTCCGTACTACGAGCGCCGGAGCTTGAAGGATCGAAAGCCATTGTTTTTCACCCCATATTCCATTTCCGTTCTTGCCTCAAACGGCTGCTTCAGCCATGCGGCTGCATCGAAGTGCTTTGCATATCAGCCGCGCCCGCTGGAGCAGACCCTGCGGGATATGGCCGCATGGCTCATTGCACAGAAGGAAGCGGGCAAGGCGCTGCCTCATCTCATCCGGCGCCCCACGATCAGCGGCGCCCGCTGCTGAGCTGCTCTGTGCGTCGGCCTTCTGCAGCACATCCGGGTTATTTCTCCGGGTGTGCTGCTTTTTATCGCTCCGCTTGTCCTCTTGCTTTTCTTCCGAGATTCGTATATACTGAAATTGTGTTGTACTTTTTTATCGGTATGGAGGGGACGGCGCGGCACGGCTGTGCAAGCGTCTGACAGGCTGCCCTGCATCCTGAACGGCTGCAAAGGAAAGGGAACGTTATGACCTGTGACGAGGTTTTTTACCGCCAATATCTAAGCGGCGACGACGCGGGGCTGGAGGCCCTGATGAAAAAATACGGCGACCCGCTGACCCTGTATATCGACGGCTATCTGCACGACGTTCACGAGGCGGAGGAGCTGATGCTGGACGTTTTCGCCTATCTGTTCACCAAAAAGCCCCGCATCCGGGACGGCGGCTTCAAGGCGTATCTCTATAAGGCCGCGCGCCACACGGCGCTGCGCCGCAAGAGCAGGCGGAAGCCCTTGTTCAGCCTCGACGCGCTGACCAACGAACCGGACGGGCGGCTGCTGGCGGAGGAGGTTATCCGGACGGAGGAGCGAAACCGCGTCCTGCATTTCTGCATGGGTGAAATGAATCCGGACTACCGGGAGGTTTTATATCTCACCTATTTTGAAGATATGAGCTACGCGCAGGCGGCGGAGGTCACGGGGAAAACGATAAAGCAGATCACCAACATGGTGTATCGCGGAAAAGAGAGCCTGCGAAGGCTGCTGGAACGGGAGGGAATCACAAATGCGGAGTCATGAGGAGCGCGTCGCGGAGACAAAGCGGCGCATCGCCAAAATTGAGCGGGAGAAACGGCTGCGGCGCAATAAGATTACCATGGCTTCCGCTGTGGCGGCGTGCCTTGTGCTGCTCATTGGCGCGTCCCTCGCCATGCCCGGCATTGCCGCAAGCATCCAGACCGGCGACTACTCCGGCTTTGAAACGGCGGCCAGCATGTATGGCGGCGGCGCTCTCGGATATATCGTCATCGGGCTTTTGGCGTTTCTTCTCGGCGTGTGCGTGACCGTTCTGTGCTTCCGGCTGCGTCAGATGAACCGGGAGGACGGGCAGGACGAGGAAAGCGAGGGAATTCATGGAGCTGATTGAGAACCTGCTGCAACTGCTGACCACGTTCGTGGGCGCGCTGCTTTCGGGTATCTCCTACCGGAAAAGCCGCAGGCAGGCGTATTTTCTGCTGCTTTGCTTCTACGGCTGCTTTTCCCTCGGCGCGCTCTACTGGACGCTGTATCTGCTGCTGTTCGACACCACACCCCGGGTCTTTTATGTGTCGGAGTTCGGCTGGGTGGCAAGCCTTATCTTCCTGCGGATCTTGCAGGCCACGCTGGCAGGAACAGAGGAGCGCTGCTTCCGCTGCCGCAGAGCATGGCTCGCGCCTGCGTTCGGCGTGCCGCTGCTGGCGTTCTACTGCACCTTCGGGGACATTCTCTCCAACCTGCTCTGGTGCGGCATGATGATATGGCTCTCCTTCTGCTCCATTCGCGGACTGGTCTGCGCCAACGGGCAGACGGGCGCGGCGCGGAAGATGCGATACTTCCACATCGGCGTGCTGTGCTTTGTTGCCTCGGAGTACCTGCTCTGGACGGTGGGCTGCTTCTGGCCGGATACTTCTCCGGCAAGCCCCACCTTCTGGTTCGATATGCTGCTGACGCTTGCCATTTTCGGGCTGCTGCCCGCCGCGAGAAAGGCGGTGGAAGCATGACCTATATTGAAAATATCTTCCTCTGCATGGTATCCCCGCTGCTGGTGGCCGCTTTGTGCATGGGAAGGCGGCAGCTCCGCTTCTTCCTGTTCTGCATTGCCGGGATGGGGGTGTGCCTGCTTTCGGCCTATATCAACACCTTCCTCGCGGCGGTATGTCAGGCGGACGCCCTTGCCGCCACGGCGGAGATCGCGCCGGTGGTGGAGGAAATCATGAAGCTGCTGCCGCTGGTATTCTATCTTCTGGTATTCGAGCCGGAGGGGGATAAAATCAAGGCTGCCGCCATCACGATTGCCCTTGCCTTCGCCACCTTTGAAAATGTCTGCTATCTGATCCAGAACGGAGCGGACCGCTTCTCCTTCATCTTCTTCCGCGGTTTCGGAACGGGAGCCATGCATGTGCTGTGCGGCGGCATCGTCGGCGAAGGGCTGGCGTATGCCTGGCAGCGGACGTGGCTGAAGATCGCTGGCACCTGCGGTCTGCTGGGCGCGGCCATCACCTTTCACGCCACCTACAACCTGCTGATCGTCTACGGCGGCGCGGCGCCGTACGTCGCTTACGTCCTGCCGGTGCTGCTGATGGCGGTTGGAAAGCTGTCTGCCCTCCGCCTTACGCGGAGAGAATAACCAAAGCCTTCCACTTGAGAGCTGCTTTTGAGCGGCTCTCAATTTTTTTGAAAATCTTTATATTTGGGGTGAGAGTTTTTCCGTTTTTCTGTACCTATATCAGTGAAGGGACTTTTACGTCACCACGTTCGAGCCATGAAGAGAGGAGGGGTCCAGAGACATGTATGATACCGCAAGGCGGGTCGCGCTCGTCAAAAAGCGGAAGCACGAGTACGCCCGCCGGAAACAGCAGCGTGAGATCTGCGGACTGTCCGCCGCGTGTATGCTGCTGTTCGCGGCGCTGATGCAGACGGCGAGCACAGTCGTCGGGCCGGGGCAGAGCGCCGCACGAGGTGTGTTCGGTGCGATGCTGCTTAGGGAGGACGCGGGCGGCTATGTGCTGGTAGGCGTTGTCTGCTTTGCAGCGGCGGCGGCGATCACCGCGCTGTGCTTCCGGCTCAGAAACAGAGAAAACCAGAAAAAAGACGGGACAGGTAAGCCAGACCCGCAGAAACAGGAGGGAAAAACGACATGAAAAAACGAATACTTAGCATCCTGCTGCTGTGCTGCATGGTGCTGACCATGCTGCCGACAGCGGCGTTTGCAGCGGTGAGCGATTCGCTGGGCAACACACCCAAGGAAAATCAGGCGATTTTGGAGCAGCTCTCCGCCTTGACCGGCGATAGTAGCGACCAGGTGCTTTCCATGCTGAACGCTTTGGGGCTGCTGGATGAAGACGGCAATTTCAAGGTGGATCAAACCATCACGCTGGACGGCCGGGTGTTGACACTGGCAGCTGTCATGGAGCTGCTGGAAAATCCCGCCACGGATCTCACCCGTATCGCCGACGTGGATGGGACCCCGGTGGCGCTGGGCGATTTGAAGACCATGATCCAAATCGAACAGGAGCTGCAGCGGATCAAGGACACCTATTTCTCCGGCAGGGAGTTTACCGGGGAAGCACTGGAGAATCTCAATAGCCTGATGGAGCAGCTGGAGCTGCAGGGCATCAGTTTGCAGTATTCCGCCTCTGCCACAAAGCCTGAGGGCGTTGAGACGGTGGATATGAGCGGCATGATGAGCCAAACGCTGGAGGTTCTCGCAAACAACACCTGGAACTCCGGGACTTTTACTATATACCGCGGAAAACCGGTCGGCTTTTCCTACCGCATTCAAAAAGGCCAGCTCAGCAAGTATATCACCAATGTGGAGGTCTCGATAGACGGGGTGAGTGGGGTCGAGCAAAGCGACGGGTCCTACAAGCTGACCTATGACGCAGGCTCAACTTACAATTTAGGTGGTCGTAAAATCACTGTCAATGTTCAAACCAGAGGAGGGAACTCAGACTGGCTCGCGAATTCTTATTCCTATGGCGACCTGCTGGGGATGATCGAATTTTACGATGCGGAAAATCTGGTGTTCTATGACGGCGCCGGTTATGCCGACCACTGTCAGCTCAAGCTAATCAAGACGGTTGGCGTCCCCGCAATACAAACAGTAATGACCGCGCCGAACTATGAGGAAAGATACGAAAGTACAGCCACAATACAGGGGGATATGTATATTCCTTTGCTGGCAAATGAATACACTACAGCCCTTGGTGCCAACAATCCGGACTTCGTTGCGCTAAGCGATACCATCAGAATTCTGGAGGGCGCCCGCAACTCGGTGCTTCCCGCCGGCTCCGACCCATTTTATCAGCCATACCAAATCGACGCCAGCATCGAGTTTAACTGGAGTACCGAAAAAGCTGCCTATACTGGCGATGCGCCGTATGGCTGGGATAAAAACCAGCCCTATGCCCCGTTCTATCTGACGGAGTACAAGTTCAATGGAAAATCTCTGGAGCTCAGCAACAACAGAACAAAAGCGCTGAACTGTACGATCAACAAGGGCAGTACGGTCAGCATCTCCCTGCAGTCTACCACGCAAAACAGAGGGGATCAGCGGTACTATCTGCCCTTCCGACTGTATATGAAAAGTGTACAGGGCGAAATCCAAAATTCCTGGGCCACCACCAAGAACAGCAACGTCACCGCCAGGTTGGTGGACACGGACGCCCCCACCATTCAAAGCGTCACGGCCCCGGCGGGAACCTATGCCAGCGGACAGCACGTCCCCATCACAGTTACCTTTGACGAGTTCGTGGATCTTAGAAGCGCCAGCGTGACCATCAATGGCAAAGAGTATACCGCCGCTGAGCTTTCCATGAACAAATACGGTGTCACGGCAATGCTCTGGTATCCAGTGCAGGATACGGATGCCACCACGGTCACCGTCAATGGTATGACCGGCGTGAAGGATGTTTTCGGTCATACGCTGGATACCACGCCCTATCAAAGCAACCCGATTGCCGGCGTTGAGCTGGAGAGCGTCTTGATGCGCAACGCCCCCACCGCACTGACCGCCGACTACGACAACGGCAAGGCATCGTTCACGATGAACGCCAACATGGAGCAGGCCTACAAGACCGTATACAGCAATTATCACACCCCGGCAGGCACAGACCCGAAGCAAGCCCCATTCCGCCTTGAGCTGAGGTACGACTCCGCGGTTGAACCAATCCATCTGCAGGTCTATCTGGACACAGAGAAGGAAGCCTTCACCATTAGCGACTATGCAATCGCACCCGCGGCTTACACCCGCACCTATACGGTGACGCTGCAGGCCAACGAGGGCACGAAAGACGCTCCTGACTGGGTGAATGTTCTTCCCCTGACCCGGCAGTTCACGGTGGCAAAGAAAGTTTCCGCGCACACGGTGACCATCGTCCCGGAAGCGAATGACGCCGACTATACGATTTCCCTCGCCGAAGCCGCCCGCCCCACGCTTCAGGCAGAGGTTTTTGGGGAAAACGGTGAGCAGGCCACCTACACCACCGGCAAATGGAGCAGCAGTGACACGCTCATTGCCACCATCAACGAGGATACCGGCGTTGTTGCCACCACAGGAACCAAGGTGGGAGCCGTCACCTTTACCTTTACGGCGGACAACGGGACTGTGGACACTGCCGATGATGTGACGGGCGAGTCAAAGCCCTATACCGTGACGGCAGGCAATTCCCTGGCACTGGTGATTCCCGGCGGCGCGTCCATTGTGACGCGGGTAAATCAGCCCGCCACCGTGCTGTGGAGCTCCAACGCCGCGCTGATGGTGCCGAACAAAGAGTTCAATTACAGGATTGACCTGTATGAGGGCAACTACACGAATGAGGCGGAGCTGAGCGGACTCAAGCCCGTTGCGACTTATACCGCCGGCAAGGATAAAAACAGCGTGCGGATCCCGGAGAATGTGCTCTCCAATCTCTCCAGCGGAAATACCCCGGCCTACACGGTGCGGGTCTCCATGCCGCACCCTAACGCCGAGGGTGAGAACGTCCGCCTGTCGGCACTTGCCTGGATCATCGTGCAGGCACCACCTGCCACGGCCAAGCTGACACCGCCCCAGAGCATTTACCACAAGGATACCGACGGCACCGTCAATATCAACTGGTCGGTGGAAAATGCCACTGACGGCGCCTCTCAACAGCCCACGCTGACCATTACCCGGGTCACAGAGGACAACAACACCCAAGAGGTGGCCCGTGAGCGCCTATCCGGTACCTCCGGAAGTTTCTCCCTGCCATTACAGCGTGTGAAAGCCGGCAATCTGAAGGACACCTATCAGGTGGTTTTGAGCGTGGAGAACCCTGTTGAGGAAGCTCCCAGCACTGACTCCTTCCCCCTGTATGTCTACGATGCCGACGCACTGAAGGTGCAGGACGGCAACGGAACCACGATTTCTGCGCTGACCATGGACAATACCTCCAAGGTCAGCGGCACCCTGCCCACCGAAACCGTCAAGCTGACCCTGACCGAGATGCTCAAGAAGGACCTGAAGGACATCCGCTACGATGCTGCCGACTACGAGAGCGTTGAGATGCCCACCCTGGGCGCCAAGAACGGTGTCAAGCTGTACGATATGATCGGTCTGGACTACAACGATCCCAAGTGGGACGAGCTGCTGGATCAGATGACCTTCGACGAGATGAACTCCCTGATCGGCGACGCCTTCCACTGGACCATGCCTGTCAAGAGCGTGGAAGCCCCCGGCACCCGTGACGAGAACGGTCCCCAGGGTCTGACCGCCAGCCTGCTGGGCAACGACAAGACCCAGCTGACCGCCACCGCCTTCACCTCTGAGGATGTGATGGCTGCTACCTTCAACACCGAGATCATGACCGAGATCGGCAAGGTCATCGGCAACAACTGCCTGGAAGCCGACATCGCCTGCCTGTACGGTCCCGGCAACAACATCCACCGCACCCCCTACGGCGGTCGTAACTTCGAGTACTACTCCGAGGACGGCTTCCTGTCCGGTATGATGAGCGCCTACGAGGTTGCCGACGAGTGCAAGGCCCGCATCGAGAGCGGCAAGTACGACGTCATCATCCTGAACTTTGCCAACTGCGACATGGTGGGCCACACCGGCGTCTATGACGCGGCGGTGAAGGCCGTGGAGACCGTAGACAGCTGCGTGGGCCGGGTGGTGGACGCCACACTGAAGATGGGCGGCATCGCCATGATCACCGCCGACCACGGCAACGCCGAGGTGATGCGCCAGCCCGACGGCAGTCCCATGACCGCCCATACCACCAACCCCGTACCCTTTATCCTCTGCGGAGCTGGCACGGAGCTGCGGACCGGCCGTCTGGCGGATATCG
>ERZ860388.1784-NODE-1784-length-12706-cov-4.082444_pt1 | contig 12706 bp, 13 predicted proteins | sample MGYA00509978_ERZ860388 | MGnify/ENA primary metagenome ERZ860388 (study PRJEB30046, sample SAMN00715225) | human gut metagenome | study: EMG produced TPA metagenomics assembly of the A metagenome-wide association study of gut microbiota in type 2...
TACATTGAAATCAACACTACGGAAGATACCGCAGTAGCGGGCTAACCCCCGCTACGAACCCCTTTGACAGTGTGTTTTCCTAATAGGCGCTAATCATAGTTGTATGGAAACGTGCAATTTTTTGCTTATTCCCCTCTATCTGCAAAGAATGATTTTTGTACTTTCAAAAGGGGGAATAACTGTTGTACTATAAACAATGTTTCAGTACAATACAAAAGGGTGCCGGACTACCGAGCTGGGTCCAATGGACGCACCATTCAGAGGGCGAAACCCACTGTGAAGAGTGCTTGATACTGGATGGTTGCTGGTTTTTGGAAGGAAATGCGCCGCCCTGTCCACATCATCCCTACTGCCATTGTACATTAGACCCAATTCCTTATGCCATGGTTTTGATGAATGCAACATCATATAGTGATTACAGAAAATTTGACCCCTATCTATTTGACCCAGAAAATACGTATAGGCATGGAAAAAATCGAGCATTTGAAAGTTGGGGCTATTCTGTTTTGGATTCCGTTTGGCTTAAAAACGAAATCGAGAAACAGGCACTTAAAAAGTACCTATCCGGTGACTATACGTTAGGTAAATTAGACAGACGAGGCCAGCGAATTAACATCAGAGTTACGATTCCCAGAAAAGACGGATCAGTCAGCGTATCATTTATTACGGGATGGATGATTATGCCGAACGGAAAACTCAAATTGAACACGCCGTACGGAGGAAAATAAAATGAAGATGATGGATTGTGTAGAAGTGATTGTAGAAAAAGACAGCTATGCAAAAGAAGGTGTTCACAAGGGAATGCAAGGGATCATCTGGGAGGATGAACCTAAAGACGGTTGCTGGGTCGTCCTTTTTCCTCAATGTGGAGACAAGGAAGATATTGCTGATCTCTACATGAAAGAGGAAGATCTAAAACGGATCCCTGCTATGTCCGCAGATGTGAATGAGCAAATCAGGGCACAGTTTGATTCCTTGGAAAAAGGCAAAAAGGCGGAGGATGTTTCCAATTATATGATTTGATTGGATAAAGCACCTTGCTTGCTGCCTACAAACCATTGATATGACTGGACTTTTCCAAGTCCTATAATTACACTCGGACCAAGAACCGCCTCAAAACTGATGTTTTGGGGCGGTTTGGGATCCGCAAGATACTTCTCCTGATACTCCGGAAACACTTTGGTCTCCAATACTGTAATTCTGCATTCGTGCTGCATGGTTTCACCCTCCTTTGTATTTCACATTCCGTCCGGTAGGACGGGTTTTGTCCCCATTGTATCTGGGAAAGGCTCTGCTGGCAAGGAGGATCAGATTGGGACATCAGGCATATCAGTTTCTAACAAGCTATATACAAAGAAATAGCTGCTATAAAGCATATTTAAAATAGGCCTTTGAACCAACAAACCGAGAGATACGGGCTATAAACAAATCCTAATACTCAAAAAATCAATTATTATAAGAGAAATGGAAGCATTTGAGACTAATTTCTCAAATTTTTCTCACTTTAGTACCTTCTTCAGAAGAATTTCTTCCTCCACTTGTGATGGTCAATTTTTATAAAAATATATAACTATTTTCCAATCTTTAAGAGAGTTGTCCGCGCTTTGAGAGGTTATTGATAATCTTTTTACGATTATTCGTTTCTGATTCCTAAAACGACTTAAACGGTTGAACTAAATTTTTTCTGGTACTTTCTAATGGTTTTTAACCATTTCCACTACATTCCGCTCACTCTTTGACGCTCTTAATTCCACTGTTTCCGAGTGTTCCGGCACTGTCTGTGGTCAAACATGTGGTCAAAGAGCCCTTCTTGACCAGGTGCGGCACCCGCTGCCGCTGCCTGTCCAGAAGGGCTCTTTTTCATGTTTAAGTTTGGGGTATTGTAACTCTACCGAGGCCGAGAAGCAAGAGATTTTTTCAAGTCAGGCATATCAATTTTTAACACGCCTATACAAAGAATAAGACCAAGAAGTTATACCTGAGGCATAGGGTTTTGCGTCCCTAGTATGCAAGTGGTTTCTGCCCCGACCACAGCTCAAATCCTACGCCGCAATAAACGAGGAATGAACAGATAATGATTTCATTACTCTTGCAGTTCCCCAAATAGATCTACCAATCTGACATTCAGAGTAGTAGCAATCTTTTGGCATTTTTCTATAGTGAGGCTGTGTTCGCCGCGTTCGACTCGTCCGTAGTACGCACGGCTTAGGCCACAATATGCAGCAAATTCATCTTGAGTAAAACCACGTCCTTCGCGATATTTTCGCAGGACGTTACCCAAAGCTACATTTACATTGTAAGTATGCACGGCACTCACCTCCAAAAATATTATACTACAAATACGAAAAAACGCTATATATGGCGTTGAAATTTCTGAGATTTTTTGTAGAATAGATTCAGATGGTGGTTGTACCGCGTATCTAATAAACTTTCTGAGTAAAGGAGTAATCACAATGACAGAGAAAACATTTAATATCCCCGTAGAATCCTTCCGCAAGATTCCAAACCCCTACAAAGAAGGGCCGAGCAGTGTATCGCAAATGTATACCGCTATTTGTGATGTCAAGGATTTGCCCGAAGATCTGATCAACTGGATGGAAACAAACCCCCGAAAGCAGAATACCAACAGTGGCGTAGCAAAAAAAATTAGAGCATCTCTTGTTGAAGGCAAAGATTTTCATCTCCTGAACCGCGGTATTCTCCTTTCTGCCAATGATGTAACATTCAACAATTATGATGGCACCATGAAGTTGGTGTTTACGGACAAGGAATATCACGGCAATGTTGACGGCGGCCACACCTTGATGGTTATCCTTGAAAATCGTGATGATCTGGAACGCGGTCAGCAGTTTGTGAAACTTGAGATCTTGACGGGCGTAGAAGGCATTTTTGAGGATCTTGCTGCTGCCAGAAACACATCTACCCAGGTTCAGGACAAGTCCATTGCAAACTTGAGAGACTACTTTGATATCATCAAACAGGCGATTTCAACCGAACCTTTCAAGGACAGAGTGTATTTCATGGAGAATGACGATGGAAACATTGACGTCGGTGATATCCTCGCAATTCTGAATATGTTTAATTTGGATACTTATCCCGGAATGGACAGCTGTCCTGTTGTTTCCTTCAGTAGTAAGAAACGTTGCATTGATAACTACATTCATCTCTATGAACAGTATGGTGCTAGCCCCGAAAATCCCCATGTCAAAATGAAGCCGATTATGGTTGATATTTTTAAGCTCTACGACTATGTGGAGTCTAAAATTCCTGAATACTATCGTGTTAAGAATCCCAATGGTAAGTATGGAGCGATTTCTGGAGTTACTACTCCGAAGGAGAACCGCAAGGCGCCTGTTTCTAAGTTCTATGAAAAGACTTTGTCCCACGGTTCACCTAATGGATTTATTTACCCCATTCTTGGTTCGCTTCGGGCACTTCTCGAAGAAAAAAATGGTGTGTACAGATGGAAGTGCGACCCCTATGAAGTGTTAGAAAAAATCGGACCTGAGCTGGTATCTATTACAGTAGAAAGAAGCCGCAGCTCCGGCAATGATCCTGTGAAGGTTGGCAAAGACTCAGTCAACTGGCAGACTCTGTATATGCGTGTTATGCTTACCGCAATGGGCAACTAAACACGTTCGACCACCCAGTCAATGACTGGGTGGTTTTTTCTTGACTTTTTTGCTACTTAAGTATATAATCGCAACATACTTAAGTAGTTTGGGAGGTGTCCAATTGGACTTCTGTTACAGATTTCCTGCAGTAAAGGGATTGCAAGCCGGCAAGGAATACTATATCGCGATGATTCCCCTTAGACTCTTGAGCAAAATTTTCGGAAATGATGATGAGTATATTCCGCCTGAGTATCGTGCCCAGCGGCGGCTGAATACTACCCGCATTCCTGTAATAAAAGACTATATTTTGGATAACCGTGATTCGTATGTTTTCTCCGCCTTGGCTGCGGCAATTGATGGTGAGTACAACTTCGCTCCATCTATGGCCTCTGCAGATCTTGGAATTTTAGAAGTTTCCATGGACGCACGGTTCATGATTGTCGACGGTCAACATAGAAAAGCTTCAATTATCGAGGCTATCACCGAAGACGAGACGCTCAATACTGAAACCATTTCCGTAGTTTTCTACGAAGATAAGGGATTGCAACATGGGCAGCAGATGTTTACCGACCTCAATAAGCATGCTGTGAAAACATCTAACTCGATTGCCGAACTTTATGACTCTCGTGACGCTTTGGCTGTAGTGACAAGACGGGTTATCAGTGAAATTGAGTTTTTTGACCAGTATACAGATAAAGAAAAAGACATTCTTGGAAAGTTTTCATCGAACTTTTTTACGCTAAACACATTCTACAAAGCTAACAAAAAAATCTTAAAGCGTGCCGAATGTAATGATTCTGCAGAGGCTTTCTTGAAGCAGTATTGGTCCGCTGTGGTAAAACACATTCTTCCGTGGAACGAATTGACCAATAAGGAACTCAGCAAGGTGGATTTACGCGAGAAATACATCATCACACAAGCCATTATTATTCAAGCGCTTGGCGTTTTAGGCAATCATTTTCTAATAAACGATGACAAAGAGCTTGAGAAAAGTATCGCTGGGTTAGAAAAAGTCGATTGGCTTAGAAGTGCTGAATGTTGGAAAGGCAGGGTTATTCGTAGCAACGGTAAGATTATCAACAGTAACGATGCAGCAAGGCTGGCCTGCAATGTGCTGAAGGAAACTTTAGGGATTCCTCTGGATTCCGAAGACTTAGTATATGAAGAAAAATTCACTAAAGGAAAATGAACCCTATGTTTACAGTATTTAACGATATTATTGCGGAGATGCGACTTGTCTACCAGCACGATCAGCGCCCGTGGATGCTTGGATTTAGTGGCGGAAAAGACTCTACCCTACTCTGCCAGCTCGTTTTTGAAATGCTTCACACTTTGAAACCAGAAGAAAGAACAAAAAAGATATATGTTGTCACATCAGATACGATGGTAGAGAACCCCATTGTAAAGGACTACATGTATCGTATGAATGCGGCGATCAATACTACCAGCGAAAGTGAGCATCTCAATGTTGAAGCACACATGCTGCATCCAGAGATTCGACAAACTTTCTGGAGTTTGGTAATCGGTCTGGGATATCCGACCCCAGAAGCGCCTGGTTTCAGATGGTGTACCGAACGACTGAAGATTAACCCTTCAAATAAGTTCACTTACGATACCATCAAAAAAGATGGAGAGATTGTAATCCTTTTAGGTGTTCGAAAGGCAGAAAGCGCTGCTCGTTCAAAAAGCATATCTGCCCATGAGATTGAAGGGAAGATACTATCTCCCCATACTTCAATCCCCAAGGCCTATGTATATAACCCCCTGACAGAAATTGAAAACTCCCTTGTGTGGGAGTATCTTCTCAAAGACGATGCCCGTAGTGCATGGGGAACTGATAACAAGTATTTGTTCAGCCTTTATCAAGGCGAAACGCTGGGCGAAGAGCAAAGTGTAGTCGGTGAAGTGGATAAGGACAAGATCCCGATTACTGGTAATTCTCGTTTTGGGTGCTGGTGCTGCACCATGGTCAAAGAGGACAAGTCGTTGCAAAATTTCATTGATCACGGGGCAGAGAATCTGATTCCTCTCCGGAGATTTAGAAACTGGTTGGTAGAGTTGAGAGCCACACCCGAGGCACGAGATTGGCGCCGTAGAAATGGAACTGTCTACTTCAATTCCGATGGCGACTTTGGTCGGGGACCATTCACACTGGATACGCGAAAAGAAATCCTAAAGCGTCTTTTGCAATTGGAAGATGAAACAGGATTTGAGCTCATTACAATTGAAGAATTGAAAATGATCGATAAAATGTGGGAAGATGAAGGAGATCTTTCCAGACGAGCTCTCGTAGATATCTATTATGAAGTGCGAAATAAACGACTTCCTTGGGATCAATTTAAACACGCAAAATACGATAATGATACCGTTCAGCGGATTGATGCGTTGTGTCAGAAATATGAGGTTCCCTTCGAACTGGTTTCTAAACTTTTGATTGCCGTTGACAACACAAAATTTTATACCCGATCTGCTGTAAGTGCTCGCGAGGTTGAAAAAATTATGAACCAGGGTTGGTTGCACTACAGCAATATCCAAGAAGGACTCGAAAATGAAGATTGAACGAATCGAATTAAATAACTTTGGATCATACGAAGATATAAATTCCTTTGATGTCATGACCCATGATCAATCCAAACGAATTATCATCATTGGCGGAAAAAATGGTGCAGGAAAAACTACCCTTTTTACAGCCATACAGATTTGTTTGTACGGGCATGCATCTTTCGGCTTTAAAACTTCAGGGAAACGATATCTAAAGGAAATCTATGACTTAATCAATAATCAAGCTCGGTTGGACGAGACCAAATCTGCATATGTGAAGATTTGTTTTTCTGAAAGTCGTATTGATACTGATCATTATGAGGTAACTCGATTTTGGACTTGGAGCAACAGCATAATTACTGAAATTTTTTCGGTAAAGCAGAATGGTGTATTGCTGGACGAAGAAGCTGCAATGAATTTCCAGAATTACCTCTTGCACCTCATTCCTCCAGAATTACACAAACTGTATTTCTTCGATGGTGAAAAAATTGCTGACTACTTTTTGGATGAGCAGCACAATAACATTAAGGACGCGTTACTTATCCTAAGCGGTAATGATACATATGAATTGCTATACAACAATATTCGACGACTTTTAAACGGAGTTGAATCCGGCAATGAATCCATTGCTCAAAATTATGCAGACCAGAGAGAGTCCTTGACAAAGTACTCTCAAGAAGAGGCGCAATTAATCGGTGAGATTGCCGAATTGCGTACAGATGTTGAGCGTCTTGAGGCTGATCTGAATCACGAAAACAAAGCATATGCCGCCAACGGAGGCGTTACACTTGAAGTTTGGAAAGATTTGCAGAACGCCCTAAAAGACGAAGAAGAACGGCGCGAGCGGATTAATTGGAACATGAAGAGTGCAGCGGCAGAGATCCTACCATTTATAATTGTGAAGGACTTATTGGCAAATGTTAAAGAACAAATTTCGGCTGAGAGGGATCTTCAGGCCTATAGAATTCTACAGAGTTCTCTGAATACATCCCAGTTCAAGCGATGCATCTCCAACACAATGAAGAAAACAAGTAGCCATAGCCCCGCTGAAGATACGAAGCTTCTCATACATGCAATACAGTCTTTCTTTGAAAATCGAGACTTGGAGAACAAAATCCCAATTTTTATGCTGTCAGAGGATGACGGGCTCTCAATTCTTAACAAAATTGCGGCAGTGGAGGAATACAATACCGCTACCTTTAGCAAAGACAGGCGGAGAATCGAGAACTCAATCCAGCGAAGCACCGAGATCAGAACACAATTGCAAAAGAGTTCCATCGAAAATTTTGAGAGCCATGTCAAATGTGTTTCCGACTTAACCAATCAGATTGAGCGACTCAAATCCGAACTAGCGGGCAAAGAGACTGCTCTACAAGAACTTCAAGAGCGAACAAAAGAATTGAAAAAAGCATTGGATCATAGTCGAAAGGCTCTGGAAGCCGAACTGAAAAAGCAATCTGTGTCCGCACTTTCCGATCGTATGCTTCTGCTGGTAGAAGAACTTCAGGAACAGCAATATAAAAAGTTGATTGCAGATGTTGAGTACGATCTCAATCGAAAGTTCAGAGAGCTTATTCGAAAAGATGATTTTGTCGATCGGATCTATCTTGGCAATGATTTCTCGCTACACCTTGTCCGAAATCAGGCAGTTGAGGTTTCCGCACTTAAGATTACAGCAAAGAGGCATGGTGCTGCCGCTCTGAAAGGGAGTCTGAAACAGGTTGGATTCCAATCACTGATAACTCAGCTGAATACAACAGAGGAATCTCTGGGCTTTGCCTTGGCTGATTTTGCTGAAGAGACGATTACACTTCCGGTAGAACTTGACTATACTCGTTTCTCAAATGGTGAAAAGCAGGTTCTCGTAATGTCATTGTATTGGGCAATTATGAATCAAAGTCACAACAAATTGCCGTTTATCATTGACACTCCGTTTGCGCGTATCGACACTGAGCATCGCGCCAACATTACTGAAAAGTTTTTCAAAGAACTTCAGGGGCAACTTTTTGTACTCTCTACAAATGAAGAGATTCGGCACGAGCACATGGTCTCACTTGAGCAGCAGATTGCGAAAGTGTATATGCTTGAATACGGAGAGGACAAGCGTACTCGGATTTCCGAAGGAAGCTATTTCGAGGTGAAATAATGTCGTTTAAACTTAAAACATCCCGGCAAACGGAAGAAATCTTCAATCAAATTGAGGCAAGCGAAAAACTGCCGTGGCCTACCCTCATGAGGCTTGCGTTATCTCTATCTATTCGCCAAGGACCTTTGATGGAGATTGAGTTATATTCTGATAGTCTGGGTAAAGAATTGAATCGTCCAACAATCACCGGAGACGCAGACAGTCTCTATAAATGCCTGATTGAATTGCAAGAAGGTCGGCATATCCCTGACGAAGAATACTTTCCTACTTATGTGAAAGGTCATTTAGAACGTGGTGCCCGTTTATTGGAACAAGAAAAAAAGTATTCAAGAGATTTACTTGTGCATTTGACGGAGTTGGACAAAGGGCTGTAATTGCCCTTGGGATTCTGATGAGAAATAATACGAGGGCTTATGTAAAGATAAAATTAAAATACTGAAGGTGGTGTGCGGTATGGCCAACAAAAATAAATTATCAATTTATTTGATAAAGAGAGGTATCACAAGTGTAAACGACATTTTTGATTCTCCGGACAAAATCAGGATATTTCAAAGATATTCTGAAACTTCTACCGCATATTTTGTACCGTCTTTAACACACGAACCGGGTTGGCTTCAAAGTTTTTTCCGGCGAGGTAGTGACGGAATGCTTCTTCAGGCAAACTCTCGCGTGGTTCTCATTAAAACACTGGAGATTGATGGAGAGTTAAGAACATTTGCGCTTACTTTTGGCTATGCAAGATTTCTGTTTCGAGAAGATATCTTAGAAGAACAGTTTGGCCTAAGAATTGTTCTTAACAGCATTAAGCAAAATGAGCTTCGAAGAATCTCTAAGGCAAGCGTTGGTTCCAATCAAAAACAGAGTGATGAACAATTACCTAAAAGCAGTGATATTTCGGAGTTTGGCTTTGATGTCAACCGAGATCTCATGAAGACTGTCAGTGGAAAATCCGATGATGAGATGTTCGAAAAAAGCATGCTGACCGGAGGAGATATTTTTAGCCTTACAGTTTCAAGAGATATCAATAACATCGATGAGCTCCTCATTTTCTGCTACAGAAGATATATGGAAGAAACTTATAGAGAGCGATTTGCATGGATTGACAACATTAAATATGTTCGAGAGAAAGCGGCAATCGAAAGACTTAACACAAAGCTGATTCAAATGATTAACGAAGAAGCATTTGACCGAGTTTGGATGGCTGTTCCTGAAGTAGTAAAGTGGGAAGATATTCGTGATTTTAAAATTTCTGGAGTAGAAGATACTTATAATGATATTTACATAGAGAAAGTCGTCTCGTCTATGCGAAACGATTTGACTTGCTTGGATCAACTCCAGAGCAAGCGTATATACGCAAGAGCAAGCCGAGATGAGAACGAAAATGTTTATGAATGGTCTGCTTATAAATGTATTATTGCCGAGATTGAGTTAGAGGGGCAGGCATATAGCCTGAACAATGGGAAGTGGTATAAAATCAACAATGATTTTGTTGACCGAATTAATCAGCAATATTCAAACATTTCCCTCTGCCAAGCTGAGTTTGTGGACTACACACATGAGGATGAAGATAGCTATAATGCTGCGCTAAAAGAGGCACTTGATAATTCTTACCTTCTTCACACCTATAAAATCGCAATAGGTGGTGGGCAAGGAAATAACATTGAGCCATGTGACGTTATGTGGAGAAATAAACTTATTCACGTCAAAAGAAATGGCGGTTCCAGCCAGCTTAGTCATCTATTCAATCAAGCACTTGTTGCAGGTCAAATGTGGCTTGATCAAAGTTTTAGAGAACAATTGCGCCTTAAAATGCAAGAGGATGGATATCGCGGAGCCGTACCTGAGCCATACCATGCTTCTGATTATGAAATCGTAATTGCTATCATCAATAGATTCACTGAAGTTAGACCCAAGATTCCATTCTTCAGCAAAGTCGCAATGTGCTTTACAGCAACCAATATCCGCAATTTAGGCTATAGTTTAACCATAAAAAACATTCCGGTCGTTAATAGATGACCTTACCTATACGTAAATGTAATATATTTTACAGACATTGATTATAGTTATCATTCCCCAAAGAAAGGAGAAGTACGGGATGACGGTCATCTGTTTCGGCGATTCCAATACCTACGGATATGATCCCCGAGGTTATTTCGGCGGGCGCTATGATGCGGACAGCCGGTGGGTGGACATCCTGGCTACGGAGACCGGATGGATAATCTCCAACATAGGCCAGAATGGCCGGGAGATTCCTTCTGCGGCTCCCGCCTTCCCTGCTGACACAGATCTGCTGATTGTCATGCTTGGGACCAACGATCTGCTCCAGGGGCGTAGTCCCGAGCAGGCCGCTGAGAGATTGGAGCGGTTCCTCTCAGGTATCCCTCTGGACCGAAGCAAGATCTTGCTGATCGCACCGCCGCCAGTTACTTTGGGAGCATGGGTGCCCAGTGCGAAGCTCATTGATGATTCCCGCACCTTTGCCCGGCTCTGTCGGGTCCTTGCGGAACGAATGGGTATTCGTTTTGCCGACGCCGGAAAGTGGGACATCCCCTTAGCCTACGATGGCGTACACTTCACGGAGCAAGGGCACAAAGCCTTTGCCGCCGGACTTCTGGAGGAACTGAAATGAAACGAATGATCCCTTTCCTGCTGGCCCTTTTCCTGCTGGCCGGATGCGGTGGAAACACCTCGGACGGCTCCTATGAGCAGATCACGCAGGAAGAAGCCAAAGAAATGATGGACACCCAGGAGGTCATCATCCTGGATGTGCGGGAGCAGGACGAGTACGACAGCGGCCACATCTCCGGCGCGGTTCTGCTGCCGGTGGGGACCATCGACGAAGACACCGCCACCGAGGTGATCCCCGAAAAGGATTCCACCGTTCTGGTCTACTGCCGCAGTGGGAACCGCAGCAAGACGGCATCCTCTGCTCTGGCAGAACTGGGCTACACCAACATCTACGAATTCGGCGGCATCAACACCTGGCCCTATGAGACGGAGTCATAGACTCGGAAATAGAGAGTCTAAGCACATATGACCCCATCAAAAACTGCATCGCCGAGTCAAAGAATACAAGGGACTGGCCTCCGGCCAGTCCCTTTCTCCGTTTTGAAACAGGCCGCTATCAGAGCGGCACCTTTGCGTTCTTCAGCCAATCCTGGAACTCCTCCAGGGTGATGACCTCCCGGTCGCATTTCTTTTTCATCTCTCTGGCCTGTTCGCTCCAGGCGTAGAACTGCTCGTCGGTGATACGGCCGGCCTTGATCCAGGCAAAGCGTTTCTTGTACTCCTTGCGGTAGGCCTTGAACACCGGATCGTCAGACTGTTTCTTGGTCCACTGCTGGAAGGCGCCAGCCTCACGGCAGGTCTGCTGTCCTTCAGCCACTGGGCGCTCACAGTACTCTGCGCTGACCCGTCCTGTCTGGGGGAAGTAGCGTCCGCAGTTCTTGCAGCGCCGCACCGTAATGCCTCTCTCCACACAACTGCGCAGAGAATAGTCGATCATGTCCGGAATGCTGGCGGAGTACAAAACCGGCGAACACCGCCCCGGCTCCACCGGCTCAAAGCTGAGCGGAATGGGGCGGAAGCGAAACAGGCTGGGATCCCTCGGACTATCGTGAAGATAATTCTTAGCCGCCTGCTGCTGTGGGTCACGCCCTGCGCTGTCCACATCCAGAACCAAATCAAAGAATCGCTGCACCTGCTTCTGATAGAGGAGAAGCTGCTCCGGAAGATCCCGCAGTTCCGCTAACATCTGCTCATCCTCCGCGCTGCCCCAGTCACCATAGATCCCCATTCTGGAGAAACGGTCATACCAACGCACATACAGAAGTTCCAGATAGATATGCCGACTTTTCAGCTGGCCCAGTTCCACCATGGCCTCTGTGCCGGCATCCCGGTCAAACTCTGCAATCAGCCGACTCCAACGATCTGCGATCCGCTGGAGAATGGGTGTCAGTTCCCCACAATCCATCTCCAGAAAGGTGAGCAGGCTCTCCAGGAATGGAAACTCCCGATCAACGGACGGTACTCCCTGTATGCCAGAGGCGTCACACTGAAAAAGCTCCCGTTTTTCAGAGAAATACATTTTCACATACCACATAGTCGGCTCCTCAAAAATAGACTAATACTAAATTAGAGTTTCAATAGACTTGACAAATATATTTTGGTGTGTTAAGATACTCCCACAACGATGACTGTCTAATTAAAGTTATTATCAGTCTAACATTGGGAAGACAATTTGTCAATGGAAACTTTCGTTGTCCTCCTGGTACTGCACCTTGAAAACAGAATACCCATCACCAGAGATGATACTCCCCGGAGAAGTATTGCCATGACGCTGTTGTGGGCGAAGCAGCCGAGCATACCAAGGGGAAGCAAACGCCGTGCGTGTCAAACAAGGCCG
>ERZ860388.1786-NODE-1786-length-12705-cov-7.599209_pt1 | contig 12705 bp, 10 predicted proteins | sample MGYA00509978_ERZ860388 | MGnify/ENA primary metagenome ERZ860388 (study PRJEB30046, sample SAMN00715225) | human gut metagenome | study: EMG produced TPA metagenomics assembly of the A metagenome-wide association study of gut microbiota in type 2...
CGCCGGCACCTTTTCCACCGTAGAACAGGTCGAACAACAACGGTTCGTTCGGAATGTTAATCATGTTGATATTATTGATGTAGATGTTTTCTACCACACCGCCACGTCCGCGAGTGCTCTTGAAGCGCAAACCTACGTCTGTGCCCATAAATGTGCAGTCTTCTACATAGATGTTCTTCACGCCACCCGACATTTCACTACCTACTACGAATCCACCGTGTCCGTGCAGTACCGTATTATTTTTAACGATAACATTCTGGCAAGGTTCACCGCGACGGCGGCCGTCTTCATCTTTACCGGATTTGATACAGATAGCATCATCTCCCGCATCGAATACACTATTAATAATGAGCGCGTTCTTGCAAGATTCCAGGTCGATGGCGTCACCATTCTGGGAATACCACGGATTGATGACCATGATATTATTTACTGTAAAATCTTCGCAGGACAATGGGTGCAGACACCAGCTTGGTGAGTTTTTGAAAGTAACACCTTCCAACAGTACTTTCTTGCTTTTGACGATGCTTAACAACACCGGGCGCAACCACGGACGGATTTCAGCCCATTCTTCGTCTGTATTGATACCTTCGGGTACATTGAAATCTTTACAAGCCATTGCACCTTTCAGTGAACCGGCTGTGGGGTACCATATCTCTTGTTTTTCATCAAGAACACCTCCCGAGTTTACCAGTTTTTTCCATTGTGAAGCAGTCAGTTTGCCTTTTTTTACCGGACGCCAGCAGTCGCCGTTTCCGTCAAATGTGCCGTATCCTGTGATAGCGATGTTCTCTGCATTGCGTGCGGAAATAGGCGATTGGCAACGACGGGTTTCCAGTCCTTCAAAAGAAGTGGCAATGATAGGATATGCCTCAAAATCACCGGTGAAGAGCACCAATGCATTCTGTTCCGTATATAAATTCACGTTACTCAACAGTTCGATAGGTCCTGTCAACCAGATGCCTTCCGGGATAATCACTTTACCCCCTCCGCGTTGATTCACCTCTTTAATAGCATCGTTGATTGCTTTGGTATTCAGATACAGACCATCGCCTTTGGCTCCGAATTTCTCAATGTTTACCTCGTAAGCAGGAAAAACCGGTTGCTGTACTTTGGGCATCTCAAAAGGTAGATTCTGGTAGAGAGCGTCACTGATGGAGCTTTCTTTTACGGCAGTCTCGCTTTGTTTACATCCTGATGAGATAAACGGTAAACAGCATAGGGCCATCCAGAAGAGTCTTTTTGTCAATGTGTTCATTTAGTAACTTATTTCTATAGGGTTATACATCTATTGTTTTTCTTGGTAGTTGGGTGATGATTAATGAGGGCGATTTCATAATTCTTATGTCCTTCCGCAGGCGATCTGTCGCAGGCAGCCTGCAGGAGAGGAATAAGACAAATTCATGTTAACCTAATTCTAACCTTAAATAAATATTATGAAAAAACCTCTTAATTATCGATTGCAAAGATAGGTGGCAAACCCCAAGAGGATGTGGACTAATTGATAGAATACGTGTATTTTTTGTCATTTCTGTCTATTATTTGCACACTTCTCGTGTTTTTATGCAGAAAGTTCCTATCTTTGCACAAAATTTAACTATTAAAAGATATGAGTTATAACTTGTTGAAAGGAAAAAGAGGTATTATCTTCGGTGCTTTGAACGATCAGTCTATTGCCTGGAAAGTAGCAGAGCGTGCCGTAGAAGAAGGTGCAACTATTACATTATCAAATACTCCGATGGCTATCCGTATGGGAGAAGTCGACGCTTTGGCCCAGAAATTAAATTGCCAGGTTATTCCGGCAGATGCCACCAGCGTAGAAGATTTGCAAAATGTATTCAAGACCTCCATGGATATACTGGGTGGACAAATTGATTTTGTACTCCACTCTATCGGTATGTCTCCCAACGTGCGCAAAAAACGTACTTACGATGACCTTGACTATGGAATGTTGGATAAGACATTGGATATTTCAGCTGTTTCATTCCATAAAATGATTCAGTCGGCCAAGAAATTGAACGCTATTGCAGATTACGGTTCTATCGTTGCTTTGAGCTATGTGGCCGCGCAGCGTACTTTCTACGGCTACAATGATATGGCAGATGCAAAGGCATTGCTGGAATCTATTGCACGTAGCTTTGGTTACATCTACGGACGCGAACATAGCGTACGTGTGAACACTATCTCGCAGTCTCCTACATTTACTACTGCCGGTTCGGGTGTGAAAGGTATGGATAAACTGTTTGATTTCTCCAACCGTATGTCTCCTCTCGGAAATGCTACGGCTGACGAATGTGCCGATTATTGTATCGTGATGTTCTCCGATCTTACCCGTAAGGTAACTATGCAGAACTTATTCCATGACGGTGGATTCTCCAGTGTAGGTATGAGTCTTCGTGCCATGGCTACTTACGAGAAAGGACTCGATGAGTATATGGACGAAAATGGTAACATCATTTACGGATAAAAGATTATGAAACTACGGATCTCTCTTCTTATTATTTTAATTAGTATGCTTTTCGCCTCCTGCGGGATAAGCACGGGAAAGGGTACGGAGCAGAAGGAAGAGGAGATTTCTGTTCTAAGATATGATAAGCTGTTGAGCGAATACGTTCGCTCCAACAGCTTTTCTGCTATGCAGAAGTTGACGATGGACTACCGTATGCCGACGAAAATCCTGATTGAGGATGTATTGTCTATCGGTACGGTGAAAGATGATACCATTTCGCAACGTCTGCAGAAATTTTATTCGGATACGACTTTAGTCCGTTTGCTTAGCGATGTAGAAGCAAAGTACCCTAATCTGGATGAGGTGGAAAAAGGACTAAACAAAGGATTCCGGAAACTGAAGAAGGAAGTGCCTGATACAAAAGTGCCGTTTATCTATTCGCAAGTGTCTGCCTTCAACGAATCTATAATTTTGGTGGATTCTTTATTAGGGATCAGTCTTGATAAATATATGGGGGAAGATTATCCTCTTTATAAACGTTTCTATTACGATTATCAATGTCGCTCGATGCGTCCGGAACGGATTGTGCCGGATTGTTTTGCTTTTTATCTTTTGAGCCGTTACGGAATGAACTATCATGAGGGTACTTGTTTGATTGACTTGATGATGCACTCCGGAAAAATCAACTACGTCGTGCAGAACTTATTAGGATATAGTGATATCGGCGAAGCGATGGGATATTCCAAGGAGGAAAACGACTGGTGTAAGGAGAATGAAAGGGAGATATGGAATTATATCTGTACCAACGATCATCTGCATGCACGAGACCCGATGGTGATCCGCTATTATATGAAGCCTGCTCCTGCTGTCGATATGTTGGGTGCTCAAGCTCCGGCATTAATCGGGACATGGATGGGAGCAAGAATCATCGCTTCTTATATGAAAAAGCATAAGGACATGAAACTGAAAGATCTCCTGGAATTTACTGATTATCATGTGATGTTAAGTGAATCCAACTATCTGGCTTCCTAAACTGTTGCATTTTTCAACTTTTAATTAGCTTCGCTCAAAACCTTATTTGATTTTTAATATTAAAGTATAGTCTCTTAATTCTCAATTTAAAAAGTGGAAACTGCCCTCTATTTGTTGCCCGTGACGTTAGGTGATACGTCTATTGAAAAGGTATTGCCTTCTTATAATAAGGAGATCATTTCTGGTATCCGGTATTTTATAGTCGAAGATGTTCGTTCTGCCCGGCGTTTCCTGAAAAAGGTGGACCGGGAGATTGATATTGATGCATTGACATTTTACCCGTTGAACAAGCATACTTCTCCTGATGATATTTCCGGTTATCTGCAACCTTTGGTGGGTGGAGCTTCAATGGGGGTTATCTCCGAAGCAGGTTGTCCGGCAGTAGCTGACCCGGGAGCGGATGTGGTTGCTATCGCACAACGTAAAAAGCTGAAAGTGGTTCCTTTGGTCGGACCTTCTTCCATTATCCTTTCCGTGATGGCTTCCGGCTTTAACGGGCAGAGTTTTGCGTTTCACGGTTATCTGCCGATTGAACCGGGAGAACGTGCCAAGAAACTAAAAGCACTGGAGCAGCGTGTGTATGCTGAAAATCAGACGCAACTTTTCATTGAGACGCCTTACCGGAATCATAAGATGGTAGAGGATATTTTGTTGAATTGCCGTCCTCAAACAAAGCTCTGTATCGCTGCCAATATTACTTGTGAAGGAGAGTATATACAGACGCGTACAGTGAAGGACTGGAAAGGACACGTGCCCGATTTATCTAAGATTCCCTGTATTTTTCTCTTATATAAATAACGCCTTTCAGGTGTTCATATTCATCTTCGAAGCAACTGCTGAAGAAGCCTTTTCCTAAGTTTTCCTCTATCTGTTTGAAATTCCACAGCTTACTGTTTTTAAAGCGGGGGGTACAAAGGATGGAATCATCTTTGATATCGACAATGAATAGATAGATAAGACGGTTGGTCACTTCATTCTCGAAGTGATAAACGATGTTGAATTCAGGTTTGATACCTTTTTCATGAGGAAAAGCATTGTTGATTAAACGAGTGGCGCCTGCTTCCAGAGATTCTCCGTAGCGGAGATAACATTCCATGGGAATATCTACTTTCCCTCTATCAAGAATGGCTGTTGATGACCTGTCGCAAAGGAATAACATTCCGTGAGTGGATATGGCAATTCTTATCACCGGATTGATGTATGCATTTTTGTAATTAACAGCTTCTATTGCAGGTGTTTTTCCGATCACGTCTCCTTTGGTATTTACAATAGGAACATATTCCGTGTGTGACATTAAATGATTGAAGAAACGGATGGCGATCTGATTGAACAGGATACTCATCAGAAAGACGGTAGGGGGTAACACCTTATAGAGTACAAAGATACTCGTCTTGCTCAACGGATCTTGAAAAACGACGGTAATGCTGATTATAATAAAATGCAATATACCGAAGATCAAAGCGATACGTGCAGATACAACGGCTGCTTCTGCTCCCTGCGCATATAAACGTTTGTTGCAAGAACCTATCTGTTTTAAGAAATGGTTGATAAACCTTTTCTTATGCATGTAAAGACTTAGCATCGGAATGAGAATACTAACTTCCAGCGTAAGTGGAAGTGCACCGGGTGGAACGTAATCACCAGGAATGAGAGCTGCTACGGATAATAGTGCTAACACTCCGGTTGCTATATAGAGGATAAAATTAGGAATTAACAATCCTTTACGTCGATAAGAAAGGTATATACCTATAATACCTATGCCTGTACCGATGTAAATAGCCGTGTCTTGCGTTATAAGTTCACACAATAAAATGGAAATAATAACGGGGATAAAACCCAGCGACATGTTAAATGCGGAAGAAAGTGTTCCTTTATGAGCCATCTCTATATTTATGTTTATTTGTCGGTTCTATCAATAAAACAAATAGGGGATATGTTTTGTTTGCTAACGAATATGTTTCTCTGCATGGTAGGAGGAACGAACAAGGGGAGCGCTTTCTACGATGTTGAATCCTTTCTCTAAACCTACAGTTTTATATTCTGCAAATTGCTGCGGAGTGATGTATGCTGCAACGGGATAATGCCGGTGACTCGGTTGAAGGTATTGGCCTATGGTAAGAATCTGGCAACCGGTTGCTAACAGATCATCCATCAATGTTTCGACTTCCTCCGGGGTCTCACCCAGTCCGACCATAATGCCGCTTTTAGACTTAACTCCCTTCTCGGAAATGTGTCTGATAACTTGCAGACTTGTATCATAATTTGCCGCACTGCGCACTAGCGGACTAATGCGGCGTACGGTTTCCATATTGTGTGAAATAATGTCGGGACGGGCTTCGATTACCAAATCTAACAACTCCATCCTACCTTGAAAATCAGGAATGAGCACTTCGATCGTTGTTTGTGGATTCAGTCTTTTGATTTCCCGGATGGTACGTGCCCAATGTGTTGCTCCCAAATCCGGCAGATCATCCCGGTCTACGGATGTGATGACAGCATGATCCAGTTTCATCAGTGCGATGGATTCTGCGACATGGGTAGGTTCGTTTGCATCTAGCGGGTGCGGGCGGCCGGTTTGTGTGTTGCAGAATTTGCAACTGCGCGTGCAGATGTCACCGCCAATCATAAAGGTAGCAGTTCCTTTTCCCCAGCATTCCCCCATATTAGGGCAACGCCCACTGCTGCATATAGTATGCAAGCAGTGGGAGTCGACAATCCGTTTGGTTTCGGTGTATCGTTCGTTGGCACCAATATTAATTTTCAGCCATTCGGGCTTACGTACTCTGTCCGTCATTATAAATTGTTCAAGAAAAAGTTGGTCAACCGTGTGTATAGGTGTTGGCGGGTATTGCCACCATATATTCCATGATTGCGGTTTGTATACACTTGCATATCAAATTGTTTTCCAAGCTGAACCAACTGCTCGGCATATTCCGCACAATTTTGGAAGTGCACATTATCGTCTGCCATGCCATGCACCAACAACAAGTTTCCATGTAGTTTGTCAGCGCGGGTGAAGGCTGATGATTCCTTATATCCTTCCGCGTTCTCTTTCGGAGTACGCATGAAGCGTTCGGTATAAATCGTATCATAGAAACGCCAGTCGGTGGGTGCAGCTACTGCTACTCCGGCTTTGAATACGGGAGTTCCTTCGCTCATGCTCATAAGAGTCATGTATCCGCCATAACTCCAACCCCAGATACCGATGCGGTCTTTGTCCACATACGTTTGTTTGCCTAGGTAAAGCGCTGTTTCCACCTGGTCTTTGGCTTCTTTGACGCCAATTTTTAAATAGGTACATTTCTCAAAAGCTTCTCCACGACCTCCAGTGCCACGACCATCTACACATACCACGATATAACCGAGGCTTGCCATGTATGTCTCCCAGCTGATTCCCCAAGTATCCAATACCTGTTGGGAACCCGGGCCACTATATTGATACATCAGTACCGGATATTTTTTGGATGCGGAGAAATTAACCGGTTTCATCATCCAGCCATTCAACTTCACGCCATCTGTAGTCTGGAAAGTAAAGAACTCTTTTTGTGGTACTGCATATCCGGACAATGTTTGCTTCAACGCATCATTTGTAATAAGCGTTTTGAGCGTTTTGCCTGAATTATCGTTCAAGGTAACCAACATAGGAGTATCCAAGCTGGAGAACTTGTTCATATAATACTTCATCGATTTGCTGAAGAGAGGCGTATTGGTTCCTGCCTGTTGAGACAATTTGGTCTTTTTGCCTTTCTTATCTATTTTATAGACAGCCTTGCGCAGAGGACTCTCTTCGTTGCTGGTATAATAGAAAGAACCATCTTCTTCATCATATCCCAGAAAATCTTTCACTTCGAACTTACCGTTAGTAACCTTTTTAATCAAGTTACCTCCCATGCTATACCAATAGAGATGACTGTAACCGTCACGTTCGCTAAGCATGCTGAAATATTCGGGATAGAACTGGATGTTATCGAAAATATTCTCCTTTATGTAATAAGGAGATTCATCACGGAGCATTAGTTTGCAAAGTGTTGAGCGAGGATCGGCAAAGTAAAGGTCGAAACGGTCTTGATGACGGTTTAATGTCATGATAGCCAATTTGTTGGCATCCTTTGTGAAACGGATGCGTGGAATGTATCCATCTGCATCCAGCGGGAGTTTCATCGTACGGGTGACGTGTGACTTGATGTCATACGTGCGTACTTCTACTTTCGAATTCGGGTATCCGGCTTTCGGATACTTGTAGGTATATTCACCCGGATAATCTTTTAAGGCATCAATACGGGGTGCCTGTCCGGCAAATACCGGAAAAGAGTAGGAGGGAACTTCTGACTCATCGAAGCGGATGAAAGCGATCAGTGTATTATCAGCGCTGAATTCCAAAGCACGGTCGAAACCGAACTCTTCTTCATACACCCAGTCGGGGATGCCGTTGAGTACAGAGTTCTGTTTGCCATCCTCCGTAATCTGGCTTTCACTGTTGCCATAAAGCAGCTTAACAAGAAATATGTTATTGTTGCGGACAAAAGCAATCATTGTACCGTCTGGAGAAAAGACGGGGACCTGTTGAGGTCCACCGTCAGACAGCCGTTCAATAATGTTGTTTGTCGTAACGCCCTTATCATTTCGTTTCAAAGGGTAAATGTAATGTACAGCTGTGTATGAATGCCTATATATAGGTGTCGTTTTAGTAGCAATCAGCAATTTCTGACCGTCGGGCGAGAACTGGTAACTGTCGAAGTTCTTGAAGTCACATTCGCGTGTAGTGCTTACATCGAAAATCACTTCTACTTTCTCGCCTGTTTTGAAAGAGTATTTAATGATCTGCGTGCCGTCGGCGTTCATCTGCGTGTAGTGTTCGCCATCAGGCATGGGGATTACTCCCTGGATATTTTCCGGGCGGAAACGTCCGGAGGTGATATCTTTTAAATCGAGTGCCTTTTGTCCTTGTGCCATTCCGGTCAGACAGAGAAGGCAGAGTAATAAAGTGATGCTGATCTTTTTCATCTGCTTTTATAATCGGTTTTGGTTTTAATTCGTACTTGCAAAAGTAACAATAAACTTAGATTCAACAAAGCCTGACCGATTTTTATATAGATTTGATAAGGATTATTGGGTGAGATTCAATATCTTTGTGAAAAGGACTTTAAACATTACCACTATGAATTCAAAAAGAAAAGACTTGCAATATGCTTCTGTCTTCTTATTGGCCGTAGCATTGACATTCCTGTTGGGGAAGGGGGATAATCTGTGGTTGGTATCGTGGGGTGACTTGATACCGAGTTTGTTTGTGCTGTTCATAGCAGGTGATTGTTTGCATAGTTCCCTGCTCCGTATCAAACGCGGCGAAGAGGATGGAGGAGCCCGGTGGAGTACTTGTTTCACTTTTCTGGTATTCAGTATTGTTTTTATGGGCGACTTATTTTATATCGGCAACTTTATTGTCAATAAACTGTGGAGCTAAAAGAGATATAATAAATCTGTTTCACAGGTGTTTAATAGTAGATTATTCGTCTTAACTATATCTTTTAGTTTACTTTAACTAGATAAATTAGTTTATGAACTAAAACTTTTCGTTATTTGCGGCAAACAAAGTTGCAGATATGAAAGGATTAACAGCAAAAGAAGAAGAAATCATGGGCTTTTTCTGGGAAAAAGGTCCCTTGTTCGTGAAGGAAATGTTGGCTTTCTATGAAGATCCCAAGCCACATTTCAATACATTATCTACGATTGTGCGTGGGTTGGAAGAAAAAGGTTTTCTAGCTCATTATACTTTCGGAAATACCTATCAATATTATCCCGTAGTTAGTGAAGAAGATTTTCGTAAAGGAACGCTGCGGAATGTGATTAGTAAGTATTTTAATAATTCTTACCTGAATGCCGTTTCTTCTTTGGTTAAGGAGGAAGATATTTCCTTGGATGAATTGAAACAGCTCATCGAGGAAGTGGAACAGGCTGACAAAAAACACTAATCTATTAAACGAAAATCTATGCTATGGGAGTTTTCTTCATTTATATATTAAAATCATCTGTTTGTCTTGTTCTGTTTTACCTGTTTTTCCGGTTATTACTTAGCAAGGAAACCTTTCATCGTTTCAATCGTATGGCTTTATTGGGAGTGTTGTTCTTTTCATTACTCATTCCTTGTATCGAAGTAACTACCCGGCATCAGGTTGAAGTGCAGCAGGCTGTGCTTTCCATTGAACAATTGCTATTGATGGCAGAGTTGGAGGCTACTCCTGCCAATGTCGGTGCAGTGCAGGAGACGTCGGCCATATCTTGGGTACAGATTGTTCTGTTGGTCTATCTGGCGGGTATTCTATTTCTTGCCTGTCGCAATATCTATTCTTTGATTTGTCTCTTCCGGTTGATACATTCCGGCAAACATGAGAAGTTGGAGAAAGGGGTTACACTTGTGGTGCACAATCAGGAGATAGCTCCGTTCAGTTGGATGAAGTATATTGTTATCAGCCGAAAAGACCTGGAGGAAAACGGGAGGGAAATCCTTATTCATGAAATGGCTCATATTCACCATCGTCATTCAGTAGATTTATTGGTGGCGGATATTTGCATCTTTTTTCAATGGTTCAATCCTGGTGCATGGTTGTTGAAACAGGAGTTGCAGAACGTTCACGAATATGAAGCGGACGAGACCGTCATTAATGAGGGTGTAAACGCGAAAGAATATCAACTATTATTAATAAAAAAAGCCGTTGGCACAAGGCTCTACTCTATGGCCAACAGCTTTAATCACAGTAAACTTAAAAAACGTATCACTATGATGTTAAAAGAAAAATCGAATCCGTGGGCACGGTTGAAGTACTTGTATGTACTTCCGTTGGCAGCTATTGCAGTAACTGCTTTTGCCCGTCCTGAAATCTCTGAAAAAGTGGAAGAGATTTCTGCAGTCAAAGTTAATGATTTGGCGGAAATTGTGGAAAAAAAGAGTGAAGAAAATGTTGTTAAGGAGCCTATTGATACTACCAAGAATAAGGTAGTAGTGGTAGGTTATCGTACAGAAAAAAAAGATTCTGTCTTAACATCCGGGAAAAAGAAGGTGGCTATTTCGGTACAAGGAATTTCCGATGAAGGAAAACCTTTGGTTATTATTAATGGGAAAGAGTCTGATCGTGAAGTAGTAAATGCTTTGAATCCTGAATGTATTGAAAGTGTGTCTGTCATAGGTCCTGAAAAAGCTATTAAGGTTTATGGAGAAAAGGCTAAGGATGGAGTGATGGATATAAAACTATATTCGGAAAAAAAGTTTGCGCCGAGAAAGATTGAAATCGAAGGCATTAATAAAACAAGGTTGGATGCATTAAATAGTGGGGCAAAGAGTTGGGGAGCTACGTTTCGTTCTGCTGATGGAGGTAAACCTTTGGTTATAATTGATGGCAAAGAGGCTACTGGTGATGATCCTTTAGCGAATATTTCTCCTGATCGTATTAGGAGTATATCTGTATTGAAAGATAAGACTGCATTGGCTGCTTATGGTGATAAGGGAAAGAATGGAGTGATTGAAGTAAATCTATTAGTGAAAGAAGAATATCAAGCCCGTCAAATTTCTATTCGTGCTATTAATGATACAGTGACTTCAACAATAAAAGTAACTGCATCTGAAGAATAGCAGTAGATTTTAGATGTCTTCTGTTTCTAAATATTGTCAAAATATAATGTTATAAAGATTGACGGAGGTACGCTAGTATCTCCGTTTCTTGTTCCGGGTGGAACCATTTTATTTCTTCATCTCTTTTGAACCAGGTCATCTGTTTACGCGAATAAATGCGGGAGTTTTGCTTGATTTTGTCTATAGCAAAGGAGAGTTCCCATTCTCCGTCCAGATATTTGAACAGTTCTTTATAACCTACTGTATTGAGTGAATTGAGGTGACGATAGGGAAGTACGGAGCGTACTTCTTCCAATAATCCTTCCTCCATCATCTGGTCTACCCGACGGTTGATACGCTCATAAAGTTCTTCCCGATCACGAGTCAGGCCGATTTTCAGTATACGGAAAGGACGCTGTTTTTTTTGTTGGGTGCGAAAAGAAGTATAAGTGCGTCCGGTCATATAGCAAATCTCCAACGCATGAATTACCCGCTTGGGATTCTTCAGATCTACAATCCGGTAATATTCCGGGTCTAACAAGCGAAGTTCTGCGCAGAGTTGTTCAAGGCCTTCCTCTTCATACTTTTGTAACATGAGTTGACGGGTTTCCGCATCAACGGTAGGAATATCGTCAATTCCCTTACAGATAGCGTCTACATACATCATTGAGCCACCAGTGAGAATCACGACTTCGTGTTGCGTGAATAATTTCTCCAGAATTTCCAGTGCTTCTGTTTCGTATTGGGCAGCGCTGTAATAGTCTGTGAGGTGGAGCGTGCCGACCAGTTGATGGGGGACACGTTTGAGTTGGTCGGGAGTAGGAGCTGCCGTGCCTATTTTTAATTCGGCATAAAGCTGTCTCGAATCGGCAGATACAATGCTTGTCTGAAATGTTTCTGCCAAGCGCAGGCTCAACTCTGTTTTCCCCACACCTGTAGGACCTATAAGAACAATGAGAGTAGGCATAGATTTTTAAGTATTAAGTATAGAAGTATTAAGTATTAAAGCGTACGGGACTAAAAAAATATTAGGTATTAACTGCCTGACACTACATAGCAATTAATACCTAATACTTGATATTTAATACTTAAAATTTTTCTTCTTCGTATGGGCTGCTAGTGTCACCACCTATGTCAAATCCTTCCTGATCGAAATCTTCCATGTCGAAGTCCTGGTCTCCATAGAAGTTTTCATCCAGATCAAGAGAACCTCCCGCAGCGGTCATTTCTTCAAAATCTACCGTTTGTTTAGGAGCATCTCCTGATTTCTTGGTACATTTGGCACCATTCATATCTTTTCCGGTGATAATTTCGGATAGTTCGATGAAGAAACAACGTTCTGTTATGTAATCGAATACATATAGCAGTTTCTGTTTTTCGTCTTCTACCAGTTCACTGATAGCAGTGTCTTTCATTACCCAGCTATCTATTTCCGGATTGTCGTCCATTTCTTCTAAGGTTACTTCTTTTCCTTTTTCCCAGTCGTCATCGCAGATAAAGAAAGAAGTCATCTGGTCGTTTGCGTACCCTACTGATTTCAGTATTGCTTCATGGAAGTCATAAAAAGTTGCTTCCGGATCAATTTGTATTTCTCTGACAAAATCGTCAACTTCATCAGATATGA
>ERZ860388.1802-NODE-1802-length-12620-cov-3.062396_pt1 | contig 12620 bp, 7 predicted proteins | sample MGYA00509978_ERZ860388 | MGnify/ENA primary metagenome ERZ860388 (study PRJEB30046, sample SAMN00715225) | human gut metagenome | study: EMG produced TPA metagenomics assembly of the A metagenome-wide association study of gut microbiota in type 2...
GATTTTCAGGTCAAGAGTGGTCAGCTTGGCAAGGTCGCCTGCAGAAGCCGGAAGTTTGATTTTACCGGAATAGTCTATTGTCTGATCCAACCCCGTACTGCCGGATAGATTCATGACATAATCTCCGAGTTTGATATCAAACGGTTGTGTAGCCACTCTTCCGTTTTCAATGGTGAAGTCCAATGTCATGTCTTTCACTTTCATATCCTTCAGATCGGGTTTCTTCACTGCTTCGGCAATCTGGTCTATCACTTTAACGCCGCTCAAGCTGAGATCTTTTGTGGAAAGGCTGCCATTACCCTGCATGGTTTCCAATACGGGACTCATAGAGGTATCCAGCACCGTTTGTACTTTCATGCTGCCGGAGAAGTTTCCTTTCAGATTTTCGAAGATCGGTGCAAGTTGTTGTACCATATCCAATTCTTTGTATACTTGTGCAAAACTCAGGGCATTTAGTTTGAAACCTGCATTCATTTCCGGTTTTGCCACGTCGGTGGTAGAGTAGTATCCGTTCATGACCACGTTTCCTCCCATCGTGTTCATGGATAGATTTTTCATATCTACTTTACTGTCTTTCACGATTAGTTTTCCATTCATATCTGTGAAAGCCATCTTATCGAACAATACCTCTTTCAAGTTGGCATCCATTTGGAAATCGATGTTACGAGGTACTTCGATGATACTTGCTGTTGCTTCCGGTGTTGTTTCCGCCTGTGCGGTGCTGTCGGCTGTCGTTGTCATGAAATCATTCAGATTGAGATGATTGGACCGGATGTTGAGTGTACCTTTTAGCGTGGTACCTTTCAGTACATAACCTAAGTAGTTCTCGAAACGGCTGTCGGCAGTGAGATCGTTTTTACCGATATTGACGGTTGTTTCGCTCAGTTGCAGGTATTTCGGTGTAAAGGTGAAGAGCGACTTGTGGATATCTACGTCCGGCATGTCTTTCATTTTTAACTTCATACCGGTAAGTCCGATCGTACCTGAAGCCTGTACACGGTCGTACTGCTCTTTTTCGATGTATGACAGTCGTCCGGCAATCTGCATGTCGGCATTGATGGTACCGTTCAGTTCCATATCATCCAATGGATATACTTGTTTTATCATACCCAAATTGAGCACTCCTTTTGCTTCTGCACGGAAATCCGGATCGCTGACAGGTGTTTTTACATCAGCAGTCAGACTGAAAGGATTACCGGCAAGCCGGAAACTAAACGGCTGGATGTTGACGGTAGTCAGATCGATGGCGCCACCCGGATTCTTAACTTCGGCATGGATGTTTATTTGGTCTACCCCTGCCGGAAGGGAGGGATAGCGGAACATGGCATTTTTCACAGCCATGGCTATGTCAAACTGCGGAACGATGCTGTCGCCCACCATGCTGCCTTTCACACTGGCAGTAAGGGTAGCGATACCGTCTGTTTTCAGTCCGTCGAAATCTTTTGCATAGATTGCAGGGATCAGCGAGAGGATCTCTTTGAATCCTACTTCGTTTGTGTTCAGTTTGAGATCCATGTTGATGGCGGGATCTTTTAATTCTACCCAACCGTCGATACCGGCTTGGATGGCATTCAGCCGGAACTCATTGTCTTTCAGGGTAAATTTGTTATTTGCCAGATCGGCGTCCACGTCCATTTTGGTGTAGATGTTGGCATTGGAGAGGAAAGGAATTCCGCTCATCTTATAAGTAAGCGCTTCCGTTTCGGCTTCCAGTTTTAAGGTTGTACGGTCACTGCCTAAATCGCCCGAGCAGAGCGCGTTGAGGTTACGGATATCAGCGTACATATTACCCTGCCGGTCATCGTAAATCAGATTCATGTTTTTTATTACGAACCGTTGGAGTTGTATTTTAAAAGGTGAATCATCCGTGGTTTCTTCTTCTGTATCGGTAGAAGTGCTGTCCGGTTTCATCACATCCCAGTTGGGGCGTCCGTCTGCAAGGACGATAGCATGCAGGCGTGTATTCTCGATTTGTATTTTGGAGATATCATATCCACTGTCTCCGAAAAGTGACAGAAGATCGATCGCGGCAACCACTTCGCCTGCTTGAACAAGCGTATCGTTTTCAAATTCGCCTACTCCCCGCAACCAGAAATCGCTGAGTGTAATAGATGCTTTGGGGAAGTTGCGGAACAGGCTAATGTCGAGACTACGGAAATCAAACTGTGCATTGAGCATTTTGTTTCCTTCGGTTTTTACAATGCTTTCTATTTTTCCACGGAAAGCAAAAGGAAGAATAAGCATCAGCAGTAGGAGTACTCCCAATGCAATAGCTGTAATTTTCAGACCCTTTTTCATTTTGTAGGTTTTATGATTAATATGTTATTGAGATAGCAAAACTAATGAAAAGTTTTCTATTTATTAGTCTGTGGCTTATGAATTTAAACTTATTTCCACACTAAGCCACTATAGGGATAAAAATAATTTAGGTTTAAATGCTGTTTGGAGAAAAGTAAGGGGAAGGTTTAGAGCTCTTGTGCCATTATTTTGATAGTAGCGAGTAGAGATGGTATACCGTCTTGCACGGTGATCAATATGACATCGGCATCTATCTCGAAATAGTGATGCACAATGATATCTCGCATTCCCATTATTTCACGCCATGGAATATGAGGATAGCGAGGTAGCAATTGGTTGTTGGTTATTTTATCGAGATTTTTAATACTCTCACCTACAGCAATCAATTTCATACAGATACCATCAAGTAGTGACATTCCGTCGGGGCTGTCGAGAAAATCATTTACGCTGTGTATATTTTCACAACGCTCTAAGACAACTTCTAACGACTGGGCTATACGCTCTAATAGATGTATTACCCGTGGATCATTGGCGTTATGCATAAAGTGCCTCCCGTTCTATGTCTTGCTTGAGATATTCATCCATTTGGTCTCGCATGCGAATAAGATCAACAGGTGACTCCAACAATGCTTCAAGTTCGTATTTGATACGAGCCAGAGTAAAAAGGGTAGGAATGTTGGAAACTTCGAAACAGATGTCAATGTCACTTCCTTCTTTTTGCTCTCCACGGGCTACGCTACCAAAAATACCCATACGGGTAATGCCATAATGTTGGGCATAGTTCTGCATGTATTGTCGCAGAAGCTGTAGATATTCAACAGTGGTTTTCATGCGGGTATCTCCTTTCTTATTGTTAGTTTACTCCATTGTTTGAAGTAAGAATAAGTAGTACAAAGATACGATTTAATTAAAAACATTCAATGAAAAGCCAATAATTATCCGTCCTTTCATTTTTATATATTACTTTTTATCATCCTTATTCCCATCGCTTGCCGTACCTCCCCGCGCCGAAAGTGCTTTCTTGAGTTCTTCGGCGATACGCCATTGGATAGCGGCTTCTACCTCCTTACCGGCTTTCAGCAGGGCGTCACCGAAAAGTTCATGTGCTTTGGCATGCTCCGGCTTCAGTGAAGTTGCTTTGTCGAGATCGGCGATTGCTCCTTCTGTTTCTTCTGTTTTCAGACGGAGTTTCCCTCGGTTGTAGAAAGCTTTGAAATTAGCCGGGCTGATGCGTATGGCGGTATTGAAGCAATTTTCGGCATCGAACCACTCCTTGTTGTTGAACAAAGTGATTCCTTTCCGGATCCAAGCATCCGTATAATCCGGATAAAGTTCCAGTGCTTTATCGTAGTTTGCCAGTGCGGCACGCGCATCGTGTGCCTGCGTGATACATTCGTTTCCCATCAGCAGGTATTCGCGGGCGTATTTTTTCAGATACTCCTGTTGGCTTCGCATTTGTTCTTTCAATTGCCGGTTTTGCTCGCGCAGTGTGTTGATTACTTCCAGTTTCCGGCGGATAAATCTCCGGGGCACGGGTTTTTCTATGTCATACCGCGAATGGATGGCACGGAAAAATTGTTCCAGGCACTCTTCCATATCTCCACGGTCGAATGCACGGACAGCCGCTACATATTGCACGTCGGCTTGCGCTTGTTTCAAAGCTTTGTCTATTGCTTGCCGGTTGTTGAAACGTTGGGCGAAGTTTACGATTTCCTGCCGTACAAAAATATCGGCGCGGTTGATCGGTTTCTTCAATTGGATACCTTCCAGTGAGGTACAACGACTGAGTGCCACATAGGCTTGTCCGCCGGCAAAGACACCGCCCGTGAAGTCGATGACCACCCGGCTGAAAGTCAGTCCCTGACTTTTGTGCACTGTGATCGCCCATGCCAGCCGGATAGGGTATTGGGTGAAAGTGCCCAACACTTCCTCTTCAATCTTTTTTTTCTCTTCGTTGTACCGGTATCGGATGTTTCGCCAGGAATCGGGTTTTACATCACATTCTTTTCCGTCGTCGGTTATTACATAGATGGTGCCGTCTTCGTCATCGATGCCGGATATGGTACCGATCGTTCCGTTTACCCAACGGCGGTCGTAATCGTTTTTGATGAAAATGATCTGTGCACCCGGTTTTAATATCAAATCTTTGGAGGTAGGCAAACTGCTTTCCGGAAAATCTCCTTCGATTTCTCCCTCAAAGGTGACCGGTTCACCGGGAAGTTCCGCCAGTTTTTTATCATTAATGTAGTCTACATTGTCTCTCCGGGTGGCAAGGGTGATGTACATATCTTCCTCGTTCTGTTCTATCTGCGTGCCATAGCGTGTGTTCAGTAGTTGCAGATCGGCTGCACCGGCAGTGTTATTGCGGATATGGTCGAGCACGCTGACAAATACCGGATCGGTCTGCCGGTATACTTTCTGTAATTCGATGGATACGAGGTCTATTTCGCTGAATACGCGGGCGGAGAAGAAGTAAGGGGTGGGATAGAAACGGTTCAGAATTTCCCGTTCGTCATTTTTTACGACCGGTTCCAGTTGGAATACATCGCCGACGAGCAGGATTTGTTTTCCGCCGAACGGCTCGCGCAGATTACGGGAGTAAACGCGCAGGATACGGTCTACGGCATCTATGATATCCGCACGTACCATCGAGATCTCATCGATGATGACCAGCTCGATCTGTTCGAGCAGCTTGCGGTGTGGTTTGGCATACTTGAAAAACTCATGGATGCGTCCGCGTTGAAGGCTCAAGTTCGGATCGTCCGGCAGGATGGGATAGAAAGGAAGTTTGAAGAAACTGTGCATCGTGCTTCCTCCGGCATTGATTGCGGCAATGCCGGTAGGAGCGAGAACGACATATTTCTTTTTCGTATTGGCACAGATATGCCGTAGGAATGTGGATTTGCCCGTACCGGCTTTTCCCGTCAGAAAGACGGACTGCCGGGTATATTGGATGAGGTTCAGCGCATCCTGAAACTCTTTGTTGTCAGTATCTACGGTCATATGGAAGTACCTTTCCGGTGGCTAAATTATTCCGAAGTGTTTCAATGCTTTGGCAATTCCGTCGTCATCAATGGAAGCAGTCACATAGTCTGCCGCTTGTTTCACTTCCTCCTTGGCATTGCCCATGGCTACGCCGATAGCGGCATGGCGCAACATACTGATATCGTTACCGCCGTCACCGAACGACATCGTCTCTTCCAGCTTGAAGCCGAAACGGGCTATTATTTCATCGATACCTTTCTGCTTCGTATTTCCTTTTGCCGTGATATCTGCAAAAGCCGGGAACCAACGGCCGGACTCGCAATTGGGAATTTGAGGTTGTATTTCTGTTTCCTCTTCTACGGTGACAAACGGAGTCATCTGGAAAATCTCTTCCTGCGCGGCTTCTTTAAAAGTCTTTACGGGAATTTCGTCTACATGCAGGAAATCATAAAAGATATCGTGAACCAATTTATTGGGCTGGCATACGGATATCGTATGTTCTCCTACAAATATGCAGGGGTATCCTTTCTGTTCACAAACCTGTGCCAGTGCCCGTACCTCTCCGGCAGGAATGGCACTTTTGTAAATCACTTCATTACCTACGAAACAGTAGGCACCGTTCATCGTGATGTAACCGTCTATCAATCCCCGGTCCTGTATATCTGCCAGATTGTTGATAATCGCTTTGGGGCGTCCTGTGGCAATAAAGATTTTAATGCCTTTTTCGTGGGCAATGGTCAGTGCCTCGATGGTAGATGCAGGAATGGCATGAGTTTCGAAACTCACCAATGTTCCGTCAATATCAAAAAACAGGGCTTTCGTCATATTATGTTTTTTAGAGTGCACAAAAATACAAAAAAGAAATCAAGGCAAGCTTGATTTATGTCATATCATCTACCACAATTGTGGTATTTTTGTTCTTCTTAAAGTAAATTTCTCTCTCCTGCTTTCATTTTGCAACAGATGAGTTGTACATTTGCAAGCAGATAACCGCAAAAATGAAATGTAAGATGAAATACAATTTCGATGAAATAATAGATCGTCACGGAACGGATTCCGTAAAATGGGATGCCGTCAGCGAGCGTTGGGGACGAAATGATTTGCTTCCCATGTGGGTGGCGGATATGGATTTCCGTACTCCTCCGTTTGTGATGGATGCACTGAAAAAACGTTTGGAGCACGAGATACTGGGATATACTTTTGCCTGCGAAGAATGGTATACTTCCATTATAAATTGGCTGCAGCAGCGCTATCATTGGGAAGTGACCCGCGAGATGCTTACTTTTATGCCCGGTATTGTTCGCGGATTGGCGTTTGCCATACAGTGTTTTACGGAAAAAGGGGATAAGGTAATGGTAATGCCGCCGGTGTATCATCCTTTCTTTTTGGTGACGGAGAAGAATCAGCGTGAGGTGGTTTACAGCCCGTTGGTGCTTCGGGACGGTCAATACCAGATTGATTTCGAGCGTTTCCGTAAAGATGTGCAAGGGTGTAAAATGCTTATTTTAAGTAATCCTCACAATCCGGGCGGGCGTGTATGGACGCTTGAAGAGTTGGAACAGATAGCGGAAATTTGTTATGAAAGCGGTACACTGGTCATTTCCGATGAGATTCATGCCGACTTGACATTACCGCCATACAAGCATTCTACTTTTGCGTTGGTATCGGACAAGGCGCGCCGGAACTCCCTTGTGTTTATGTCTCCCAGCAAAGCGTTCAATATGCCGGGACTGGCAAGTTCGTATTGTATCATTGAAGATAGCAGAATACGTCATCGTTTTCAGGAGTATATGGAGGCCGGTGAATTAAGCGAGGGGCACTTGTTTGCTTATCTCAGCGTGGCTGCTGCATATAGCAACGGAACCGAATGGCTCGATCAGGCGATTGCCTATATTCAGGCCAACATCGATTTTACCGATGAATATCTACGGGCGTATATTCCGGCCATCCGCATGATTCGTCCGCAGGCTTCTTATCTCGTATTTCTCGATTGCCGGGGCTTGGGATTGGCTCAGAAAGAACTGGTCGGTCTTTTTGTGGACGGTGCACATCTGGCGCTCAATGACGGCACCACCTTCGGGAAAGAAGGCGAAGGATTTATGCGGCTGAATGTAGCTTGCCCGCGCAGTGTACTCGAAAAGGCGTTGGGACAATTGCGTGAAGCCTGTAACAGATAGTCCACTTTATATAACATACAACAAAATTGAAAATCTGATGGATAAGAACAGTTTTGAAGCACAACTTCTGCATACTCCTTTTGATAAAGAAGATGCTTATCATTCTCTTTCCATGCCGGTATACAATACGGCTGCTTATGAATTCGACACGGCGGAAGCCATGGAAGAGGCTTTTTGCGGACGCACGGCCGATCATGCCTATTCACGGATAACCAATCCTACTGTTCAGTATTTCGAGAAACGCATCCGGACCATTACAGGTGCGCTGAGTGTGACGGCTCTAAATTCCGGTATGGCGGCTGTCAGTAATGTTTTCATTACGTTGGCCCGATCCGGTGCGAACATTGTCACCTCTCCCCATCTGTTTGGCAATACTTATTCTTTTTTCAAAAGTACTTTAGCGGCATTTGGAGTCGAAGTGCGTTTTTGCGACCTTACAAATCCGGACGAAGTCCGTGAGCGGGTGGATGAAAATACTTGTGCGGTTTTTCTTGAAGTTATCACGAATCCTCAACTCGAGGTTGCCGATTTGAAAGCGCTTGCCGGCATTGCCCATCAGGTGGGAGCACCTTTGGTAGCCGATACGACTGTTATTCCTTTTCATACATTCCATGCCCGTGAATTCGGGATAGATATTGAGGTGGTTTCCAGTACCAAATATATTTCCGGTGGCGCGACCAGTTTGGGTGGACTTATTCTTGATTACGGTACGCTGGATTGGAGCCGTTCGAAGAAACTGGGCCCGGTGGGGGCGCAATTCGGTAATGCTGCTTTTACAGCCAAACTTCGTAAAGAGATTCATCGCAATTTAGGAGCTTATATGACTCCGCAGGTGGCTTATATGCAAAGTCTTGGCTTGGAAACAATGGAAGTTCGTTATGCACGGCAGGCGTCTACTTGCTTGGAGTTGGCAGAACGCTTGCAGGATTTCCCTCCGATAGAGGCGGTTAATTATACCGGACTTGCATCCAATCCGTTTTATCGGTTGAGTACGGAGCAGTTTGGCCCTTATCCCGGAGCGATGTTGACATTTGATCTCGCTTCGCGTGAAGCCTGTTTCCGTTTTATGAATCGTCTGCAACTTATCCGCAGGGCAACTAACCTGTTTGATAATAAAACGCTTGCCATTCATCCTGCCAGCACTATTTATGGCACTTTCACCGAAGAACAAAGGCAAAGTATGGATATCAGCCAGAAAACAATCCGCCTTTCCGTCGGTCTTGAAAATATAGAAGACTTATTGACTGATATGGGCCGGGCATTCATGGCGGACTGATGTGCAGATCGGTATGTATTCTTCTTATTAAATGTTTCAACTGTATGAAACTCATCGTTCCAACCGTATGAAACGATTTGTTCCAACCGTATGAAACCAATGGTTTCCCGGTGTGGAACCGATCGTTTCTCGGTGTGAAACTGAATTCATCCTACCGGGCTGGCTGGTTTCATATACCGGTACCGCTATCCGATATCATGACAGTACTACCGGATGGAGCATCTGAAAATCCTTGTTGATTCATAAAATACGATAGGTTGCATTGGCAGGATGCGGCAGGAAAGCCTTATGTAATTTATTTCAATAGCTTTTTGAAAAAGAAGGTTCTTTCTTGAAATCATTCTTCTCTTTTTCCTGTAAAGTAAATTAGCCTTGTCGAATTTTGTTCTTGTCTTAAAAAGGGAAGGATGCCCGGACCGAGGCAGGATGGAGTGCGATCGTTTTTCTCTAAAAGTTTGTATATTAGCAGCTTGAAGATTATGCAAAGGAGGCGTTTTTATGCTTGTTTTGAACGTCTCTAACCCTAAGGTTTAAAAGTTATATGAGTAAGAGCGCAGAGAGTTTAAGTACATTTCTACTTCATTTTTTAGAGAGATTGAACGACTATGAATCGATCGAGAATAAGGTGATGGGATCGTTAACGGATATTTGTGATTATTGTGGATTCAAGAGAGGATTTGTTTATCAGACTGACGGATTCCGTTATTTCTATTTGAAAGAGACGGTTGGGAATGAGGATAATATTCTGAGGTCTCGTTTTGAAATGGGAGAAATGACTGAGCAGCACTTGGCACGTGCAAAAGATAAGAAGGAACCTTTCTGTGTCGATGGCCATGAGGGTAGCTCGTTGGCTGATATCGATATCATGGATTTTTATAAGGTGAAATCCTTATTGATCCGGCACTTTGAAGATACCGAAGGGAGAATTATCGGCTTTATCGGGTTTGCCGACAGGGAAGAGGGGGAGCTTTCTTTTACCCAAGAGGAGTCGCAGGCTATTTATCTTGCGTTGGGTGCGCTTTCTAAAGAAATATCGATCAGAGAGTATAAAGAAAGAGAGGTGCGTGCGAGTAAGACATTGGGCAGCATCATGAACAATATGGGAGTCGATATATACGTCAACTCGTTTGATTCTCATGATATGCTGTATGCCAATGAATCTATGGCGGCTCCCTATGGCGGTATAGAGCATTTCGAGGGGAAGAAGTGCTGGCAGGCGCTTTATACCGATAAAACGGGAGAATGCGAGTTTTGTCCGAAAAGGCATTTGATCGATGAGAACGGCTTGCCTACCAAAGTCTATTCCTGGGATTATCAGCGTCCGTTTGATAAGTGCTGGTTTCGTGTATTCAGTGCTGCTTTTGCTTGGATAGACGGGCAAATGGCACATGTCATTACCAGTGTCGACATCGATCATCAAAAGAAAATAGAGGAAGAATTAAGGGTTGCGAAAGAGAAAGCGGAAAATCTGGATCGCTTGAAGTCGGCTTTTCTGGCCAATATGAGTCATGAAATTCGTACTCCGTTGAATGCGATTGTAGGCTTTGCCAGCCTTCTGGCCGAGTCGGAGGACAAAGAAGAACGCGAGGAGTATCTTGCCATCATGCAAGAAAATTCGGAGTTGCTTTTGCAGTTGATATCCGACATTCTGGATTTATCGAAGATAGAGGCCGGTACGCTTGATTTTAATATGGGATACTTGAACGTCAAGGAATTATGTGAGGATATTATTCGTTACTATGATATTAAAGAGGATAAGGAAGTACCTGTCATACTTGCTCCCGGTTTATCCGATTGTCGCATCTATAGTGATAAAAAGCGTTTGATGCAGGTTATTACAAACTTTATCAACAATGCCTTGAAATTTACGCATGAGGGGCAAGTTCTTCTTAATTATCATTTTAAGGAAAACGATAGTGAAATCGAATTTTCGGTTACAGATACGGGCATAGGAATTGCTCCGGAGAAAGTCGGTAAGGTTTTCGACCGTTTCGTAAAGCTTAATACCTTCTCGAAAGGTACCGGGTTAGGGCTTTCTATCTGCCGGAGTATCGTTGAACATTTAAAGGGGAGTATCGGTGCTGAGTCAGAATTAGGTGTTGGCAGCCGTTTTTGGTTTACACATCCTTATGAAGTCGAATAAAAAAACATTTTATTTTTATCTTTTTTAATTTGTGGGCATTCCATTGCTCTTTTAAATCTTTTTCGGGAACGGCTTTTGACAAAATTAACTGTGATAGTCGTTAGGGCGTACTCCCTATTTTGTTACAACGGTTTGAGTCGGGGTTGGCAGGAGGTCGGTTACCGGGTGTCTGTCTTTTCCTTCTTGAAATGTTTATCCGGAAAAAACGATCATACGACTTTTCTTCACATTATATGGGTACATTGGTATATTACTACGTCGTTTTTATTAAATAAACGTTAATGGCATGCTCTTTTTCCTGTTTTCTATTGCTCGTTTGAATATAAGAATAATATATTTGTGATATCAAAATGATATCATTGAAGACTTTGTGATGATCCAGAGTGATGCGGCACTTCGGCAGGTAGTCGGACAATGTGCTTATGATGATAGCGAAATTAATACGGAAGAACTTACTCTTCGTTCCAGTGGTGAAGAGATTAACGAACAATTTTGAGTTGGATGAAGAGAAAAAAGCGGTAATGGTGAGTAATTTGCTGGTGGTGTTTTGTGCCGATGAGGCTGCCCAACCGGCAGTGAACACTGGAACACTGAATCATTAATTAAAATATTGGAAAAGAATCATGCTACAACGGATTGTAATAGTGTTAATTATTCTTTTAGGAAGTCTGCAACCTGCGGATGCCCAAAATCATAAGGCAAATTTAAAAAGTGCCGAACGGTTATATAAGTTTATTGTTGCGGGGCAAGGGGATAGCGTACATGTGCGTATGAGCGATACCATTCGTAAGAAGGTGGCTCCGGTGGTGTTTAATGACAGTTTCCGACAATTGGAGAAACAGATGGGGAAGTTTAAATCCCAGGGAAAGTGGAAAACGGAAATGGCGGAGGGGATCACGATGTATCATTGCGATGTACGTTTTGAAAAGAACTCTATGCGGTTCACCGTCGTATTCGACAAGGACGGCAGGGCAAGCACGCTTACCTTTACCCCGGCTACTTCTGTTGTTGATGCTAAGCCTATGAAGTTCAATAAAAAGAGGTTGGAGGAAAAAAGTGTGGAGATTTCTACCGATACTTTCCGGCTACCCGGCACATTAACTCTTCCTAAGGGAGGTTCCCGACTTCCCGTACTGATCCTTGTGCATGGTTCCGGCCCGAATGATCGTGATGAAACATTGGGCCCTAATAAACCTTTTCGCGATATAGCTTGGGGATTGGCTGAACAAGGCATAGCTGTTTTGCGTTACGATAAGCGTACCAAGGTATATGGTACGGCAGCATATCCTCAAGGAGTGGAAGTGACTTTCGATAATGAAGTGGTAGATGATGTGATTTCGGCCGTTCGTTTAGTGAAATCAATGCCGGAGATTGACTCTGCAAGAGTCTATGTGTTGGGGCATAGTTTAGGCGGGATGTTGGTCCCGCGTATTGCACAACGGGCCGGTGAGGGATGTTTGGGCGGTATTATCAGTTTGGCCGGACCGGTGCGGAAGATGGAACAGTTATTGACCGAGCAAATAACATATATCTCTTCTCTTTCGGGTACGCAACCGGATGTGAAAGCGGAGGTAGAGCGGGTGATGAATTCGCTTCCGGAGTCATACCGGAAAATGGAAACGGAATACCAACCGGTCGAGGTAGCCCGGATGTTGAAACTTCCTTTCCTTGTGTTACAGGGTGAACGTGACTATCAAGTGACGATGCAGGATTTCGGAATGTGGCGCTTTGGATTGTATCG
>ERZ860388.1803-NODE-1803-length-12613-cov-4.024048_pt1 | contig 12613 bp, 9 predicted proteins | sample MGYA00509978_ERZ860388 | MGnify/ENA primary metagenome ERZ860388 (study PRJEB30046, sample SAMN00715225) | human gut metagenome | study: EMG produced TPA metagenomics assembly of the A metagenome-wide association study of gut microbiota in type 2...
TGGCGCGCATGCTTTGCAGGAATACATACACCACGATGAGCACTAAGATAATGGCCTCTATCAGAGTGCTGACTACATTGGAGATGGACTCGTCGAGGAAGTCCTTGGTATCCTGCATGTCTTCCAGTATCAGGCCGGCGGGCAGCGTGGGACGGATTTCCTCTACCAATGCATCTATCTGGTTGATGATTTCGTTGGCGTTGGAACCGGCAGTCTGCATCACCATGAACGATACACCTGGATGGCCGGACACCTCGCTGGCAAAGTTATAGGATTGCGAACCCAGTTCGATGTCGGCCACGTCTTTCAGGCGCAGCACGTTGCCGTCGGACAGCGAGCGAATAACGATATTGCCGTATTCCGTGTCCTTTTCATACCGACCCCGGTATTTCAACGTGTATTGGAAAACATTTTCGGAGTCTTCACCCAAAACACCTGTAGCGGATTCGATATTTTGTTCGTTAAGCACGTTCACTATGTCGGATGGCACCAGTCCGTATTGCGCCATCACGTTGGGCTTCAGCCAGATGCGCATGGAGTATTCATTTCCCATGACAAACACCTCGCCCACACCGGTAATGCGCTGTATCTGCGGCTTGATGTTAATCTCCACGTAGTTACTCAGGAAGTTCATGTCGTAATCACCTTCGGGAGCGTGGAGTACCAAAATCTTCAACTGGCTGCTCTGCCGCTTCTCAGCGGAAACGCCAATCTTCGTCACTTCGGCAGGCAGCGAACCTTCGGCTTTTGATACGCGGTTCTGCACGTTCACAGCCGCCATGTCGGGGTCGGTGCCTTGCTTGAAGTAAACCTGTATGATAGCCAGACCTGCATTGGAGGCGCTGGACGTGATATACATCATGTCTTCCACCCCGTTGATGCTCTCTTCCAGCGGCATGATGACGCTGTTCATCACAGCTTCGGCATCGGCGCCCGTATAGCTGGCGGATACATAGACCGTGGGAGGCGCGATGTCGGGATATTGCTCCACCGGCAGGGTGAAGAGCGAGATAAGCCCTATGGCGAGAATCAGCACGGAGATGGAGATAGCCATCACCGGCCGTTTGATAAACATATTTCCTTTCATAATCAGTCTCCTTCTTATTTAACCTGTGTGCCTTCGCGCACCAGTCCGGCGCCTTCCGATACAATTTCGTCACCGGCTTTCAGGCCGTCCAGCACTATATATTCGCGTCCGTCGTTGATTCCGGCTACGGTGATCAGGGTGGAGACCGCTTTCCCGTCCACTACCTTATATACAATCGTCTTATCCTGCATCCGCACGGTGGCTGTCTGCGGAATGGCGATGCAGTTCTTGTAGATGCTCGGCACTACTACCGTGCCCGATGCTCCGCTATGGAGCAGCCGTGATTCGTTGGGAAATACCACGCGTGCCACTACGGTCCCTGTCTGACGGTCGATCACTCCACTGATAGATTCGATGGTACCTTTCTTCTGATAGACTGAGTTGTCGTTCAGAATCAGTTCCACTTCCGGCATATTCTTTAACGCTTCGTCCATGTCGCCGTACTGGCGGGTGAGGGCGAGCAGCTGGTTCTCGGTCATCGAGAAATAGACGTACATATCCGAATTGTCGCTGACCGTAGTGAGCGGATAAGGAATGTTGGCGCTAACCAATGCGCCTGCACGATAGGGCAATGCGCCTACAACTCCGTCACTGGGACTTTTCACTTCGGTATAAGAGAGGTTGTTACGTGCGCTTATTTCCTGAGCTTCAGCCTGTGCCAGTTGTGCCTTGGCGGTGAGATAAGAGTTTTCGGCAGTCTTCAGGCTAAATTCCGAAACGACTTTCTGCGCATACAGTTCCTTGTTGCTCTTGTAAGTCAGCTCGGCGGTGCTCGTAGCGGCGCGTGCCGCTTCCACATTGGCGGTGGCGGTTTTGAGCGCGGCTCTGTAAGGTACCTGGTCGATGATGAAAAGCAACTGTCCCCGACGTACTTTCTGACCTTCGGTCACGCAGAGTTTCTCGATTGTTCCCGATACCTGCGGATAGATGTCAATATCCTGTCGCCCGCGTATGGTCGCCGAATAGGAGGAAGAAAGTTCTTTGTCCGTTGGTTCTATCTGCATGACTGCATAAGAAGATTTCACTCCTGCATCCGGTGCCTGCTTGCACGATGCCATCCACACTGTACAACCGACAATCCCTATCAGCCGTATCCATTTTTTGTTCACTGTAATCATACTTACTCTTTTTGTCTTTTATTAAAATCAGAACAAAAGTAGGAGAAAAGAACAAGTCAATGGTGACCGATTTTTCTCTATGAATGTCCTGTTTTCGTTATTTGTACTTATTATGGCTAACTATTTGCAGATAAACGACATATCAAACAATTATAAAGGAGTTTGGGACATTCTGTTTTCCCTATTATTTACCAACTTTGCAAAAAGTAAAAAAGGAGAGATTATGGAAAAAGAGAACATTATGACAGTAGATATAGAAGACTTTAAGAAGAGTCAGCATATCCTTGATTATATAGACGATGACTTTGCGATAGTCAACAGTCTGGATGGGATTCCGTATAGTAATGATACAGTCCGGCTGAACTGTTTCCTTATTGCTGTCTGTGCAGAAGGGTGTATCCAGCTGGATATCAACTACCGGACGTATCAGTTGCAGGCGGGCGATTTGCTGCTCGGTCTTCCCAATACACTGATCAGTCGTACGATGCTGAGTCCTAAATATAAGATAAGGCTGGCGGGATTCTCTACCCGTTTTTTGCAACGCATTATTAAAATGGAGAAGAAAACGTGGAATACCGCTGCCCATATCCACAACAATCCGGTGAAGTCTATCAGCGAAGGCGGGGATGATCCTGTTTTCAGGTTCTATCGGGATTTAATTGTGGCGAAGATCAATGATGAACCTCATTATTATCACAGGGAAGTGATGCAGCATCTCTTCTCCGCCCTCTTTTGTGAGATGCTGGGACAGCTTCACAAGGAAATCGATGCTCCCGACAAGGGGGACAGTCCGAAAGAAGGCATCAAACAGGCGGATTATACCCTGCGGAAATTCGTGGAGCTATTATCGAAAGATAAGGGTATGCACCGTTCTGTGAGTTATTATGCGGATGCGCTTTGCTACACTCCCAAGCATTTTTCGAAAGTCATCAAGCAAGCATGTGGCAGGACTCCGCTGGACTTGATTAATGAAACAACGATAGAACATATCAAGTACCGGCTGAAACGTTCGGACAAGTCCGTTAAGGAAATAGCGGAAGAGTTCAACTTCCCCAACCAGTCCTTTTTCGGGAAGTACGTAAAGATGCATTTGGGGACTTCACCGGCTAATTACCGGAATCGCGAAGATGAGTGAGATGAAGAATCTCTTGGAAAGCCTTCAGGTAGCGTTCGCTGACTGTCTCCATATTGATCTTTTCCCGGATCATCCGTTCTGACTCTTTTCCCATTTCCTTGCAACGTTCGGGAGATTCGAACATCTCTCTGATTCTATCTGCCAGGCTATCGGCGTCTCCGTCTTTGAAGAAATAGCCGTTCTTGCCTTCCATGACCAGGTCGCGTTCCGTACTGTCGCATACGGCACAAAGGACGGGCATACCATACGTCATGGCATCATTGATCGAAAGCCCTCCCATGCCGGCAAGCACATAGATACTCGATTCGTTCATATAGGCGCCCAGCGTCTTCGGGTCATAGACGGCTCCGATAAAGCGGATGCTGTCTGCCAGTTGCAGGTCGTTTGCCTGTTGTCTGAGGTTGTCCAGTTCCGGTCCGTCTCCTACGATCACCAGTTCCGCTTCCGGATAGTCGGTGGCTACCTTCCGGAAAGCTTCTATCAATAAATCTACCCGTTTCCATTTTACGAGCCGTCCGATGTGCAGCAGGCGACGGTCGCACGGGGGAAGGATGGAGGGGGAAGCCAGTACGGATTCTTTTTCTTTGAGAAGTGCTTCCGTATCGGTCGAGTTGTAGGTGACGTGTATCTGCTCCTTCTTTACTCCGTAAGAGGGGAGGATGTCGTAGGCGGCTGTCGAGTAGTTTAGCGTTCCGGTGGCTTGAGCGTAGCAGTATTTCCGTATCCTTGCCGTTATCCATTGGCGCAGATAGAATCCGGTACCCTTGCTGAGCAGGCGCATACCTTCGTCGTGCATCGGATTGGTTTTGAAATATTCCTTGATCTTTCCGTAGGGAGGAGTCTGGAAGGGGATTTCACGAATCACCAGCTTGGCATTGCAGGACTTCATAGCCTTTCTCAGTGCGGGCTGAAAGAATACTTGCAGGAAGTAGGGCCATCCTACTACCACTATATCCGGTTTTTCTTCCGCAATGATTTCGGGAAGGGCGGGGAAAGCGCTTTTTCCGTAGAACATCTTTTTCTCCGGTGTGGTCAGATGCTTGTAGGTTCCTCCTTCTACCATTTTCACCCCTTTACCGATGGTCGTGTTCCCTTTCTTTGGGCTGACAACGGTTATTTCTACTCCTTTTGCCTGTAGCCTGTTGAGCATGGCATTCAGGTAGTGGGGGATTCCTCCGAATGTAAAAAGTACTTTCATTGTATATGCTTGCTGATTTGATTAAAACATATGATTAGTTTCTCCACTTCGTGTTCGTGGGCGTACCGGGCGAAGGCCTGAGTGTCCATCTTTGTTTCGGTACACAGCGAGCGGATAGCTGCGCTGCATTCTTTGGCGTTGTCTTCTCCGGTGGTTTGGCCTGTTCCGTACTGTTCTACCCTCCGGCCCATGCAGAGGCTGCGGCTGACTATGACCGGTTTGCGGAAGGCGGCAGCTTTGGTCAGGAGGTTGCTGCTGCCGGTGAACTGCTTGTATGCGGCAAAAATAAGGTCGCTCTCAGCTATCAGGGCATTAAAACAGCTTTCATCGGGAATCTTCTCCAATGAGAACAGACAGTTATTCCTTGACTCCCCAAACGCTCGCAGGTCGTTTTCCTGTTGTGTGGTGAGAGATGATTTCCCCGCAATGAGGAAGAAATATTCATCCTTTGGCAATAAAGGGATACTCTCTAACAGTAACTTTATCCCCTTGCGGAAATTGATGGAACCGAGCAGGGATATCACCTTCCTTCCTCTGGCTTTCTCCTTCAGTTTCCGCAGCAACGGGTAGTTTGTGGCGGGAGCCGAAAGATCGGCAAAGTCGGGAAACAGCAGAATGTGGTGCTGAAATGTTTTCAGGTCTTTCGCTGAATATTCGTTCAGTATGCCTACTCCTACGCAGTTTTTGCTTCGCAGGAAAGGGCGTGTGTCGGGCATCCCTCGGTGGTAAGGCGGCAGGGCGGACTGAACCAGCAGGCCGCTCCACTGATAGGGCAGCAGAAGATTGAACAGCCATAAGGGAGCCAATGTAGGCAGCATATCGTCGAGGCAGGCAAAGAAGACCAGATCGGGATTCAGTCGTTGAAGACTCCGGCGCAGCCTGTACAGATTTCGCAGCCGAATCACTGCATTGCGCAGTACAACCAGCTTTTTCTGCAACGGTTTTCCGGCAGGAAGCGGCAGCAGCGGAAGCGCTGAGACAGGCTGAAAGGCAACGGTCTCCTGTACACCTTTCCCATCGGGAGCGATGAGCGACGTTTCGTGCCCCATGCCCGCCCATGTCTGAGCAAACTGTTTATAATACGTTTCCCGATGACCTGATACTGAACAATCTATGACTGTAACTTTCATGATTCCGATGCTTTTGGGGGCTTGGACATTTCTAATGCTTCTGAATAAACTTGCCGTAACTTCTGCCCCGCCAACTGAAAGTCGAAACGGCTGACGATGGACTGGCGGATTTTCTCTTTGTCGAACGACTCGTAGGTATCGTACAATGCTTTCATTTTAGCGGCGAGCGCATCCACATTTCCCGGTCGGATGAGGAAGCCGCTTTCGGGAGTGATGATGTCCTCCGGTCCTCCGCATATGGTGCCGATGGCGGGCAATCCTGTTGCCATTGCTTCGATGAATACGATGCCGAATGTCTCTGCAAAGGAGGCCAGTACAAAAGCATCGCAAGTACCCAGCAACCCGGACAATTCTTCCCGTGACAGGCGGCCGGTCAGTTTTACCTGCTCTTGCAGGTGGAGAGACTGAATTAACTTTTTGAGTGGCTGCATTTCTTCCCCGTCTCCGGCAATGATCAAAGAGACGTGCGGCATATCCTTGAATGCCCAGTGAAAAGCAGTCAGCAAATCCCAGAACCCTTTGCGCTTATTCAGGTTTCCGATGCTGATGAAAGTAAAATGTTTCTCTTTCTCCGTCCGGTGAGGGCTGAATGCAAAGGTATTCGTATCTACAAAGTTCGGTATGACGGTCACTTTATCCGGGTCACTGACGTATGCGCACAGGCTCCGTTTTAGTTTCGTGCCGACACAGATAATCTTTCGTGCCTCGCTGTATGCCTTCTTTAGTATCACTGCCTGCGACGGTGTCGTCTGATTGCCGTTGATGGAAGAGGCGTGCTCTGTGATGACATAGGGAATCTTATACCATTTATAAACCAGTCGGGCGGCATACCCTGCCCATGTGCCGAAGTGCGCATGAATCAAGTCGGGGCGACCGTAGGTGCGGATATATTTCCGTACTAACAAGACGGTCAGCAGAGACCAGATGATTCCTCCCGCGCGGGTGCTTAGTTTTGGGTTCCATGCGTGCAGGCGCATGGTGACGAAACTGCCGTTATCTTCTGCCGATATCTGAAAATGACTCTCTTTGCGGAACCGTTTCCATGTGAAGTTCTTCAGAGGTCTTTGCTCCGTGAAGGCAAGTCCTACCTTGCAGCCTGATTTAGCCAGTTGCATAGCCTGCTCGAAGAACATATATCCCCGGTGTGGGGAGGAGTCCTTCTCAGGGTAGTACATTGGAAGTATCAGTATGTGCATTTGTCTTTTATTTTTAGAGAAAGAATAGTGACGAAATCGCGGATACGTTTCCCGAAAGTAACGGTCGGCACACCGGTGTAGGCGGAGGCTTTCTTGCGGAAGGCCTCTTCATCGTCGAAAGTGGGGTGGTTCACAAAGTGTTTGTACAGCAGATACAATCCTCTTTTCTTCTCGTAAGGAAGATGCCATACCGCCAGTTGTTCGTCTCCTTTTTCTACCGTATTGTATTTGGGGTAGGTCCAGAGGCGTTTGACGTATTGATTGGCGATATTGTTGTGGATGTTGAGCCTCGTTGCCACTACGCTCAGGAAGTGAGCTTCTTCGTTCAGTTTGGGCTGATTGGCGGCAAAACGTTCCAGATTATAATTCCATAAAGCAGGATACGCTTCATTGATGCGTGCCACTACATCACCACGCAGCGAGATAAATTCTCCTCCGTAATAATGGACAAGCTCTGTTCTTGTGGTTTCGTTTTTCGTATCTTGCTGCTCTGCTTCTTCCTTTTCCGCTTCTGTTTTCTTCGTTGCCTCCTTCTCTTTTTCTACGTAACAGTCATTATAGATATCTGTCATCTCCTTTAGTGTGATTCCGTTCACGCTGAGGTCCGGTCGGTCGGATGCATCGTACAGGGCGGAGCCGTATTTCCGTGTGTCGCTGAACAGTTGCTCCAACGGACGCATACAGAGACAGTCCGCATCGCAGATGAGCAACGTATCGTCCGCCTGCATCCTTTTCTCCATATAGCGCAGGATATCATACAGGTAGAATTGATTTCTCCATGCCCCGTACCATCCTTTGGGAGGGATGCAGAGATAAGGCAGGGTAACAGTCTCAATCCGTAACTCCTTGAATAACCGTTCCAGATAATCGGGAAACTGATCCAGATTGCTGAAGAAAAGCAACTTATCATCCGGATGATAATGTCTGAAAGTGGTAAAGAACGGCACTTGTATCTGCATATAAATGGAATGGACGAGGGCGGAATCTCCCCGTTTGCCTGCCTGCGGATAGAAACTGGCATCTTCTTTGGATTCCTTGTAGAACCAAGTCGCTATGTAATTGGTAGGTGTCGTCATGATATCTTTTTCTTTTTAATGAACTGAATACATTCCTTGAAAATGACTGATTGCATTTTCCACAAAACAAGTGCATATAGAGAAGCCACGAAAACTACTTTGATGGCAAGTGACAGATACAGATTAGTGATGCCCAACGTTATGTAATGGGCTGCGATTGTCAGCGAAGCTGCCAGCAGAAAATAAGGAGCGATATCTTTCAGTATGCTGAACAGCGTCAGCGGAATCTCCCTTCGGGCAAAGCAGTACCAGACAAACATCCACAGAATATTGATAGCGACAAACAGATAAATCATGGTGGTGATGCCGTATGGATAACTGATACAGGCAGTGATCAGCTGCAACACGCTCAGTGCGATACTGTTGAACATAAAGATGGAAGACCGTCCGCGGCTGACCAGCAATAAGGAGAACAGATTATTGATCGGGATAAAGGCTCCCCATATACAAAGTAATTGCATGATCCGTGCGGAAGCGAGCCATTTGTCCGTGATGGCAATCAGAATGAACTCTCTGGAAATGAGACTGAGCCCGAACATGGCAGGAAAAGAAATAAAAGCCGTGAAACGCAGCATTTTATGAAATACGGCCGCCTGACGCTGCGGGTCATTAGCCACACTTGCCAGTACGGGCTGGGTGACTCCGTTGATCATTCCGGTGATGAGGGCGTGTCCCTTATTGTTCCAGTTGTTGGCTTGGCTGAAGTCTCCGACTTCCTGTTTGGTGTAGAATTTACCCAGCAGGACGGAGAACAGGTTTTGGTTGATGATAATAAAGACTTGCGTAATCAGCATTTTACTGCTGAATCCGAACATCTCCCTGATGGGAGAGAAGTCAATGCGGAAGCTGGGCTTCCAGTGGGCAAAGTACCAGTTGAGTGCCGTGCCTATGACGACAAAGGTCATTGTCTGTATAGCCAGACCCCAATAGGCAAATCCGTTTGCGGCAAGAATAATCCCCACAATACCGGATAGAAACAGGCTTGAAAGAGAAATGATGGTATTCTCCTTCACTTTGAGATTACGGAAGAGAAGAGCTCGTGGAGCTATCCCGAAACTGGCTATAAAGAAACTGAGGAAAGAGAAACGGGCAAGCGACGTTAACTCCGGAGTATCATAAAATTTAGCAATCAGCGGAGCTGAAGAATAGAGCAAAATATAAAGAACAGCACTAAAAGAGATACTGAACCAGAATACAGCGTTATAGTCTTTATCGCTGACTTTCTCGCGATTGGCGAGTGCTGCGACAAATCCGCTTTCCTGCAGGGCGGAAGCAATGGCCGGAAAGATAGCCAGCATACCGATCATACCGTAATCGGCAGGGTCCAGTAATCTTCCCAACACTACTCCGAAAAGAAGTCCTAACAGCTGTTGCACACTGCTGCTGAGCCCTCCCCAAAATAGCCCTTTTGCTGTTTTTTGTTTCAGTGACTGTTCTTCACTCATATTATTATACCATATTTCACTTTCTGAATCCTATTGGATTACGTGGCTTATCCGCTATTGCTTTTTGCGCTTGCAGTTCGGCCAGTGTTTGATTGATCAGCTCCAATTGTGTGCGGGTATCCTCATTAATATCATTATAATCGGTGAAGGCCTCTTCGATATAATTTTTCAGTTCTTCCATCTGATTTTCTAACTGGCCGACTCTATCTACAGGAAATTTGGCAATTAGTTGCCGTATGGCAACAAATGCACGTACAATCAGAACACTGGTCTGTATGGCAATATCACTTCGGAGTATACTGGAGAGCATTACAACACCGTGTTCGGTAAATGCTAGTGGAAGAGCAGATTTCGGACGTTTGGCACGGGATGTCATCACAAATTGTGATGACATATCTTCCCATTCCTCATTTGTTAGTTGAAACATAAAGTCTTCGGGAAAGCGGCTCTGATTCCGCTTTACCGATTGATTTAAGATACGTGTCTCAACTTGGTACATTTCGGCCAAATCAAAATCCAGCATTACTTTCTGCCCTCGGACTTCATATATCTTACTCTGTATTAATGTGAGTGTAATATCCATTAGCTTATCACTTATTTTACTTCGCTGCCGGGCTTCACCTCTTTCAATAACGAAGTGACGGCCAGCGAGCCATCGTAATTTTCGGCAGAAAGAATCATGCCTTCACTTACCAGTCCGTTTTTGAACTGGCGCGGAGCCAGATTGGCGATGAACAACACCTGTTTACCTACCAATTCTTCTGGTTGATAATGCTGGGCGATGCCGCTAACGATCGTACGGTTTTCTAAGCCGTCGGCGATCTTGAATTTCAGTAACTTCTTCATCTTGGGCACCATCTCGCATTCCAATACTGTACCTACGCGGATATCCAATTTTTCAAAATCATCGAATGAGATGACCGGCTTGATCGGGTTGGCTTTGTAATTGGAGGCCTCATTCGCTTTTTTGGTTGCGAGCAATTTGTCTACCTGCGCTTGGATGATATCGTCTTCTATCTTTTCGAACAGTAATTCGGGAGTTCCTAATTGATGTCCGGTAGGAAGCAAGTCTGTTTGTCCCAATTCTGCCCAATCGAAATTGTCCATGTTCAGCATCTTGCGAAGTTTGTCGCTGCTGAATGGCAGGAACGGTTCGAAAGCGATGGCAAGGTTGGCAACTAACTGTAAGGAGATATTCAGAATGGTGGCAACGCGTGTCATGTCGGTCTTTGCAAGTTTCCACGGCTCGGTATCTGCCAGATACTTGTTTCCGATGCGAGCCAGATTCATTGCTTCTTTCTGGGCATCACGGAACTTGAATACATCGAGCAACTTTTCTACTTCTGCCTTTACATCGGCAAATTCTTTCAGTGTTTCGCGGTCATACTCCGTCAGCTCTCCCGCGGCAGGGACTACACTGTCAAAGTATTTTTTTGTAAGCTGCAGAGCCCGGTTTACGAAGTTGCCATACACGGCTACCAGCTCGTTGTTATTGCGTGCCTGGAAGTCTTTCCATGTGAAATCGTTATCTTTGGTTTCCGGTGCATTGGCGGTCAGTACATAGCGGAGCACGTCCTGCTTGCCGGGGAAGTCTTCCAGATATTCATGCAACCATACGGCCCAATTGCGCGAAGTGGAAATCTTATCGCCTTCAAGGTTGAGGAATTCGTTGCTCGGTACGTTGTCCGGCAGAATGTAACTGCCTTCGGCTTTCAGCATGGCCGGGAACACGATACAGTGGAATACGATGTTGTCCTTTCCGATAAAATGGATAAGACGCGTTTCAGGATCTTTCCACCAAGTTTCCCAAGTGTCGGGCAATAACTCTTTCGTGTTGGAGATATAGCCGATAGGAGCGTCGAACCATACATAGAGGACTTTCCCTTCGGCACCTTCTACCGGAACAGGAATCCCCCAGTCGAGGTCGCGGCTTACGGCACGTGGTTGCAGGCCCATGTCGAGCCAGCTTTTGCATTGTCCGTATACGTTGGGACGCCATTCCTTATGATCTTCCAAGATCCATTGGCGCAGCCATGTTTCATGCTTATCCAGCGGGAGATACCAGTGGGTGGTTTCTTTCATCACCGGTTTGCTGCCACTGATGGCACTCTTCGGATTGATAAGGTCTGTCGGTGAAAGGGAAGTTCCGCACTTTTCGCATTGGTCGCCGTAAGCCCCTTCCGAATGGCAGTGCGGGCATTCGCCTGTGATATAGCGGTCGGCAAGGAACTGGTGCGCTTCTTCATCGTAGTATTGCTCTGACGTTTTTTCGATAAATTCTCCTTTATCATACAACTTCCTGAAGAAGTCTGAGGCCAGTGCATGGTGTGTTTTTGAGGAAGTACGGCTGTATACGTCGAACGAGATGCCGAACTCTTCAAAAGATTTCTTTATGAGGAAATGATAACGGTCTACTACATCTTGTGGAGTGATACCTTCTTTCTTGGCACGGATTGTGATAGGCACACCGTGTTCATCCGAACCGCCGATAAAGAGTACGTCTTCTTTTTTCAATCTCAGATAACGGACATAGATATCTGCCGGCACGTATACACCTGCCAGATGTCCGATATGAACAGGCCCGTTGGCATATGGCAGAGCCGAGGTCACTGTGGTTCTTTTAAAGTTCTTTTCCATTGATATAGGGATTATTTTTATGATTCTCTTATCATTAATAGCCCACAAAGGTAGGGAAATTCTTTTTTATTTCTTGTTTTTGCTGATAATAGAAATGTATTTAATACGTTTTTACTCTTCCGGGATACGAAATTCTTTTTGTGATCGTGATCAGGGAGTCAAATCGATGAAATAATGCCAGAGGAAAATAGTATCATTGGATATGTTTCTTTTATGGCAGGATGCAAACTTTTCGACGGCTCCAAGCAATGAGACTTTGGCTAATTGTTCATCTTCTGTCCAATCTATGGACTCGTTTATGCTGTTTTGCGATTGATAAATCACCCAACCATTTACTTTTGAAAACCACTCTTCAATGGTTCGGCTTTGCACATACGCAAACATTCCGCACTCTTTGAGATGCTTTGAATGTTCTCCTTTTTTGAAACGTTCTATTCCGCCTCGCTCTCCATAAACGTATTCTTGATTGTTGGATGTCTCAGAGAAACGTTTAGCCTCAAACTCCATTATCGGAATAACCTTTGAATTTCTGGTATTGATATATACACCGATATCCGTTTCTCTTGTAGAGCTTGCTTGTGGCGGGGTTTT
>ERZ860388.1808-NODE-1808-length-12572-cov-3.118399_pt1 | contig 12572 bp, 6 predicted proteins | sample MGYA00509978_ERZ860388 | MGnify/ENA primary metagenome ERZ860388 (study PRJEB30046, sample SAMN00715225) | human gut metagenome | study: EMG produced TPA metagenomics assembly of the A metagenome-wide association study of gut microbiota in type 2...
TCCTACGGACAAAAGAAGCCCTATTTCGTTCCTCTACGACCAACGGGACGTCCCTCTACGATCAATGAAATGAAAGTTTATAATACTTTACGCGGTACGTGGTTTTTCAGAAAGACTATCTATGTGTCTCTGTTCGCAATTTTGACTGTGTGATTTTAGAGCGTGATTCTGTGTATAAGTTTCTCTGCCCAAATTTGTTCTGTTACTAACCATCGGGTTTCTTCAGTTTCATGAGATTGTTGAATGATGTTTTCTAATAAATCCTGATATTCTTGCAGAAGTTTTATAGCTATGGTCTGTTTGTTTTCTCTGAGCGTCAGTAGAATTTTCAGCTTATGGATATTCAGATTTGGGGTATTGGATAATTCTTCGGCTTTGTTTAAATAAGCTATACATTTTTTGTTGTTTTCCGGAGTATTCGAAAGTTTCATAATACTGTTCGTCATTATGATATAGTCGTTCGGACAAGCCATTTTATTATCTATGTTTTTCATGGCAAGACGGGCGGACGCGATATATTTGCGATTATAATCCATCATTCCGGATTCAAAACTGACTACGGTGGAGGTCATTTTCAGATAATTTCTGTCTTCTGATAGTGGAGTGAATGCGCCCATTTTTTCGAGTCTTTTTTCTAAAGTACCATAAATATCTCCTTTAGATAGCGCTTTCACATTATGCTCGTCTTTATAATATGAATAGATTTTAGTGAGAGCGGAAATTAGAGCTTCTTTGTTTTTTCCGGTGAATTCCATGAATTTCATGGCATATTCATCGGCTTCAACTTCCTGTTTTTCTGAATAGTCCAATCCCATGCGATTGATTATTTTTTCATTGACTAATGTTTGTATGAGATTATTAGTCGCAAAAACTAATCCCGGTTCATAGTTGTAGTAACGTTGATAGAGATATTCTTCTGTAGCAGCCACTACTCCGTTAGCCACATCGCCCCAGAATTCGGCACGTTTGGCACGGGCTATATTTTTATTGGTAGTGATAATGGCATGATCCAGAACATCGTGAGCAACTTCGCGAGCCAAAATAGCGCATAATTCCTCTTCCGTATCCAAGGTCGTAAGTAATCCTGTCGATATGAGCAGACATTGGTTACTTAACATAAGTGCGTCCGGCGAAGGAGATTTTAAAATTCGTATTTGGGGAACGGGATTTTTATGTGTATTGATGAATTGATTAGGTGCAATGGATAACAACAAACATTGTAGATAATCTTCAGTTGCAGCATCTTCATAAAGCAGTTGCGATTGAGCCAATTCCTTTAAATATTCATCGGCTTCTTCTGCCTGTTCTTGCCGGAGTATTTCCTGATATCCTTTTTTATCATAATAGGATATTAATCCGTTGGATAATTGTGCAATCTGCCAGAAAGCATTGTTGCTATCCGGATGCAGATCGATAATGTCGAGCCGGCTTATGGGAATACCTAACTGCACTCCATTGGCTATTACTACTGCTTGCGTTTCGTAATTACCATTGTAAGGAGTAGCTTTTAATTTAGCGATTCTTTGCAATAGTACAGGGGTTCCTTTTGTTGCATTTTGGTAGTCTTTTTTGAGAACGCCTTCGATGTTTAGCGTAGGATTAAAAAAAATATCCTGAGCAAATATTGTTCCATGGCTTAACAGAACGATTATTAGTGTAAGAAGTATGCGTTTCATAAGTGCGATGATTTTGTTATTGTTACAAATGTAGAGAGAAAAAACTATATCTGAAAGGGAAAAGTTCTATTTGCCGATAGGAATTTCCCTCTATGTTTATTGGCCTTTCCATAATTTCTTGTCCTCCTTCCAGAAACATCTAAAACTTATTATTAATGGTAGATTTAGACGTTTTTGGAAGCTTAAAAGTGATTTTTGAACATTGGCTTGCATTTAAACAGCTATGTTTGCAATGACAAAAGTCGTTTAATAAATCTGAAATGGACATAAAATATAGGATGAAAAACGATTCAAGTCAAATCATTCTTTATTATTAACTTTAATTTTTATTATTATGAAAAGAGGATTACTTTTCTCAGCAGCTATGTTGATGATGGCTGCCAGTACAATGGCACAAACAGACGTTACTCCTTCACGTTACAAATTTGCGGAACAGTCAGTGGGACAATACACCTTTGATTATGTGAATCCCGGTGCGAACCCTCCAGCTTCATTAGCTGCTGTTACTGAAAATTGGAATAATGGTTTTTTTATGTTAGCAGGTGCGCCACCTCATTATACAGGACCTAATGCTGAGGCAACACAAAAATTGCAGGCTGGCTTCAATATTGTAGATATGGGGGGTACTGTTGGCAAGGTTTTGTGCTTTAGAGGTACAAATTCTACCTATGAAGTAGGTACTCCTGCAACGGCTGTTCCGGGCTGGTTTAATTTGAATTTCTACTCAGATCCTGATAATACTCCTATTAGTTCTGATAAAGGTCAAACAAATAAAATTCGTGTACGTTTGGTGTTCTCTATTTATCAAAATACGATATCTGAAACAGCTTCATTATTGAAATTTTATTGTTCAACAGCTACTAATAATATACAAGGTGGCCAACATACAAATTTTTGTTCAGGTGACTTTATGGCATTGGATGAGGATGGTGATCCGGATGTAAACGAGGATGAATTGTATTATTATGATCCAACCAGATGGATGGTTTATGAATTTGATACATGGGTTCCGGAGGTAGCAGGGGCTCCGACACGTTTAAAGATTGAAATGCCAGCACAGGCCGATTATACTGTTTTGTTTAAAGAAATTAAATTTATGACAGATGTGACAGGTGATCCTATTCAAAGAAAGTATGAGTCTTATACTCCGAGTCCAACGGGAATTGAGACATTGCAAAAAAACAATGAGGTATTGTATGTGATGGATGGTGATAATATTATTTTTGTTGATAAGGCTGAAGTATATAGTGTATCTGGTGCTAAAGTAGCAAAGGTTATTGCGAATGAGCCTATAACATTGAATAGAGGTTTTTATGTTGCAAAAGTCGGACAGAAAACGACAAAGATAGTTGTTAAGTAATATTTGTATATAAGATTAGAATAATGATAGGGAGATTTTTCACCTATCATTATTCTTTTTCCGGTCTATTTTCCCTTTATTTAACTTATAATTTCTAATTTATGAAAATTCTGTTTTCTACTTTCTTTTTTGTTTTATGTGGAATAATTAATTCTAACGCGCAAGTGGATAATTATTCTTTGAAATTCACTTCACAAGGGTATGTTACTTTTGATTGTATGTCCGAACTGGATAATCTGTCTTCATATACGATACAATTTTGGATGAATGTGTCTGAATGGAATAAAGGGGCTTCAATTTACTCTCGTGGAAATAATTTTGAAGCAAGATTAGGCGATAATAAAATATTGGAGTTTGTAATTGGTGACAAAGTTTTAAAAATATTTTCTGATGATCTGTCAGTAGGTAATTGGTGTCAAGTTTCTTTTTTTTGCAATGAAGGACGTGGAGAAGTTTGTATTAATGGAGTAACTGTTTATGATGTAAATGAAATCTTACCAACAATACCAATTTCTGAAGATGGTTTTGTACTTGGTGGTGGTTTTAATGGTAGAATAGACGAATTCCGTATTTGGAATACACTTTTAACGAAAGATTATGACTACTTTCGTAATAACACTTTGAATAAATGGGTTCCTCAGTGGAATCATTTGGTTGCATATTATAAGTTTGATCAGAATTTATGTGAAAATGTTGTAGATTATACATTTAAGCATCATGGTATTTTCTCTATGACAGGAGTTGAGCGTGATATTGTAACTGATAATTTGTTTTTTAAATATCGTATCAATGCCGCTTATTCTGATTTTTCTCGTTTCTTTGATCGAGCTATTGATCGTGAAAAGTATTTATTGTCTAATGATTTGATTGTTTTGGGAATAAATTCTTATGCAAACGGTTCTCTTAAAATAGGATATCCTTATAATCACGGGACAGTGACTAATGGAGAATATTTGACGGAATATGCAGGCCGTTCTGGAATATTGTCTCTGAAAGGTGATAAAGCTGGTATGAAAGTAGGTGTAGATGCTTTTACTCCAACAGATGCATATACATTTGCTACGTGGATTTATCTTGAGAAGTGGGAAGAAGGTGCGTATATTTTTAATAAAGAGACAGAAGATGCTATGAAGGGATTTTCAATACGCCTTGGTAAAGAAGAATCCAAACAGATAATAGTCCGGCTTAATGGAAATGATTACATTAGTCAAAAGAAAATGAAATTGAATGAATGGGTACATTTTGCTGTGACTACTTGGTTGACAAAGGCGGGAGGAGATAAATTATTTATGTTCTGTTATAATGGTACCGGTTCTTTTGCAACAAAATCCGTCAGTAGCACTAAAGATAATAGTTGGCTTCCTGAAGGAAATGAAAATATTTCGGCTGTATTGGGTGAAAATTTAAATGCAAAATTTGATAATACGGTAATTTGGCATGCCGCCCGCGATGAAAACGGAATAAAATCAGAAATGGAATCACTTCCGATGCCTGATTTTGATACGGTTGTGACGGCTGCTGTACTACATAATGCTAATTCATATTGGATGTTTGATAAATCAGATGACTTGGGATATGATTCATATTCATATAGACATTTTATTAATATTATGCGTAAAGCATACGAAGGATATAGAGGTTATCGCATCCGGATGAGTGTTAAAAGCCATGATGGATGGCAAAGTACGTTTGCAGATGCGCAAAAACGTGTTAAGTTTGCAACCGATTTAGCTGAGATTGCCAACGAATTTGATGGAGTGGATCTTGATTTTGAATGGTGCTATAGTGATTATACTTGTTGGGATAATTATGGCAAGTTAATACTGGAGATTGATAAAGTATTGGGTAAAGATAAAATTTTAACAGTTTCTCCTCATTATGTTTCTTATTCTTTGCAACCTAAATATATGGAACCGGTAGATTATTTTACATTCCAAATATATGGTCCTGGAAATCATGTGTTTATATGGAATAATTATTTGGATGCTTATAATAAGTTTACAGCACAAGGGTTTCCTAAGGGAAAAATATTAATGTCCTATGCGACAACTACTTCCAGAGGTTATAAGGATGGGAAAGAAATAGCCGGTGCTGCTCCTATAGGAGTAAGAAATGGGTTGTTGGATGGAAATTATACACCTGATATGAATATTGTGAATGATGGAAATTATGATAGATACATTACTGGTTTTAATCAGACATATGATCGTGCAAAGTACACTCAGGATAAAGATCTTACTGGCATTTTCTATTGGGATATGGGTAATGATGTCAAGACTTGGCATAAATATAGTTTAGTAAAAGCAGCAAGTTATGCTTTAAATAGCAATGTAGACACTTTAGTAACTAAGGTTGATAATATTCCTACTTCTATTGAACGCATGGATAATACTTATTTGCAAAATGATAAATTAATAATTTATTCAAATGAGAAGATGGGAACTGTTTCATTCGGTTTGCCGGAGAATATAATTCCTTACCGTATTCAGGTGTATGATATGAAAGGTGTATGTGTGATTAATAAAGAAACTAATAAATCGACTTTAGCTGTAGATAGTTTATCTAATGGATATTATGCTGTTTCTCTACTTACTACTTCCGGAAAATTGTTGAATGGAAAATTTTTGAAGAAATAATACTTAAAATGTAATTCTATGAGAAAGTTATTGTATTTTTTATTATTGGTAGGATTCATGGGAATTTATTCTTGCGAAAAGGTGGCGGAAAATCCAGGAGATTTTAATCTGAAGCCTGAATTGAAAGTGATAGGAATTTCTACTAAAAATTTAGGTGACTTGGATGTAAGGATTGTTAGGAGCATTGATACGACATATGTCCGCTATTATGTGTTAAATGTAGATACACTGGTAGGTACGGATGGTAAACCGATACTTGATAAAGATGGTAAATTGCAAATTACAAAAGATACTGTTTATTATAACAGCAGTATTACTGCAAAATTTGTAGAAATGGATAAAGTGGAATTGGAATCTTCGGTAGATACTATTTATATATCATTAGAAAGTAATTCCAAATGGCAAGCTCCTATACCGAGTAGTGGTGGCAAAGTTCAGTGGTTTTTCACTCAGCGGTTAGCCGGAGGAGGGGACGGGACTGTTATTGCAGCGGTTGTTCGTAACAAAAACAAAAAGCGAAGTGTTGATGCTATTCAATATGTTTTAACATCGGATAGTACAACTATGTATAAATTGGTTTTTGGTCAGAAGGGTGAAAAAGACGAATAATAATATAACGTATAAATCATAATGAGAACAATGAAAAAACATATAATATTGATTTTGGGGTGTCTGTTTATTTTGGTTACAACGAAGGGACATGCACAGAACATCGATATCACAGGTACTGTTTTGGATGAGCTTAATGAGGGCTTGCCCGGAGCAAGTGTTAGTGTAAAAGGTACTACTCAGGGGACGGTAACGGATTTGGAAGGAAAATTTTCTATAAAGGTACCTAATTCTAAAAGTGTATTGGTGGTCTCTTTTATCGGATATCAGACAAAGGAAGTTACGGTCGGTAGTCAACGCAATATTCAGATACAGATGAAAGATGATTCAAAGCTGATTGATGAGGTCGTCATCGTAGGTTTTGGTACGCAAAAGAAAATTAATGCTACCGGTGCCGTGAAAACGATGGATAATGCTGTTTTGGAAGCTCGTCCGGTAGCTAATGCAATACAAGGTTTGCAAGGTACAGTAGCGGGTTTGAATATAACTAATGATGCCGGTGGAGGATTAGGACAGGAAATGAATATTAATATTCGTGGAGTTGGTTCTGTTGGTGATGGTTCTGAAGCAAAACCTTTGGTTTTGATTGATGGTATGGAAGGCGATCTGTCCACTATTAATCCGAATGATATTGAAAGTTTTTCAGTGTTGAAAGATGCGGCAGCGGCTTCTATTTATGGTTCTCGTGCACCTTTTGGCGTGATTCTTGTAACTACCAAAACAGGTGAAAGAGGATTGGCCGTTAACTATAAAGGAAATATACGTTTATCTCAGCCTATTGGAGTTCCTAATCCGGTAGATTCATACACATATGCATTGATGGTGAATGATGCTTATATTAACTCTGGTGGTAATGCACAGTTCGGACAAGGACAGCTGGATAAAATTTTGAGATATCAAAGAGGGGAACTTCAATATGGTATTGAGCAGGCGGAAAATCAAAATGATTGGGGATGGAACCAAAGAAGTTTTGGTAATACCAATTGGTATGACACATTCCTTAAAAATGTATCGGCTTCGCATGAACATAATCTTACGGTGAGTGGCGGGGGAGATAAAGTGACTTATTACTTCTCTACCAACTATTTGGACCAGTCGGGGTTATTCCGTTATGCAGATGAAAAGTATCAGCGTTTGGCCATTAATGGTAAAGTGGGAGTGAAGTTCAACAAATATGTCCATATGACGTGGAATTCACGTCTGGTAAATACAGAAAACGATAAACCGGTAGCGATGAATGATTTATTTTTCCATAATTTGGGGCGTCGTTCTCCGCTGATGCCGCTTGATATGCCTAATGGAGAGATAAATAAAGAATCTTTGATTCCGGCGATTAAAGACGGAGGACGTAATAATAGTAAAAATCAACAATTATATAATCAGTTGACTTTAATTGTTGAACCTTTGAAAGACTGGAAAATTAATATCGATTTGAATAGTCGTTTAGAAAATCCCAGAGGAACTCGCCAATTTAAAAAACTATCTTATTCTTTGCCGGATGGTATACAGGAGGATTTAGCGGTACTTGAAGGAGTAGCCAATAAATTTGAGGTAAAAGATGACGGCTCATTCAACATTCAACCGGGTGCCGGGCAGAGTGTGTATGAAAAGACAAACGGGCGTGTGAATTATTTTAATTCGAATGTTTATACCGATTATTCAAAGACATTGGGTAAACATTATATGAAAGTTTTGGTCGGTATGCAGACGGAGCATTATTACACAGAGACTAATCGGGCTGCAACCAATGATATTTTGTTGGATGAGCGTCCTTATTTGTCGTCTACTGCCAGTGCTTCGTTGATTTCTGAGAAAAAAGGCGAGTGGACTTCTTTGGGCTTTTTCGGCCGTTTTAATTATGTATATGCCGATCGATATATGGCAGAAGTTAATTTACGTTATGACGGTGCTTCCCGTTTTCCTACTGACAAGCGCTGGGCTATGTTCCCCTCTTTCTCTTTAGGATGGAATATAGCACAGGAGTCTTTCTGGACTCCATTGGCCGATGCCGGTTTTGAGTACTTTAAAATAAGAGGATCTTATGGCAGTTTGGGTAATCAGAACACGCAATCCTTTTATCCGTATTATCAGCAAATGAATTCGTCAACGGGTTCTATCGTATTGGGAGGACAGCAGGCAAATATATTGAAGGTGTATAAACCGTATACCACCAATGTGAAATGGGAGACTGTTGAAAATGCAGGAGTTGGTGTTGATTGGGGTTTTTTTAATAATCGTCTGTCCGGATCTTTTGACTGGTATCAGAGAAGAACAAAAAGTATGTTAGGTCCGTCTATATCTCTTTCTGCTGTATTTGGAGGAGACGCTCCTAAAATGAATACAGCGGAACAACGTACACGTGGATGGGAACTTGAAGTTACGTGGAGAGATCGAATTAGCAAAGATTTTAGTTATTCCATTGGTGCAACATTGAGCGATTACGAAACAATTGTGACTAAATATGATTCATCTGATGGTAATTTGGATAAATGGTATACGGGGAAAAAGTTTGGCGATATGTGGGGGTATGAAGTGGTCGGTATTGCAAAAAGTGATAAGGAGATGGCTGATTATCTGAATCAACATAAACAGGACTTTGGCTCAGATTGGGGCGGTGGTGACGTGATGTATCGTGATATTAATAATGACGGTAGTGTAGACTCAGGTAGTAATACGGTAGATAATCATGGTGACCTTACGGTGATCGGCAATAGTACTCCAAGATATGCCTATAGCTTTACGTTGGAGGCTCAATATAAATTTGTCGATATCAGAGCCTTTTTCCAAGGAATCGGAAAACGTGATTTGTTTTTTAAGAATAGTGCGACCTTTTTTGGATTTGCCGGAGAGTGGCAGCGTTCTTTATATACAGATCATTTAGATTATTTCCGATATGCTGGTGCTGAATTGGGAGCAAATATGGATGATCCTTATTATGGGCGTTTACGTAAGGATAATAATAATATTCAGGTGTGCGATCGCTTTGTGCAGAATGGTGCTTATTTGCGTTTGAAAAACCTTCAGATAGGATTCAGTTTACCACATAATACGAAACTGGCTAAATATGTAAAAAATGCAAGGCTTTATCTATCCGGCGAAAATTTGTTCACATTTACGAAATTGAAAATCTATGATCCGGAAGCAGTCGGTAGTGCAGATGATGCATATGGTGCCGGTAAAACTTATCCTATGTATCGTGTGTGGTCGGTTGGCCTTGAATTAACTTTTTAAATGATTATTAAAAGTAAGAGTATTATGAAAAAGAAATATTGGATAATCGGACTAATTGGATTGGGAGTAATTTTAAATTCGTGTAGCGATTTTTTAAATTGTGATCCGCAGGATTTTGGAGATGAAACTGCATATTTTAAAACTCCGGAAGATTTGAAAATTTCGGTAAATACATTCTATGATATTCTTCCGAAAATGAAAGAAAATAATACGGGGGTATATTCTGAAGATAATATAAGTGATAATCAGATAGGAACGGGACCTAGTAATTTGTTTTATCAAGGTAATAAGAAGACGGTTCAGCAAAAAGATTCGGAATGGAAATTTGAGAATTTACGTGGTATAAATTTCTTTATTAATACTACAGAAGAAAAAAAAGCAGCTGGAGCAATTACAGGGATAGAAACATTCGTAAATCATTATTTAGGTGAAGGGTATTTTTTTAGAGCTTATGATTATTTCCGTTTGCTAAAAAACTACGGTGATGTACCTATTTTAACAAAGATGTTACCGGATGATCCCACAGTACTGGCAGAAGCAAGTAAACGCGCACCTCGTAACGAAGTAGTACGTTTTATTCTTAGCGATCTGGATAGAGCTATTGAATTGATGATGCAGACACCACCAGAGTCCGGGCGTGTAGCGAAAGATGCTGCATTTTTGCTTAAAGCGCGTGTTGCGTTATATGAAGCCACTTGGGAGAAATATCATGCCGGAACATGTTTTGTTCCGGGAAATAATAAGTGGTTGGGAAATGTTACAAATCCTGACTTCTCTTTTAAAGCAGGAAGTGCGGAAAATGAGATAAATTATTTTTTGGAACAGGCCATTGCATCGGCAGATAGTGTAGCTTCCAAACGAACATTGAATAAGGATTACGCTGCTATGTTTAATAGTTTGGAAGAGTTTGGAGATGCTGATGAAGTTATTCTGGCTCGTTACTATATGATAAATGTTATAACGCACAGTTGTTCTAATTACTTAGGACGAACCGGTGGAGGAACCGGATATACACGTGCATTAATAAATTCTTTCTTAACCAAGAATGGCTTACCGATATATGCAGAAGGAAATACCCAGTATCAAGGAGATAAAATGCCGTATTATGAGATGATAAATCGAGATGAACGTTTGATAAGTTCTATGAAAGGCGGTGGATTGATTTATGAATCGACAGAAAAGAAAGATACTTTGGCTTATTTCTTACCGCAAATTACATTGACTGGCCCTGAGGCTGCTACTACTGGTTATCAATTATCGAAATGGGTGAGTTCGGTAAGTGGACAAGATGTGTATGTAAAAGGAACCACTGCTACTCCTATATTTCGTGCAGCCGAGGCTTACCTGATTTATCTGGAAGCTTATTACGAACGTTATGGACGGTTAGACGGAAATTGTGATTCATATTGGAGAGCATTGCGTAAACGGGCTGGTGTGGATGAAGATTACAATAAAACGATTGTTGCCACGGATTTGTCTCAAGAGAATGATCTTGCTACGAAATGGAAAGGAACTTATATTGATAAAACACTGTATAATATACGTCGTGAAAGACGATGTGAATTTATTGCGGAAGGTATGCGTTTGGATGACTTAAAACGTTGGCGGGCATTGGATAATATGGTGGATTATCAGGTGGAAGGAATGAACTTATGGGAATGGATGTATACTTTGTATGATAAAGATAAGATAAAAGAAGGTAGTGTCTCTCAAGCAGGTGTTTCGACTTATATACGTCCATTGCAGAAAACGGCCACCGGTTCGGCTTATATGGGATATAATTTCCCGAAACCGCATTATTTGGAACCAATTCCAATTTCTGAATTTTTATTGACTGTAGATAAAACGACCAATAAAAGCACTTTATACCAGAATCCGGGATGGCCGTCAGATGCAGATGGAGCAGCCGACTATACTTACGATTGTGATTAATAAAAAAATCTCCTGTAAAAAGGAGAATTTTTAAACACTATTGTTTGCCACAGATTATACGAATTTATTGAATGTATGTTTTCAATGGGTATTAGATAGGTTCGTATAAATCTGTGGTATTCATCAGATCATTCTATTCTTTCATCTGAATATAATAATTTATGTTATTGTTTACAGTTTTGTCCTTTTTGTTAAATAACATCCACCGCAGACTGTTTTTGAGACAATTTTGGAATATATAAAATTATTTCTGAACATGAGTTAGTATTCATCGGTGTACATTTGTATTCTAATAAGTACAAAATTACTGAAAGAGAAAAGATAGAAATTATTGTATTTAAATTAATCTTGTTTTACAATGAACCGACCAGACTTAAAATTAGTTTATCCCTTTGCCGGATTAGCAACATTGGCAGCCGTTTCTTCTTGCCAGCATCAAAAGAAAGAAGAAGTAAAACCATATAATATTGTTTATATCATGACAGACGACCATACAGCTCAGATGATGAGTTGCTATGATACACGTTATATGGAAACTCCCAATTTGGATCGTATCGCTAATGACGGTGTACGCTTTACCAATAGTTTTGTGGCTAATTCACTGAGCGGACCGAGCCTTTCCTGCATGATAACCGGCAAGCATAGTTGTGCCAATAAATTTTATGATAACACTACCTGTGTCTTTGATAGTGCACAGCAGACTTTTCCTAAGCTGCTTCAAAAGGTGGGTTACCAAACAGCTTTGGTAGGTAAATGGCACTTGGAAAGTTTGCCTTCCGGTTTTAATTATTGGGAAATCGTGCCTGGTCAGGGAGATTATTATAATCCGGATTTTATTACTCAGGATAATGACACCATTCAGAAACAGGGGTATTTGACGAATATCATTACGGATGACGCCATCGATTGGATGGAGAATAAGCGGGATAAAGAGAAACCGTTCTGTCTTTTGATTCATCATAAGGCTATTCATCGTAATTGGATGGCAGATACATGTAATCTGGCACTCTATGAGGACAAGACTTTTTCTCTTCCGGAGAATTTCTTTGATGATTATGAAGGACGTCCGGCTGCTGCTGCGCAGGAGATGAGTATCGTGAAAGATATGGATATGATTTACGACTTGAA
>ERZ860388.1809-NODE-1809-length-12571-cov-3.048578_pt1 | contig 12571 bp, 10 predicted proteins | sample MGYA00509978_ERZ860388 | MGnify/ENA primary metagenome ERZ860388 (study PRJEB30046, sample SAMN00715225) | human gut metagenome | study: EMG produced TPA metagenomics assembly of the A metagenome-wide association study of gut microbiota in type 2...
GTAATGCACAGAAGGGCAAAGTAAAAAGATATAGGCAAATGAGCTGTGCCGGCACATTTTCCTATATCTTTTTTTCTGGGAATGTGTTTCCAGAATGAAGGGAGGCTTTATGAATCAGAAGCAGAAAACGATGCTGAAGCGGATCGTTGCGGCGGCAATCGTATATATCGCGGCGGCAGCAGCGAAAAAAATGAATGTATTTGCCGGAATGCCGCAGCCGTGGACAGAGTTAGTCGTATTTTTAATTCCGTATCTGATTATTGGATGGGATATTGTATACAAGGCGTTCCGGGGGATTAAAAATGGTCAGGTGTTTGATGAGAATTTCCTCATGACAGTAGCGACGTTCGGGGCGTTCGGTGTGGGCGAGTTTTCTGAGGCGGTTGCGGTTATGCTGTTCTATCAGGTTGGCGAGCTGTTTCAGAGTTATGCGGTCAACCGTTCGCGCCAATCGATCAGCGATCTCATGAATATCTGTCCGGAATATGCCAATATTGAAAAAGATGGACAAATAGAGCAGGTCGATCCGGATGATGTGGAAGTGGATGACATCATCGTGGTACAGCCGGGAGAGCGGATTCCGCTGGATGGCGTGGTGGTAGAGGGTGAATCGATGATCGATACCTCGGCGCTGACTGGTGAATCGGTACCGCGCCGTGCGGCAGCCGGGGATGAAATCATCAGCGGATGTGTCAATGGCAGCGGGCTTCTGCGGGTGCGCGTGACGAAAGAATTTGATGATTCGACGGTGGCGCGGATTCTGGAGCTTGTGGAGAATGCCAGCAGCAAGAAGGCGAAGGTGGAGAACTTTATCACCCGGTTTGCCAGATATTATACGCCGGTGGTCGTGATCGCGGCGGTTGCTTTGGCGTTTGTGCCGCCGATTGTGCTGGGCGGAGAATTTGGCGAGTGGATTCAGAGAGCTTGTATTTTCCTGGTAATTTCCTGCCCGTGTGCGCTGGTAATTTCGGTTCCGCTTAGCTTCTTTGGCGGCATTGGCGCTGCATCCCGCATCGGTGTGTTAGTCAAGGGAAGCAATTATCTGGAGGCAGTTTCGGAGCTGGATACGGTTGTATTTGATAAGACAGGCACCCTGACGAAAGGCGAGTTTAAAGTGACGGAGCTGCATCCGGCGGGAATCAGTGAGGATGAGCTTCTGGAGCTGGCGGCGTATGCCGAGAATTATTCGACGCATCCGATCGCGGAATCGATACGGGAGGCGTATCGTGAGAGAAAAGGCAGTTTGGCAGAAGCAGAAACTCAAAAGGCGAATGCGGGAACAGCAGAAATCGTTCTGGATGCTGACAATGACACAATAAAGAAGGTGCAGTCCAAAGAGGGTGTGCAGGGAGTGGTACGCAAACCCCTGATCGACTTAACCCGCATCGGTGAAACCAACGAGATTTCCGGTCATGGTATCGAGACAACGATCGACGGTCACATAGTTCTGGCGGGTAATGGACGCCTGATGAAGAGTAAAAATATACCGTATCAGGAATGCGACGGCATCGGCACTGTGATTTATCTGGCAAAGGACGGAAAATTTGCCGGAAGTATCCTGATTGCCGATACGATCAAGCTGGAGACGGAGGATGCGATCCGTGGACTGAAGGCGGCTGGAATCCGCCGTACTGTTATGCTGACGGGCGACCGGAAAGCGGTCGGCGAGGCGGTGGCTGCGAAGGTTGGCATCGATCAGGCGTACACGGAGCTGCTTCCGGCGGATAAGGTGCAGAAGGTCGAGGAGATGCTGGCGGAGATGACCGGAAAGCGGAAGCTGGCATTTGTCGGCGACGGCATCAACGATGCACCGGTTCTCTCCCGCGCAGATGTCGGTATTGCAATGGGAAGCATGGGAAGTGACGCGGCGATCGAGGCGGCGGACATTGTCCTGATGGATGATAACCCGGCGAAGATTGCAGGTGTGGTTAAAATCGGACGCAAGACAATGGCAATCGCGCACCAGAATATCGTGTTTGCCCTGGCGGTTAAGGCGGTTGTGCTTCTGATGGGCGCGGCTGGAGTGGCGAATATGTGGGAAGCCGTGTTTGCGGACGTTGGTGTTTCCGTCATTGCAATTTTAAATGCGATGAGGGCATTAAGAACTAAATAATCAGTAATATCAAAAAGCTATGGCGGAAGGAATACTTGATGGTTCCGGAAACTGTAGCTTTTTAAATTTGCGGCTCTAAGGGATTTATATATAAAACCAATATTTGCAAGTGGTAAAAGAATAGGAATAAGAAAGAAATCAAGGCTTGGAAAAGATAAAATGCTGGGAATCATACAGGATTTCCAAAATAGTTGTAATAATCCTTAATAAAATAGTAATTGAATCTGACGGAAGAATGAAGTATGATCAAATACCATAGGATATTAGACGGAAAGGAAGGAACAGGATGAAAAAATGGATGAAAACGGCGCTTGTCCTGGCTGCAGCGGTCTGCCTGAGTGTGGCGGCTGCGTTCACAGCACTGGCGGCGCAGACGTTTCAGATAACCGCTTCGATCGGCTCCTGTCTGATTGGTTCGGGGCAGAATACAGTGGATATTTCACTTTCAAGCAACGGTGATACAACGGGGACGGACGGAAAGATTTATCTGTTTGAATTGCGGCCGTATGAGTCGGAGATTGGAAGCCGGACTGATTATGTCAGCAGCGTAGGCGCAGGGGAAACGAGGACCGTCTCGATTCCTTTAAACAAGGGAACTGCCCAGGACCGCCTTTACAGCCGGTTTGTTCCGGCAGTGTTTGACGGAACTACATTTACGACAGTTGGCGCGGCACATTATATCACAAATCCGGAGGTGGTTGCATCCAATCAGGATCCGTTTAAGACGCCGCTGACGAAAAAGGGCTTGAATATCCAGTTAAATATGCTCAACGATGCATTTACACTGGGTGTCAAACATGTGGCGGTCAATATCGCATTTTCCCAGTTTTTAGGAAGTGGCATTGATTATGAGTACGATGGAAAAACGTATCATTTTAATAAGTCGGTGGTTGAAAATTATGACAAGGTGATCAGTACATATATCGGAAAAGATATATCCGTGACGGCGATCGTTTTAAATGACTGGAATGACGCGCACCCGGAACTGGTTCATGCGGGAACTGCGAAATCTTCGAGCGCCAATTATTATATGTTTAACACGAAGACACAGGAAGGATTTGAGACAACGCGTGCGATCTTCGCGTTTTTGGCGGATCGTTACAGCGGCAAGAATCATAATTCAAATTATGCGAAGATTTCCAACTGGATTCTGGGCAATGAGATCAACAACCAGATTTGGAACTACATGGGACCGGCAGATTTGAATGCATATGTATCCACGTATCAGCAGGCATTCCGCACGTTCTACACGGCGATCAAGAGCACAAGTGCGAATGACCGGGTTTATTTTTCACTTGATTTCTGGTGGGGAGCTCCGTATGAGAACCTGAACGATCAGGTGCATTATACGGGCAAAGGCATTGTTGATACGTTTAACGCCTTGGCAGTAACGGAAGGCCAGATGGACTGGGGCATTGCCTACCATCCGTATCCGTACCCGATGACGGAACCGGAATTCTGGGATGATCCGGCAACGGGGCTGGTAACCGAGAGTGCAGATTCACCGATTGTCAACTTTGCAAACCTGCATGTACTGACCGATTATCTGAATCAGGATTCGATGAAGACAGCATCCGGCGAGGTGCGCCATGTCATTCTGACGGAGGAAGGATTTACTGCACAGAGTCTGACGCGCGGCGATGTGTCGGATATCCAGGCGGCGGCATTTGCATATTCTTACTATATCGTAGACAGCAACCCGTATATCGACGCGTACATTCTGAGTCGTCAGGTCGATGCGCCGTCAGAGGTAAGGGCAGGCTTAAGCTTCGGTCTGTGGTCCTGTGATATGAATCAGGGCAATGAGATTGTAGCGGTAAAGGATCGAAAGCTCTGGAGAGTTTTCCACGACATTGATCAGAAGAGATACACGCTGGAAACTTCGAATTTTGCAAAATCAATCATCGGAATTAATAAGTGGTCGGATGTGATTCCGAACTTCCGGTGGAAGTCTCTGGAACAGTAGCGGATGGTAGACAGAGACTTGTAGAACAAAAACTATAAGAAAAAAGTATAAATAAAAAAGTGCCTTTCTTCTCAAAGAAAATTTTTTGAGAGGAAAAGCACTTTTTTTAGAAAATAAACGTATCTGGTGTATCGGAGAACCGGGAGTCTCAGATACCATAGATGGTTTGCTGGATTTTGTCTCCGAATCCTGCCGATTTTATCAGATCTTGAGTTCTTATCAGATCTTATTGCTCTGTCTCCAGATATGCATCTTCTCAGCTTCCTTAATCAGCTGATCGCGGAACTGCGGATGTGCAACGGAGATGATAGCCTCGCATTTCTGCCAGGTTGCAAGACCCTTTAAGTTTACTTTACCGTACTCGGTTACCAGGTAGTGCAGGTTTGCACGTGTATCGGTTACGATGGAACCCTGATTTAAGGTCGGGAGAATACGGGACTGCAGCTCGCCAGCCTTGTTCTTGAAGGTGGAGGAGCAGCAGATGAAGCTCTTTCCGCCCTTGGACAGGTAAGCGCCCAGAACGAAGTCAAGCTGTCCGCCTGCACCGCTGATGTGCTTGATTCCTGCGGACTCTGCATTTACCTGACCGAAGAGGTCGAGGTCAACCGCGTTGTTGATGGACATGAAGTTGTCCAGGGCTGCGATGGTGCGGACGTCGTTGGTGTAATCAACCGGAGCACTCATGCAGGCCGGGTTGTTGTTTAAGTAGTCATACAGTTTCTTGGTACCAGCGCCGAATGCGTATACCTGACGGCCTTTGTCCAGTGCTTTGTGAGCGCCTGTGATCTTGCCGGCTGCGGCAATATCAACGAATGCGTCAACGTACATCTCGGTGTGAACACCCAGATCCTTTAAGTCAGATTTCGCAATCAGGGAACCAACGGCGTTAGGCATCCCGCCGATACCTAACTGTAAGCAGGCACCATCCGGGATCTCGTCTACGATCAGTTTTGCAACTGCTTCATCGACATCAGTCGCTGCTGCGCCGCCTCCCATCTCTGCGATGGTCGGGTTGCTGCCCTCTACGATCATGTCTACGTTGGAGATATGAACGCCGTTCTCAAATCCGCCGAGGCAGACTGGCATATTTTCATTGACCTCTACGATGACAACCTTGGAAGTCTCGCAGCAGGCTGCCATATGGGAAGCATTTGGTCCGAAGTTGAAATAACCGTGCTCGTCCATCGGAGCAACCTGGAATACAGCTACATCCGGTTTGGTTGCGGACTCACGATAGTATCTCGGAAGCTCGGAATAACGGATCGGAGCATAGAAGCTGAATCCCTGTGCGATTGCCTTTCTCTCGATACCGCTCATGTGCCAGGAGTTCCAGGTCATATGAGCTGCCGGGTTTTCGATCTTGAAGATCTCCGGTACCCACATCAGGATACCGCCGCGGAAGTTTACATTCTCCAGTTCCGGAAGACGTTTTGCGATAGCAGCATCGACTGCTACCGGAGTGCCGGTGGTCCAGCCATAGTCAACCCAGTCGCCAGATTTAACGACGGAAGCAGCTTTTTCAGCGGAAACCAGCTTTTCTGCATACAGTTTCTTGTAATCCATACTTATTCACCTTGTCCTTTTTAATAATATGAAGAAGTCCGTACAAATGCGTGATTCGGACATCCCCCGTTGTTTATCAGTGTATCATCTCCACTATCCCTTGTCAACGAAAGAGGCGGAGGACAAAATAGGGGAAAATGACGACATATTCATATTTATGAATTACAGATATAAGTGTATGTAAATAGAAAAGAAATGACTTTGTCTATTAATTCACAAACAAAATACCATGTTGGTTATAATGCCAGAGAAGACCACTTTTATTGAGAAAACGGAAGAAAAAAATTGTGCATTCCGCCTAAAGGCGATCAAAACGATGTAGAAATAAGTGGATTGTACGCGGAAAAATGAGAATCTTAAATCTTTATAAATCCATTGATAATTATTTGACAGGAGCCGCGTGGGGTGTTAAGATACAAATACACTATCATATTTATCACTATTTTACTATTTACTGCAGTTGTGTTATTTACGTGGTGGATCATTTTCAAGGAGGATTTTTTCAATGTCTAAGAAAGTCGTAATTGCAAGTGCATGCCGTACCGCAGTAGGTTCTATGGGTGGCCAGCTCAGTACTGTTCCAGCAGCTGAGATGGGTGCCGTAGTTATCAAGGAGGCTCTGAAGAGAGCAGGCGTTGCTCCGGAGCAGGTTGATCACGTATACATGGGATGTGTTATCCAGGCTGGCCTTGGTCAGAACGTAGCACGTCAGATGTCTCTGAAAGCTGGTCTTCCGGTAGAAGTTCCGGCAGTTACCCTGAACGTGGTTTGCGGTTCTGGTCTGAATGCTGTAAACGCAGCAGCAGATATGATCCTTGCAGGCGATGCTGACATCGTAGTAGCTGGTGGTGCAGAGAACATGTCCGCAGCTCCGTATGCTCTGATGAAGGCTCGTTACGGATACCGTATGAACAATGCGACCATGATCGACACCATGGTAAATGACGCTCTGTGGGATGCATTCAACGATTACCACATGGGTATCACCGCTGAGAATATCTGCGATCAGTGGGGTATCACAAGAGAAGAACTCGATGAGTTTGCAGCAGCTAGCCAGCAGAAGGCTTGCGCAGCTATCGAGGCTGGACGTTTCAAAGACGAGATCGTTCCGATCGAAGTTAAGAAGAAAAAAGAGACTGTTATCGTAGATACCGATGAGGGTCCGCGTCCGGGTTCCACTGTAGAGGTTCTTGGCAAGCTTCGTCCGGCATTCAAGAAAGACGGACGTGTAACAGCTGGTAACGCTTCCTCCATCAACGATGGTGCAGCAGCTGTAGTTGTTATGAGCGAAGAGAAAGCAAAAGAACTGGGTATCAAACCGATGGCTACATGGGTAGCAGGCGCTCTGGGCGGTGTAGATCCGAGCATCATGGGTATTGGACCGGTTGCAGCTACCAAGAAAGTTCTGAAGAAGACAGGCTGGAAGGTAGAAGACTTCGACCTGATCGAGGCAAACGAGGCATTCGCAGCTCAGTCTATCGCTGTAGCTCGTGACCTTGGCTTCAACAAAGACATCCTGAACGTAAACGGCGGTGCAATCGCTATCGGACATCCGGTAGGAGCATCTGGCTGCCGTATCCTGACAACTCTGTTATACGAGATGCAGAAACGTGACGCTAAGAAGGGTCTGGCTACTCTGTGTATCGGTGGCGGCATGGGCTGCGCAACGATCGTTGAGAGAGACTAATTTCTGACGCAGAACCGGAGTCGTCGGGGCTTATCCCCGGCGCTCCGGCTGTTTCTGGTTTTACGTATTTCAATTCAAGAGCTTTTTAGGAGGAACTGGAAGTGGGATTTGTAGACTATGAGGTAGACGGACACGTCGCAGTCATAACTATTAATCGTCCGAAGGCACTGAACGCGTTAAACGAGGATGTGCTGAAGGATATTGAAGCTGCATTTGATGCAGTAGACCTTTCCGAAATTCGTGCAATTATCCTGACCGGCGCAGGAGAGAAATCTTTCGTAGCCGGTGCTGACATCGCTGCTATGAGCGTGATGACCAAGGAGCAGGGCGAGCACTTCGGTAAATTCGGCAACGATATTTTCCGCAAGATCGAAACCTTCCCGGTTCCGGTTATCGCGGCAGTAAACGGTTTCGCACTCGGCGGCGGCAACGAGCTTGCCATGAGCTGTGATATCCGTATCTGCTCGGACAATGCATTATTCGGACAGCCTGAAGTAGGTCTTGGTATCACACCAGGCTTCGGCGGTACACAGAGACTCGCACGTCTCATCGGACCGGGCAAGGCAAAAGAGATGGTATTTGCGTCCCGCAACATCAAAGCGGACGAGGCATACCGTGTCGGACTTGTAAATGCTGTTTATACACAGGAAGAGCTGATGCCGGCTGCGAAGAAGCTGGCAGGCGCTATCGCAAAGATGGCTCCGATCGCTGTCAGAAACAGCAAGAAGGCGATGAACGACGGACTTCAGACTGATATGGATCAGGCTATCGTGATCGAGGAAAAACTGTTTGGCGGATGCTTCGAGACAGAAGATCAGAAGAACGGTATGCAGGCATTCCTTGAGAAACGGAAAGTGGAGCAGTTTAACAATAGATAGTTAGTTAAATTATAGTTGTATAATTTCAGGAGGATTTGTCATGAAAGTTGGTATTATTGGTGCAGGAACCATGGGTTCCGGAATCGCTCAGGCATTTGCTCAGGTAGATGGATATGAAGTATGCCTGTGTGATATTAACGAAGAGTTTGCTTCCAACGGCAAACTGAAAATTTCAAAGAACTTTGAGAAGAGAGTAGCAAAAGGAAAGATGGCAAAAGAGGATGCAGACAAGATCCTTGCCAGAATCCATACCGGCGTTAAGACTATCTGCAGCGACTGCGATCTCGTAGTTGAGGCAGCAATCGAGAACATGGAGATCAAAAAACAGACCTTCAAAGAGCTGGGCGCTATCTGCAAGGCAGACTGCGTATTCGCTACCAACACCTCTTCTCTGTCCATTACTGAGATCGGTGCAGGTCTTGACCGCCCGGTTATCGGTATGCACTTCTTCAACCCGGCTCCGGTTATGAAGCTGGTTGAGGTTATCGCAGGCTTAAACACTCCGACAGAGATTGTTGACAAAGTTAAGAAGATCTCTGAAGAGATCGGCAAGATCCCGGTACAGGTAGAAGAGGGCGCTGGTTTCGTAGTAAACCGTATCCTCATCCCGATGATCAACGAAGCTATCGGTATCTACGCTGAGGGCGAGGCTTCTGTAGAGGGTATCGATACCGCTATGAAGCTGGGTGCTAACCATCCGATGGGACCGCTTGAACTGGGCGACCTGGTAGGTCTGGACGTTGTTCTGGCTATCATGGAAGTACTTCAGTCTGAGACTGGTGACCCGAAGTACCGTCCGCAGCCGCTTCTTAGAAAGATGGTTCGCGGCGGCAAGCTTGGCCGTAAGTCTGGCGAAGGCTTCTACAAGTACAACTAATATGTACATAAGTCTGGCTTCTTGACCAGATGAAAACATAATAGAGTACCAGATTTTTAAGAACCGCAACGGGGCGGCGCTTAAAGCCGCCTCTTAAGCGTATATAAGAAAATGATGGAGGAATAGACACATGGATTTTACATTAAGTAAAGAGCATGAAATGGCGAGAAAGTTATTCCATGACTTCGCCGAGAACGAAGTAAAACCTTTGGCACAGGAAGTTGACGAGACAGAGCACTTCCCGGAGGAAACCGTTAAAAAGATGCAGAAGCTTGGCTTCATGGGCATCCCGGTTCCGAAGGAGTATGGCGGACAGGGCTGTGATCCGTTAACATACGCTATGTGCGTTGAGGAGCTTTCCAAAGTTTGTGGTACTACCGGCGTTATCGTATCTGCACACACATCTCTGTGCTGCGATCCGATCCAGACTTTCGGTACTGAAGAGCAGAAACAGAAATACCTGGTTCCGCTTGCTAAGGGCGAGAAGCTTGGTGCTTTCGGTCTTACTGAGCCGGGTGCTGGTACAGATGCTCAGGGTCAGCAGACCAAGGCTGTATTAGACGGCGACGAGTGGGTATTAAACGGCTCCAAAGTTTTCATTACCAATGGTAAAGAGGCTGACATTTACGTTATCATCGCTGTAACAGGCGTTGTTGAAGTAAAGGGCAGAAAGAAAAAAGAGATCTCTGCATTTATCGTAGAGAAAGGAACTCCGGGCTTCACCTTCGGTACCAAAGAGAAGAAGATGGGTATCCGTGGATCTGCTACATACGAGCTGATCTTCACAGATTGTCGTATCCCGAAAGAGAACCTGCTTGGCCAGAAGGGCAAAGGTTTCCACATCGCTATGCATACCCTGGATGGCGGACGTATCGGTATCGCTTCCCAGGCACTTGGTCTTGCAGAGGGCGCTCTTGAGAGAACTGTTGATTATGTAAAAGAGAGAAAACAGTTTGGTCGTGCTATCGGTCAGTTCCAGAACACTCAGTTCCAGCTGGCAGATATGGCTACCAAAGTTAAAGCAGCTCAGCTCCTTTTTTACAGAGCAGCCGTTGCTAAGAAGACACAGAAAACCTATTCTGTAGAAGCAGCTATGGCTAAACTGTATGCAGCAGAGGTTGCTATGGAAGTTACAACCAAGGCTGTACAGCTTCACGGTGGTTACGGTTACACGAGAGAGTACGACGTAGAGCGTATGATGCGTGATGCTAAGATCACTGAGATCTACGAGGGTACATCTGAGGTTCAGAGAATGGTTATCTCCGCTGATCTGTTAAAATAATTCAGTCTGCAGAGAAATCAGAACAATCTCAGTCCTATAGAGAAAAAAGAAAAAAATAAGGAGTGAAAATACCGTGAAAATTGTAGTTTGTGTAAAACAGGTTCCGGATACCAAAGGCGGAGTTAAATTTAACCCGGATGGTACTCTTGACAGAAGCGCAATGCTGGCAATCATGAACCCAGATGATAAAGCAGGTCTGGAGGCAGCGCTTCGCTTAAAAGATCAGTATGGTGCAGAGGTTACCGTAGTTACTATGGGTCTTCCGAAGGCAGAAGAGGTTCTTCGTGAGGCTATGGCTATGGGCGCAGACAATGGTGTTCTTGTAACTGACCGTGTACTCGGTGGTGCAGATACCTGGGCTACTTCCCAGACTATCGCAGGCGCACTTCGCAACCTGGATTATGACTTAATCATTACTGGTCGTCAGGCTATCGATGGCGATACCGCTCAGGTAGGTCCGCAGATCTCCGAGCACCTTGGCCTTCCGGTAATCAGCTACGCTCAGAAGATTCGTGAAGTAAACGAAGCTGAGAAATATATCGTAGTTGAGCGTCAGTATGATGATAGATATCATGTAGTAAAAGCACAGCTTCCGTGTCTTTTAACCGCTCTTGCAGAGTTAAACGAGCCGCGTTATATGACTCCGGGCGGAATCTTTGATGCATATGCAAAAGAGATCACCGTTTGGGGCAGAAAAGATCTGAAAGATGTTGAGGATTCCAACCTTGGTCTGAAGGGATCACCGACACAGATCGCAAAAGCTTCCGATAAGGTAAGAAAGGGTGCTGGCGAGAAAGTAGAACTTGATCCGGCAGCTTCCGCAGATTATATCGTTGGCAAACTGGCAGAGAAACACATTATCTAATTATTTTATAGAAAAGAGTGGTGAATAAGATGAACAACTTAGAAGCATATAAGGGCGTATTTGTCTTTGCACAGCAGGTGGATAATGTTATCAGCAATATCGCTTATGAGCTGATTGGCAAAGGTAAAGAATTAGCAAAAGATTTAGGAGTAGAAGTAACCGCTGTTTTAGTTGGTTCTGACGTTAAGGGTCTTGCAGATCAGTTAGCAGAGTACGGCGCAGATAAGGTTATCGTTGTAGACGATCCGGAATTAAAAGAGTACCGTACAGAGCCGTACACACATGCAATCGCATCTGTTATCAAAGAGTTCAAACCGGAAATCTTCCTGATCGGTGCAACTGCAATCGGTCGTGACCTTGGTCCGCGTGTTTGCGCTAGAATCCATACAGGTCTGACTGCAGACTGTACAAAACTTGATATCGGCGATTTCCCGATGAATCCGGTTCCGGGTAGAGAGACAAAGCACAATCAGCTGCTTATGACTCGTCCGGCATTCGGCGGCAACACCATCGCTACCATCGCTTGCCCGGATTTCCGTCCGCAGATGGCAACCGTTCGTCCGGGTGTTATGCAGAAGGCTCCGAAGGAAGCTGGCAAAAAAGCTGTTGTTACTGAGTTCAATCCGGGATTCACAAAGAACAACAAATATGTTGATATCCTGGAAGTTGTTAAGGCTGTATCCAACACCGTTGATATCATGGATGCTAAGATCCTTGTATCCGGCGGTCGTGGCGTAGGAAGCCCGGAGAACTTCAAGATTCTGGATGATCTGGCAGAGGCTATCGGCGGTACCGTAAGCTGCTCTCGTGCAGTTGTAGATGCTGGCTGGAAACCGAAGGATCTTCAGGTAGGTCAGACAGGTAAGACTGTTCGTCCGAACGTATACTTTGCAATCGGTATCTCCGGTGCTATCCAGCATCTGGCAGGTATGGAAGAGTCTGACATCATCGTTGCTATCAACAAAGATGAGTCTGCTCCGATCTTCGATGTTGCTGACTACGGCGTAGTAGGTGACTTAAACAAGATCGTTCCGATGCTGACTGAGAAGATCAAAGAAGCAAAAGCAGCAGCTAAGAACAACTAATTAAAATAGGAAGAAAAATCTTCTTAGCATATAGCAGTAGAGTTTTGTATGTTTTTCTCTGATAAATATATGAGACAGCGCCGGCTGGACGGATTTATTCCGCCCAGTACTCCGCAGTCCCGTGCCAGCGAGTAAAGAGAACCCTGTTTCCGAGGTGATGAACCTGGGAGGCAGGGTTTTTTTGTTTCATAGGAAATTGCGTCCTATGAAACAAAAAACGCTCCGCGAGGATGCGCACTCGCGCGAAGCAGAAAC
>ERZ860388.1810-NODE-1810-length-12568-cov-2.934468_pt1 | contig 12568 bp, 7 predicted proteins | sample MGYA00509978_ERZ860388 | MGnify/ENA primary metagenome ERZ860388 (study PRJEB30046, sample SAMN00715225) | human gut metagenome | study: EMG produced TPA metagenomics assembly of the A metagenome-wide association study of gut microbiota in type 2...
GTCGTGGACGTCTACGCCGTGACCTACGAGGTCCCCGCAAACGGCAGCATGAACGTCAGCTTCACCGTCCGCCTGACCGACGGCGACAAGGCGTGGCTGAACGGGCATTATCCGAACGGCTCCTATATCGAGGGCTTCCTCTATGCCGATTCCTGCGACGGCGACGGCCGCCAGCTCTCCGTCCCGATGCTGGGCTTCTACGGCAGCTGGGCCGAGCCGAGCATGTATGACAAGTCCGTATATCTCGAGGATATGTGCACCGAGGGCGCAACGGGCTACGTTGCCCAGCGCACGAACTTCCTCGTGCAGCGCATGGCAGGCTCCACGTCCGGCTACTACTTCGGCGGCAACCTCTATGCCGAGGATGACGAGGCCATCGCGGACCGCGCGTCCTTCGCCAATGAGAGCGGCAATACGATCTATGCGGCCGTTCCGACCATGATCCGCAATGCGTCCGATCTGAAGGTCACGATCCGCAATGCCGAGACCGGCGAGGTCTATAAGACCGTCGACTACGGCACGGCGACCGGCGCATATTACTCCGCCTCCTCCGCCGCGTGGTCCGCGACCGGCACGCAGGTCAACCTGAGCTGGCGCGGCACCGCGGCGGACAACAAGACGCTCCTGCCCGAGGGAACGCCCATCGAGGTCGTCACCCGCGCCGTCCCGGAATACTACTGGGATCGCGAGACGGAGACGGTCATCGGCGGCGAAGAGAACCTGCCGGAGAGCGCCTTCTGGACGACCCGCTTCGTGCTGGACAACACCGCCCCGCAGGCCAACGACATCGTGCTGCACAGCAGCGCTGCCACCGGCAAGCGCTCCCTGAGCGTCACGGTGCAGGATAACCGCTATGTCGCGGCCGTCCTCCTGCTCAGCCGCAACGGCAAGCAGATCCTCGCGCGTCAGGCCGTCAACCAGACGGAGCCCGGCACAGAGACGACGCTGGAATTCCCGCTCGACGGCATCTACACCAACGACCTGCTCGTCGCGGTCTATGACTACGCCTGCAATGTCACCGCCTATCAGACGAGCTTCGGCGGCAATGTTGAGCAGCCTGCTGCCAACGCCACGCTCCGTGCGGCCGTTCCCGGCACGGATGACACGACCCTCTTCCTCGAGCTGAACACCGAGGACAAGAGCAGCATCAAGGCCCTGAACGAAAACAATCCCCTGCCCGCATCTGTCCTCTCCGTCACGAGAGGCCCGGAGGGCAAGCTCCTGCTGGCCAGCAATGAGCTGGATGATGCAAAGAACCTTGTTTCCACGCTCTACAGCGTCGATGAGACGGACTACACCGCTACGAAGATCGGTTCGCAGAGCAAAGCGGCCTACACCTCCATGACCTATCTGCCGAGCCTGAACGGCGGTACGCTGCTGGCCGGTTACGGCTACAACCTCCTGCGTGTCGACACCGCGACAGGCACGATGACGAGCCTCGGCAGCTTTGCCTCCGTGATCGGCAGAGGTGTCTACATCGTCGGCATGACCTATGTCGGCCCGGAGGAAACCGACGAGTACGGTACCTGCGATGATTTCGCCATGCTGTGCAGCGACGGCAGCGTCTATCTCTTCTCCATGGCTTACTACACGAATGCCTACGGCCGCAAGACCTATGGCCTGTACTCCCGCTCGCTGCTCGGCAACGTGCCGGACGTGATGGCGAACTACGCCGCCGGTTCTGCGCTGTACTATGCGGATAACCGCCTGTACATCAGTGTGCTGACCACGTCGGCCTCCAAGCTCAGCTATGTGGACCTGACGGCCGACATCTTCTGGCCCATTTCGATCGGGCAGATCAGCGCGGCGCCCGTCGCCCTGTACTCCGCAATGCAGAATGCGGCTGCGGACGACGCAGCGGCGCTTGCCCCGTGGGCGGAGCGCCAGACCGGTATGCAGGCTCTGGAGCCCGCCGCAGCGGAGACGCTGACGGCCCAGCCTCTCCCGGCTCTGCAGTGAGCGCGGAACGGAAAGGAGACTTCCTGTTATGATGAAAAAACTCTTTGCGCTGCTTCTTGCAGCCGTAATGCTGCTGGGCGCCGGTGCGACGGCCCTGGCCGCCGAGCCTGAGGGCGCGGGCTATGTCATCAGTATAGCGAACAGCAGCACAACGAACAGCCTGACGGTCGACCTGCTTACCTGGGAAGGTATGAAGAACGGCCGGCTGGAGCTGACGTACCCCGAGGAACTGACGCTCGTTTCCGCCCGCAGCACGCTGGATGCCGAGAACGGCATCACCGACCTCGACGCCTCGAAGCCCGGCACGGTGCACTTCGCCTGGGCGGCCTACACCGCGCAGAAGGATGGAACGCCGGTCCTGCGCCTCACGTTCCGCGGCCAGCACGGCAAGACCTATTCTTGGAACGTGATCGATACGGAGACCGGCTGGCAGAGTAAGTCCATGCTGCCCTTCGACTATCGCTTTAACGATGTCCTGGACGAGAACGCCTGGTATTACGATGCCGTTTACGCCGCCTGGGACGCAGGCCTGATGAACGGCGTCGGCAGAGACTATTTCGCGCCGAACGCCACGCTGGACCGTGCGACGCTTGCGACCGTTCTCTATCGTGAGGCGGGCGAGCCTGCCGCGAAGGGCACGGCGTCCTTCACGGACATTGCCGAGGGCCAGTGGTACACCGACGCCGTCAACTGGGCGGCCAAGCAGGGCGTGGTCAACGGCTATCCAGACGGCACGTTCCGCCCGGAGGCCCCGATCACCCGTCAGGAAATGGCCACGATGCTCTATCGCTACTGGAAGCTGCAGGGCGGCAAGTATACCGCGAAGGACGATGTCCTTGCGGGCTATCAGGACCGCGGTGAGGTCGCCGATTGGGCACTGGAGGCCATGAGCTGGACGGTGCAGTCCGGCATCATCGTCGGCATGACGCCCACGACGCTGAACCCGGCCGACGGCGCAACGCGCGCGCAGGTCGCTCTGGTGCTCGTCAACTACCTGAAGCTGAACTGATCCCGAGACCGCAGGCTCCCGCCGTCTTCCGGCGGCGGGAGCGCCCCCGAACGATTCTGAAAGGAAGGAAATCTGCATGAAAAAGCGGATGTTATCCCTGCTTCTGGCGGTCGCGCTCGTGCTTGGGCTTTGCCCGGGCGTCTTTGCGGCGGGAAGCAGCTATGCCGATGTGCTCGACACCCATTGGGCGCATCCCTATATTGAAGACGTCACGGAAAAGGGCATCATGAACGGCGTGGACGATAAGAACTTCGCGCCGGAGGATGCCATGACGCGCGCCATGTTCGTCACGGTCCTTGCCCGCCTGAGCGGCGACACGCTCACGGAGCAGACCAGCTTCTCCGATGTCCCGGCCGGTCAGTGGTATTCCGCTGCCGTGAGCTGGGCGGCGGAAAACGGCATCGTGCTTGGCTATCCGGACGGCACGTTTGCCCCCGACAAGGCCGTTTCCCGTGAGGACGCCATGACCCTGCTGGTCCGCTTTGCGGGCTGGAAGGCGCTCACGCTCCCCGAGGGCGGCGAGCTGACCTATGCGGATGCCGCGAGCATCCAGGACTATGCGAAGGAGGCCGTCGCCGTGGCGACTGCGGCCGGAATTCTGGCCGGTTACCCGGACGGTACGTTCCTGCCGCAGAAGTCCATCACGCGCGCCGAGGCCGCAAAGATCCTCAGCACACTCATGAAGGTCACGGATTATACGCCGGTCGAGCCGACGGAGCCCTCCGAGGAACCGACTGCGGAGCCGACCGATCCCACTGAGCCGACGGAGCCGGAGACCGGCTTCACCGTTACGTTCAAGGGCGAGGGCGGCTATGCCAAGGTCAACGGTGAGAAGGTCACGTCCGTGACGCTCGAGCCGGGCGTGAACTGGCTGAACTTCAACCTCTACGGCGATCACAGCGAGGGCTTTGATCTCGATCAGGTCGCCGCCTCCTCCGGCACGCTGCAGCGCGTGCGCTCCGAGTTCATCCTCCGCGACATCACCGAGGATGTGACCGTCACGTTTACGACGACCGGCATGATCGTCACCGTGACGTTCGTCTCCAAGCAGGTCGCCACGGTCACACCCGAAAAGGTGCAGGTGCCCTGGGGCCAGACCGTTGAGCCCGCCACGGCGGAGCGCAGCGGCTATACGTTCGTCAGCTGGACGACGGAGGACGGCACACCGTTTGACTTCTCCCAGCCCGTTCGTGAGGACGTGACACTCTATGCGACCTGGAAGGTTCGCATGTACGTTGTGACATACTATGACGGCGAAAACGTGCTCTACACGCAGGAATACAGCTACGGCTCCGTCATCGACCGTCCGACTTCTCCGAGCAAGGAAGGCTACCTGTTCACCGGCTGGTTCAAGGATCCCGAGCTGACGCAGATGTTCGACTTCATCGACCGCTGCCGCGGCGATATGAGCCTGTACGCCAAGTGGCGTGAGGACGACCGCTCCGACTATATCTACCTCGACGGCACGGACGGCGATGATGCGAACGACGGCACGACCGAGGAGAGCGCCGTCAAGACCTTTGAGCGTGCAAAGTCGCTGCTCGCAGAGAGCAAGAACCCCGTCATCCTGATCTGCGGCACCGTGACCATTACGCAGGACACGACGTGGACCATGGCCGACCTTGAGGGCGGCAAGGTCATGCGTGCAGGCTCCTTCACGAAGCGCATGATCGTCATCGAGCCGGAGGCCGAGGACGCTTCCGCAACGCTGACGCTCGAGAACATCACGCTCGACGGCGGCGCAACCATGTGGCCGGAGCTGCTGACGCAGAATATGGTCTGGTACATCCTCGATATCGAGGCCGGCGGCCGCCTTGTCCTGAACAGCGGCGCGACGGTGCAGAACTCCGCGGCATCGTCCCGTATGGTCGGCGGCGCGATCTATGTCACCGGCAGCGGCTTTAACTGCGGCACGGTAGAGATGAACGAGGGCGCCAAGATCATCAATAACTACGGCGGCTATATGTCTGCGATCGCCGGTTCCGCCGGTGCGCATATTACGATCAACGGCGGCCTCATCTCCGGCAACAAGGCAACGAACACCGGCACGACCCTCCCGCACCGCGGCTCCGCCGTTGGCGTGAGCAGCGGCGAAGCCAACGCTCCCGGCATCCTGACTATCAACGGCGGCATCATCGAGAATAACGAATCCCTGAAGGGCTGTGCCGTCAGTCTTGCCCAGCATGCGGTCGGCTATCTCAACGGCGGTATCATCCGCAACAACGTCTCCGGCACCTATGCGGCTCTTGTTGCCTACGGTAACTCCGGCAGCTCGACGTGGTACCTCAACGGCGGTACGATCGAGAACAACACGCCGGGTGCAGGCTACCCCGACGATCAGGTCGCCATGCTTGAAAAGTCTCAGGTCGTCTTTGGCGCCGAAAAGGATGCCCTGACGTTCTCCGGCCTGTATCTGAACACCAAGAGAGGAGCGCTCCCAGTCGCCATCGCCAAGCCCCTGAGCAATGTGACGGGCGGCGGCGTCCGCGTGACCCTCGACTACATGGGCACGGATATCGTTCTGGCCATCGGCTACGGCACCTATAAGCTCACAGCCGAGGATACGAAGGCCTATCAGCTGGTCAACTCTCTCGACCCGTATTACAAGGCGGAGATCGACGCGGCGAACAACCGTTACTGCGTTGTTTCCGCGCAGGTTATCGGCGCCGAGGTCTACATGAACGACAGCACGATGTCCACGAACCCCGGCAACGATGCCAACGACGGCCTGACGCCGCAGACGCCGGTCGCCACCTTCGCGCGCGCCAAGGAGATCCTGAAGGCCAACGCCAAGGAGAAGGGCGACAACATCATCTACATTATGAACGGCGGCACGCTGGGAGCGGGCACGAGTGAGGTCTGGTCCCTCGAGGGCATTCCGAACGCCATGCTTTCCCGCTATCTCAACGGCAGCACCGGCTCGGCCGTCTGGGTCGAGGGTGAACTGACGCTCGAGAATATCACGCTCGACGGCCTGTGCATGTATACCCCGCAGACGCGCTCAACGAGCGCCTTTGTCCGTGTGGATGAAGGCGGCACGCTGAACGTTAAGGCCGGTACGGTCGTGCGCAACATGCGTGGTTCCTCGCAGGTCTTCGTGTGGTCGTTCAGCCGTGCAGGCAAGACAAATACGGTCAACGTCGAGGACGTGACGGTCACGAACTGCCAGACCTACAGCTCCAGCAACAGCGAGACCGGCGGCGCTGCCGTTTTCGCCATGTACGGTCAGAGCGGCAGCAGCGTTCTGAACCTGAAGAACGGCACGTTCACGAACAATCAGGCCCGGCTGGTCCATGTGAACGGCGGCGGTACGCACACGATCAACATCGAGAATGCGACGTTTACGAACAACTCCGTCAAGGGCTGCGGTGCGATCTTCCTGATGGATCAGTCGAATGCGGGCAACGCCTCTGCGATCAACGTCTACGGCGGCACGTTCACGGACAATGCCTGCCTGCTGAGCAGCACGTCCTACGGCTCCGGCTCCATCGCCCGCCTGAAGTCTCCGGGTGCGCTGCACTTCTACGGCGGCACGTTTGCCAACAACACGACTGCAGCCGGCAAGAACTATGAGGGCATCTATCTGCGCGACGTTTCCCAGAAGCTCGGCTCCAACGTCTATGTGCACAAGCTCTCTGCGGACCTGAACGTGTACCTGACGCCATACAGCGCCAAGGTCTTCATGAGCCGCATCGTCGTCGACAGCGCCCTGACACATACGATCTCCGTGTATATCGCGGATAATCGCGTCCCGGCTAAGGGCATGCCGCTCGTCGTCGGCACGGACGAATACAAGCTCACCGAGGCTGATCTGGCCATGGTCAAATCGGCCAACCCGAAGGCGACGTTCTACCTCGATACCGAGAACAACGCCATCTGCATTGCCAAGGCAGAGTGATTACTCTCCATTACATCCCCGCGCGCCCCGGCTTCGGCCGGGGCGCTTTTGCGTGCAGATTTACCAGATCCTTCCGCGCATGCAAGCCAACGTGCAAAATATTTGCCGAAATATGCGCCGTTTTTTGCAAAAACCATTGAGCTTTTGGAAAAGAGCTGTTATAATAGTGCGCACTGAGCTGGCCGCGCTGCGGCCTGCCCCGCGGCGGATGCCGCGCAGAAAACCGAAATAACGCAGCAGAAGGGAAGTATTTCCATGAAAAAGCCGACGCTGGTCGTGATGGCGGCGGGCATGGGCAGCCGGTTCGGCGGCCTGAAGCAGATGACGCCCATTGATCCGCAGGGCAACAGCATCATCCAGTATTCTCTGTATGACGCGCGCCTTGCCGGGTTCGACAAGGTCGTTTTTATCATCAAGCACGAGATCGAGCACGACTTCCGCGAGAAGGTCGGCCGCGGCGTTGAGCCGTATTTTGATGTCTCCTATGTCTTTCAGGAGCTGACGTCCTGCCTGCCGCAGGGCTTTACCGTGCCGGAGGGCCGCACGAAGCCCTGGGGCACGGGCCACGCCGTGCTGTGCGCGCGCGGCGTGATCGACGGCCCGTTCGCCGTCATCAACTCCGACGATTTTTACGGCCGCGGCGCGTTCACGGCCATCGGCGGCTTCCTGACCGGGCAGCATGCCGATAATGCCTATGCCATGGTCGGCTACCGCCTGCACAACGCCATGACGGAGCACGGCTCCGTGGCCCGCGGCGTCTGCGAGCTGCGCGACGGCTACCTTACCGGAATCACGGAGCGCACGCACATCGAAAAGCGCGGCGACGACGCGGCCTTTACGGAGGATGGCGAGCATTTCACCCCGCTGTCCGGCGATACGACCGTCTCCATGAACTTCTGGGGCTTCACGCCGCGCATCCTTGACGAGCTGGCGGCAGAGTTCCCACGCTTCCTGCAGGAGTCCGTGTCCGTTAACCCGTTGAAGGCGGAGTTCTATCTGCCGACGGTCGCCAACAACCAGCTTGCCGCCAACCGCGCTACGGTGCGCGTTCTCCACACGGACGAGAGCTGGCACGGCGTGACCTATCGCGAGGACCTTGCCTCCGTGCAGGAGTCCGTGGCCGCCATGCATGCGGCCGGTATCTATCCGCCCGTGCTGTTCGAATAACAGCCGGCGGAACGGGAGGGGGGACCCGCCTTGGTTGAAAATCTGAACAAGCTGACCTTTTCCGGCTACGGCCGCGTGCTGCGCGACAGTCTGCCGAACCGCGGCTTTCCGTCCGGAGCGCAGTGGCAGGAGTCCGTACAGTATTTCTCGGCGGAGGGCCTGTGCTTTTACCGCCAGAGTGCCGGACCGGTCTATCTGGATTTCGAGCTGGGCATGACGGTGCTTGCCGTGCGCAGGGAAGGGGAGACGGCGTATTTTTATCTCGATAAGCCGGTCTGCCTGCCTGCGGGACGGGAGTTTGCCATCCTGCCGTATCAGACGGAGTGCTCCGTCCGGCTGGCACAGCCTGCGGGCGCGCAGCTTGAGGTGCTCGAGCCCGTGACGGCGGCCGAGAATCTCAAGCTCGGCGACCGCCTGCGCGTCGGCGAGATCTATACGCTGTTTTACCGCGAGGTGGAGAGCGGCTTCCTGTTCAAGGGCGAGCAGCACTCCATGTTCGAGCTGACGTACGTCGACCGCGGCTCGCTGCACTGCGTTGTGGACGGCAACGGCGTCGAGCTGCATCAGGGCCAGCTCATGGTGTTCGGCCCGCAGCAATGGCATATGCAGTATACGGATCTGGACATGACGGCCCGCTTCCTCACGGTCAGCTTTGATCTGGAGAGCGAGTTTGCCGCGCGGCTGCCGGACCGGGTGTTCGACCTGTCGTCCGCCGAGGCGGCCCAGCTGCGCCAGATCGTCCGCGAGTCCGAAAATATGGACGCCTACAGCGGCGATTTTATCCGCAGCTATCTCAAGCTGCTGCTTCTGTCCGTTCTGCGCGACACGGGCAGCGAAAAAAAGCGCCTGAAAACGCCGGTGGCCCTGAACCACGAAAACGAGATCGTCAGCCGCACGCTGCAGTATGTGGCCGATCATGTGTGCGACAAGCTCTCTGTGGAGATCGTCTCGCGCGAGGTCGGTGTGAGCGCGTCGCATCTGACGGCGCTGTTCCACCGGCAGATGAATATTTCGCCCGGCGAGTATATCCGCCGGGTCAAGCTGGAGGAGAGCAAGCGCCTCATCCGGGAGGGAACGATGAATTTCTCCCAGATCGCCGCGCAGCTCAATTATTCCACGATCCACCATTTTTCCCGCCAATTCAAGGATAAATTCGGCATGTCTCCCTCGGAATACGCAAAGTCGATCCAGTCGGAGTAACGTGCGCAGCGCGTCAGACTGTCAAAAACTGATTTTGCAATTCTGAAAGCAGCTTGGCGAAGAAGCCCGAAAGGCCTTTTTTGACAAGCTGACGCGCGCAGCGCCTGCCGGGAGGAAGGACCCCCATGATGACTCTGCTGTATCTGCTGCTGCTTCCCATGCTGTCCGGCATCGGCATGCTCGGCCTCGGCCCCGCGCTGATGGCCGGACGCGCCGGAGCGGCGCATGTCGTGCTGCTGCTGTCGGGTCTGCTCCTGCCGCTGCGAGGCCTTATGTACCTGCTGCTCGCGCGGCGGCGCGGCAACCGCCCCGGCCGGATGTCCGTGCTGCTGGCGGCTGTCGAGCTGCTGCTGGGCGCGGGCCTGCTGCTCCTGCCGCAGCTGTCGGTGCGGCTGTTTGCCGTGGTCGTTGCGGTGTATCTGACGCTGCTGGTCACGGTCGAGGCAGTCAATGCGATTCTCTATGGCAGAATGCGCCGCTGGGGCGCTTTTTTTCCGGCGATGGCAGCCGCTGTGGGCGGCACAGGCCTGTTTGTGCTCATCGTGTTCGTTCCGGCGCTGCGGGACGCTGCGCTTCGCTATACGGCCGCGCTGCTGCTGACGGTGTTCGGCACGGGGCTTGTCTGCGATGTCCTTGCGCTGACGATCCGCAGCCGCCGCGTCCGGCGGGTACTCGGCTCGATCCGCGTGGCACTGCCGGATCTGATGAGCTTGTTTTTGCCGCAGCGGACGGCGGACGTGCTGCCGCGCGCTCCGTTGGGTCCGGTCCCGCAGCAGGGGACAGAGGAGTTTGAGCTGCTGTTCCAGACGTCCGCGCATGGCATCGGCCTCGTCGGCCACTGCGAGCTCTGCTTTGACGGCCGGACGCTGACCTACGGCGCCTATGACCCGGCCCATCAGCGCCTGCTCCGCACGGTGGGTGCCGGGATCGTCTTTTCCGTCCCACGCGAGCCGTATCTCCGGTGGTGCATCGGCACGCATCACCGCCGCGTCATCAGCTACAGCCTCCGCCTGCCGCCTGCACAGGCCGCGCAGCTGCGCGCGGAGTTGGAGCGCTTCCGGCAGACGCTGTCACCCTGGCAGCCGGAAGCTCTGCCGGAGGACTGCTTTGCCGGGCGGCTCCGCAGGCTCGGCGGCGTGCGGTTCTGGCGCGTGCAGCGCGGGCCGTATGCAACGTACTTCATCCCGACGATCAACTGCGTCTCCCTGACGAACAAGCTGCTGGAGAAAACGGACATCGGCCGCACGGTCATGCTCGGGCTCAAGACGCCGGGCGCCTATCTCGACCTTCTTGAGCGCGAATATCTGGCCGGAAATCCGGTCGTGACGGCCCGCCGGGTTTATGACAGAATTTAATTGGTCTACTACTATTTTAAAAATTTGATGCATGATCCGGCATCCTTTTGCCAGCATAAAGCATCGCGGGTTCGCTGCCCGCGAACTGGGAAAAATCTACAAATCAAAGGTTAGACGGGACAAACTTTTGGGCATGTATACAAAACACACAAAATCAGTGGGTAAATGAAATTCCGGGCTTGACAAAAGGCCGCCCTCCCGTTATAATGACTCTTGGTTAGGGAAACCTAACCAATTTCAAAAGACTTCGGTTAGCAAAAGCTAATCACAATACCGGAGAAAGAAGGCGAACGTATGATGCCGTTGACCCTGATGTCGCCCGGTGAGGACGCCATCATCCAGAGAATCGGCGGAAAGCCGGAGGTGCGGCAGCATCTGGAAAACCTTGGCTTTGTAGTAGGTGGCAATGTCAGCGTGATCAACACGATCGGCGGAAATCTGATCGTGAACGTCAAGGAAGCGCGCGTTGCGATCAGCCGCGAAATGGCACAGAAGATCATGGTTTGATCCCGGGAGCCATTTGCAGCGGCTCTCTCACTTCAATCATATGCAATGCATTACAGAAAAGGAGGAGATTTCGATGAAAACACTCAGGCAGGTCAAGGTCGGCGAAACCGTTACCGTCGTGAAGCTGCATGGCGAGGGCGCCGTCAAGCGCCGCATCATGGACATGGGCATCACGAAGGGCGTGCAGGTTTACGTCCGCAAGGTCGCGCCGCTGGGCGACCCTGTCGAGGTCAATGTCCGTGGCTATGAGCTGTCCATCCGCAAGAACGACGCGGAAATGATCGAGGTGCAGTAACCCCGTTTCTTTTTGCAGGAGGGTTAGCCCAAACTACCCTCACTGAAATCCGGAAAGAGAGGAAGCAAAATGAACATTCGAATTGCCCTTGCGGGCAACCCGAACAGCGGCAAGACGACGCTGTTCAACGCGCTGACCGGTTCTAACCAGTTCGTTGGCAACTGGCCCGGCGTCACCGTGGAAAAGAAGGAAGGCAAGCTCAAGAAGCACAACGGTGTGACGATCACCGACCTTCCCGGTATCTACTCCCTGTCCCCGTACACGCTGGAAGAGGTCGTCGCCCGTAACTACCTGATCGGCGAGCGTCCCGATGCGATCCTGAACATCGTCGACGGCACGAACCTCGAGCGCAACCTGTACCTCACCACGCAGCTCACCGAACTGGGCATCCCGGTCGTCATCGCCATCAACATGATGGACGTTGTCCGCAAGAACGGCGATAAGATCAACACCGCAGAGCTGTCCCGTGAGCTTGGCTGCAAGGTCATCGAGATCTCTGCCCTGAAGGGCACCGGCGTCATGGAAGCCGCCGAGGCTGCCATCAAGGCCGCCGAGGGCACGAAGACCGTTCCGATGCACACGTTCTCCGGTCCGGTCGAGCATGCGCTGGCCCACATCGAAGAGGTCGCTGTGCATCAGATGCCGGAGGAGCAGCAGCGCTGGTACGCCATCAAGATCTTCGAGCGCGACGAGAAGGCCATGGCACAGCTCAAGCTCTCTGCCGATGTGCAGGCGCACATTGAGGAGGACATCAAGGCTGCCGAGAAGGAGCTGGACGACGATGCCGAGAGCATCATCACGAACGAGCGCTACGTCTACATCGCCTCCCTGATGAAGGGCTGCTACAAGAAGAAGAACGCCGGCAAGCTCACCGCCTCCGATAAGATCGACCGCGTGGTCACGAACCGCTGGCTGGCTCTGCCGATCTTTGCCCTGGTCATGTGCCTTGTTTACTATGTCTCCGTTACGACGGTCGGCTCCTGGGCGACCGACTGGACGAACGACGGCCTGTTCGGCGACGGCTGGCACCTGCTGGGTATCGGCTCCAAGGCCTATAACGAGGTCAACGACGAGTACACCGCCTCCCTGCAGGCTGTGGAGGCCTTTCTGGGCATCGAGATCGATCCCGAGGCCGATGACTTTGATCCCTCTGCCGTCACCGCTCAGATGAACGGCTT
>ERZ860388.1827-NODE-1827-length-12471-cov-3.454253_pt1 | contig 12471 bp, 9 predicted proteins | sample MGYA00509978_ERZ860388 | MGnify/ENA primary metagenome ERZ860388 (study PRJEB30046, sample SAMN00715225) | human gut metagenome | study: EMG produced TPA metagenomics assembly of the A metagenome-wide association study of gut microbiota in type 2...
GTTTTATCTGATACATATAATTTTTCAGCCAAATCCTTTTGAGTTAAATTCTTTTCCTTTCTTAATTCGGTTACAAATAAACCGAATTTTTCATTACTAATCTGATACATATATCCGTCGAGTAGACTTTGTCTCGACTTTTTCACTTCCTTTCATCTATATTCTTTTGCGATGAGAGGTTCAAGTCTCAAAAGCCCCTCACAGAACCGCACATGCCCTATTAAGGCATACGGCTCTTCAATAAGCCTTTCGCCTAATAAGCACTTGTTACATATATCTTCGGAGTTTCCAATGGATGTATCTTTAAAATCTCCCGATACTTTTTCCATGTCAGCCAATAAGACTGGTCTCTGCGACGTTTACTCTTCCAGACTTCCTGCCTCACATACACAAAATATTTTATGAGTCCTATATAGTTCCCATAGATTCCATAGTAGCGATAGTGCCCTGCTAACTTTATATTCAGTGTCTCTACCGTGTCGGCTATGCTTTCATGCATGTGCTCCCATATCCATTTCTTGGCTTCCTCTCGTTTTATTTTCAGCTTCTTTTTACTTGTTCTGTGCAGTACACAGTATTTCCCCCAATGGCTTTTCGCATTGTAATGCGTAAAACCCAGAAAATCAAAGCTTTCTTTTGTTCCCTTGTATCTGCCAAAGGGTAGTATCCTGCTTTTGTCCTCTGCGATTTCCAGTCCGAATTTCTTCAGTCTTTCAATCAGAAGCTGATAGAACTTTCGTGCTTCATTCTCGTATTGGAACAGGCAAACAAAATCATCTGCGTAGCGTACCATATACATTTCTCCTTTAAACTCGTGTTTCTTCACATAATCAAACCATGTGTCTAACGTATAGTGCAGGTACACATTTGCAAGCACTGGCGAAATCAGCCCGCCTTGTACCGTTCCTGATTCTGTTTCCAGCCGCTTTCCGTCTTCCATGACTCCGCCTATCAGAAATCTTTTGATATATCGTATAAAGTTCTTATCAGCTATATCGTGTTCCAGAAATTTAATCATCCACTCATGGTCTATGTTATCGAAGAAGCCTTTAATATCAGCGTCCACTATATAATTTACCTTATCTGCCATGATATGTTTATTTACCCTCTGGATTGCGTCGTGACAGCTCTTATTTGGACGAAAACCGTAGGAAAACTCTTTGAACTTCGGCTCATATATCGCCTCAAGTATTTCCTTGAAAACACCCTGAACCACTTTGTCTTCAAATGACGGGATTCCCAGTCCTCGCATTTTCCCATTTCCTTTTGGAATATAGGCTCTGCGTACCGGGTATGGTTTGTAGGAAAATTTCTTCATTCTTACTATCAGATTTTCAATATTTTCTTCCAACCGCTTCCCGTATTCTTCCTTTGTAACTCCGTCTGCTCCCACCGCTTTACCTTTTGGCTGTTTGCTGTAAGATTCTTTGAGCGTATCCTTGTTGACGTATTTCATTAACGACTGGACTCTTCCATATTTTTCTACGAGACTGGCTATTTCTGCTTTCTCTTTTTCCATAGAATGTCTGCCTCCTGTGCTTTCTATGTTTTGATTGCAAAAGCGACTTATTGTCCATCCCTTCCCTCCAGAGTCATTACTTCCTTCATCGGTACTATGGATGAATCCGACTCCTCAACAGTCTTCGTTCGTACTCACCATTGCATTGGCCGATACTCCCTACTGGCTCATGTCCAGAACTGTCCAGGTCTCCCAGGTATGTCGAATATAACTATATCAGGTATGCCGTGCTCTGGGACTCCGGTGTGTTTTCATAATCTCGCTTAGCGATTATTCCTTATTGGTGACCCAAGGAGGTAGCAGACCACCCCACACAATCGATAATTCTAACGAAGCTCAATCACTTCACGCTTTCGCATTACGGCGTTCCTGTTCCCTGTCCTACGCTTAAACATCATTGTTAGCCTTCGATGCTCCAAGGACTCGGTACTGGCGACTTGCTAGGTCTTACCAGACTGGATTCCCACCAACTATATATTCGGCACCGAACTGGCGCACACCTCCTGCACACATATTATAATGAGAGTGTACATAAATCAATCGACCAGCAGTAGAATTGCAGAATATTAGCACATAATTCATCAAATAATCTCCCCATCATGAGCTCGACCGTGCTATCCGCTGTGGAAATAATACCGGTGCTTCTGTCTACAATGATAGAGGCATTCTCTTCTTGTAAAATACAAAAATTGTCAAATTTTAATAGTTTCTGCATTTCAGTGCATAAACTTAATTTTTTTCATGAGTTTATGCTTACTCTTTCCATGTTGATTTCAATTGCGATATTTATGTTACTGGTTCGAATGCTTATATGCTCTCCTCTGAATATGCTACCTATTTATCAGGCAGATGCGTAGAAATAAAGATGCTTCCATTGTCCTTCTCTGAATTTTTAACATTCCATGATTTTGAAATAAGAGAAACCAAAAGTGCGTTAGGTGGCACACGCAAGCAAGCATTTGATAAAACCGGCGAACACTATGAACTCCAAGCGCTCACACTGTTCAGGCCTATGTGAATGCGCTACTGGAAGCATACTTCTTCTATGACATCAAGAGATTTGATATTAAAGGAAAGGAATTCTTACGTACTCTTGGAAAGTATTACATCGTTGATATCGGACTTAGAAACTATCTGCTTGGATTCAGGGATCGTGATAGCGGACATGCAATAGAAAATGTTGTTTACTTTGAACTGCTACGTAGAGACTATGATGTCTCTATTGGTAAAGTGGATAATTCCGAAGTGGATTTTATCGCAACAAAAGTAGATGACAAACTTTATGTTCAGGTCACAGAGTCCATGTATATCAATACACCGGTACCGGTGGCGAGGAAAAAACTATCAAACATCCGCTGTATCGACTGATTCACGATGAACCAAATCCGGAAATGCTAACATCTAATCCACAGCCTAAACCCTACCGCAATTTTCCGGCCATCCACTTTTTCTCCAATCAGACCAAAAAGTAGATATGTTTCCATATAAGAAAACCGAGCTTTCCGCAAGGCTTCTCTGATGATACCAACCTTACAAAAAGCTCGGAAATACGCTACTTTTCAGTACTTGATTTTATTTTCTTGACAGCAAACAGACCGTCTCGACATACTCATCATTGTCCAAACTCGTATTTTTACCAACTTCTAAAAATCTCTTTTATGAAAATTAATTCTTACTGTTTTTCTTTACTGTACTGTGAATATTTTTAATGCTTTCCAAATATTCTTCTTCAACCGGCGATAAGTTCTGCACCTGATATTTCCGATATTCTTCTGTTGCTTTTTCAATTGCCTGTGCATGACTAATCGTTCCGGCTCCTTGCAACACTTTTTCACCTGTAGTTTTCAAAACATTATCAAGGTGTTCCACATAATCTTCCATATGCATGGGATTGTGACGCATAGCTTGAATCTCCGCAAAATCAAAATATCCCGATACAATATTATTTAGGATCTTTAACTCTTCATCATTGAGATAATTTTTGGCAATACTGATATCTTTCAATACAGGAAAATCACCAGAAAAACTTTTTAATCCCATAAAAGGCTGACTGGCGTCCGCACGCTCGTATATAACTTCTGCTGCTGTATGTCCATGTGCTGCATAGTGTAATTTATTTTGTACCATTTTAAAAAATGCAATGGATTCACTACTCTTGGGATCATAATCAACACTTGTTGCATAAAGGTCAAGTACCTGTCGGTACATCACTTTTTCAGATGAGCGAATATCCCGAATACGGTCTAATAACTCTTTCCAATAATTACCCCCACCCAGATTTTTTAGCCGTTCATCATCCATTGTAAAGCCTTTTATCATGTACTCTTTTAATCGTTCAGCAGCCCACCGACGGAAATTTGTAGCAATCTTGGATTTCACTCTATATCCAAGAGAAATAATCATATCAAGATTATAATGAATTGTATTATAGTTTTTTCCATCAGCTGCAGTTGTTCGGAATTTCCGAACAACTGACTCTTCATCCAATTCTTCCTCTTCAAAAATATGCTTGATATGCTCGCTGATATTAGATTTACTTGTCTGATACAACTCACATAATTGTGCCTGTGTAAGCCAAACGGTCTCGTCTTCAAATTTAACGTCAATTTTTGTATATCCATCTTCCGTTTGATATATGATGATTTCACTCCCAATAATATTAGGATTGTCTCTTTGATCCTCCATCTTTTACCCCTCCCTTTACCGTTCCATTAAATTCCCGATAACCTCTCTCTTAATTAAACATCTATCTTCACCTCTGTAGCAAATAGTTTCTTATTCCCTTCTCCTGGAATAAAAGATATTTTTTTACCCTTTTGAATCACTTCTATTGCACTCTCTGTCTTAGAATAAATACTTTCGGTAATGGAATATTCTTTTCCATCAGCACCAACTACATAGGCATAAAAACTTTCTGTTCCCTTTCCAACATATTTGACCGTTCCTGTAATGCGTCTAAAATCCGCATCAATAATGAGTGTCCGTGTCTCGTCAACCTGCATGCGCAACTCATTCTTGTGTGCATGATCATCCACAAGATACTGATTTTTATATTCTCTGATAATCCGATCCGTATCTGTTGCAACATCACACCCAAGCCCAAGATACAATTTCCTATCACTAATAATATAAAACTCCTCTTTGGCCCTCGTCGCCGCAACATTCATTATGTTCGCTTCGGTTACTGCCCAGCGTGCCGCTCCGCTGCTCTGCCTGTCGGCACCGAGTACAAAAAATACGATTGGAGCCTCTTTCCCCTGAAACGTATGGACAGTTCCGACATTTGTCGGTTTTCCCTGTTCATCATATCGGGTAAAGTGAATTTTCCGTAATTTCTGAGAAAGCTGATATGCCACATTGGAAAACGGTGTAATTACATAAACCACATCTTTTTCTTTTTTATCTAAGATTTTCGGATTTTTATCTATCATCTCCTTGAGCTTATGCAAAAGGAATTCTCCCTGTTCCTCGACATATTTATTGTTCGCCATTCCACCAACATCAAACCAGTCTGCTTTTCCGTACTTTTCCATTCCCTGCACCATAAATCCGTCATAGGAAATCATGTTCGAAATTGTAAACATCGGATACCGACATCTTCTATGCACCCATAGCGGAATTCCAACCCATGAATCCTCCGCCTTGTCCTGTTTTCGATAAAACCCGTACTGACTTGCCGCATCTGCTAAAATCTGTGCGGATGCAGATGCAGATAAATATTTTTCTGTCACTCCAAAATGCTCCCCCAACATATATAGGGTATTAGAATCCAACGTAAGAACCGGTTTAATCTGCAACGGATCACCGACCACCATTACATGCCTGCTGCGATAGATTGCACCGACAGCCGCCTGTGGCAGCGCCTGTCCTGCTTCATCGATAAAAAGATGCCCCAGTGTCTCAGCTCCAAGATTTTTGCACATACGCGAAAAACTGGCAAACGTAGAACTAATCACCGGAATTGTCATATTAATCCAGTTCCATGCCGCCTCAATCACATGCTTTCGATCCAAATACTTCTCCTGCTGATCCCAGACGATAATGGCCGCCTTTACATTTTTTCTGTTCTCATAAAGAAATTGTTTTCGAACACGTAATGCCATAACAAACAATTTTGACTGTGCGACACGATACGCTTCGTCAAACCACGGGTTTGATATCTGTAAATCTTCATACTCCTGATTCATATTCAGCGGTTCTGTCTTACTGTCGTTTTTTATATTTTCATATTCGCGGACTCTTTTCTCCAAATTTGAAATTTTACCTGTTTCCACCGTCTTCCAACTGTTAAACTCCTGCTTAAGCTTCTCCTGTTTTTCATTACTTTTACTCAGCCTTGTTTGCCGCAAATGAATATTTTCATTAATTTTTTTCTCCTGTTCCCTGCATTCTATATCTTCATCATTTAATTTTACTAACTGATCCGTAATCTCATTTAATCTGCTCCTATATTCCTCTTTCTTTTTCTTTCCCGCAAAGAAGCAAGGACGTTGCTCCTTGTGTACTTGAAGGCACTGGTTCATACTGTCCATATTTTTTCGGACAGCTTCTGCCCTGTTTTGTACCTCTTTCAAACTGAGATGTAACTGTTCCAACTGCTGCCCGCATTCCTGTTTATTTTCTGCAAGCTTCTTAAGTTCTACGCACAATTCATGCTCTTTCTTCTCTAATTTTTCTTGATAGCTGCCACGAACCTGTTCCATCTTTTGAGTATATTCCTGATACATCCGAACGCTATCTGCAAATTCCTGCCTTTTTGTTCGAATCGCTTTTACTTCCTCATAATGACTCAGAAATTGTTTATATATACCTTGATTCGGCAGATAATCTTCTTCCAAATATTTGTGGATATGCTTCATATTCGTGAGGATATTGCTCATATTATTCGCTTTTCCACCTTCAAGTGAAAATACTCCCCAAAACTTTTCTTCTCCCGGAACAGATTCTTTTACCAGTTCCTCTCTTTTCTTCCCGTTCTCATCTTCCAACCACTCTACCGACACCTTCGCATTCGATATCTCACAAAAATAGTCCGCTTCTTTCAGTTCATCGATTAGAAAATTGCCAATCTCCTTACTCAACGGAAGTTCGTTCACAATGTTTTGAACCGCACCATTATTCGAACTTGCAACCACGATATTATTTTCGATAATATGTTCCGGGATCTCTCCAATCGATGCATGATTAAAATAAATTGTTTTCTCTGTTCCTTTGATAAAATGGTCCGAAAGTTTCGCAATACTATACGCCTGCTGTACCACTAACTGCGCAAATATGTCCTTCAAAAGCGTCGTTTTTCCGGTTCCAGGCGGACCGTTGACACTTCTCATCTGATTGTTGTCAAAGCCGATGGATAAGTTTACCGCAACTTGCTGCATCAGAGAAAGCGCATATGTCGTATTGCTTGGAAACCTTCCCAGGGGATAATTCTTCGGCTGCAGAATTTGTTCAAACAGATGCGGATGAAAATTCACTGAATCTTTTTTGCTGTCAAGGTTCATGCGTTCCTTTTTATTTCCATACAAATAAGCATTCAAATTAACCGTTTCGATTTTTTTTGCTTTTTCCAGATCATCGATGAAAAAAGAATGCAGATTCGTCGCTTCAGTCTCGATATTTCCCAGAATCTTCATCCGGCAATTTATTATATCAACCTCATGTTGCAGGAGTTCCTTTTGCATCGCAGCATTAAACTTCGCCGAATCCCCTGCTGTCTCATCAAAATCCTGAGCAAGCTGATTTTTAAAATCTTTCTCAAATTCCCGAAACTCTTTCTCATAGGGAACTTTTTTGAATTTCCGTATGTAAGCACTTTCTGTAAAGAATGTCATATCCTCCAGAAAATTAAGATTCTTATCGAAATACAGCGCGAAACTGAACTTGTCTCCGAAACGAATATCCTCATCCGTCGATTCCAAGCCATACTCTGCATGAAGTATGTCCACAACTTCCTGAAATTTAAAAATATCAAAATAGACAACGACTCCTCCTTTTTGCCGTCGATTCCATTTCTTTTTCTCAATTTTATGCAGAAACAGAGAATAGAAATCCTGTTCCTGCAAATCATTCAGAGTGAGAATAGCCTTATCATTCAAACCGATGTCTCCCTCCGATAAATGTTCCACCATTATCCATGATTCTAAAATCTTATTTTTTTCTATCATTTATGAACAAAACTCCTTCGTATCTGTTTGAACTCTCTATCTATCTTCCGATACGTATTCACGTTTCTTCAAATGTAAAATTATGTCCCACTAACCAAAACTAACAAAGGGACTTAAAGAACCAAGTCAAAGAAAAAGGATTCTTCTATTTCTACGATATCGTCATATCATCCGAAAATGTTCCAGTGCCTCCCTTATAGCCGCTTCTTTCCCTGGCGGACACTTCGGCTGTCTAGAGTTTTCCAATTTTGACAGGTTATAATTTGCCCTCTCAATAATGCCGCATTTCTGCTTCACCTGTGCGATATACAAGTTGCTAACTTTCAATCCGCTTTGCTTCAGAAACATAATCCTTGACTTCCGCATAGATCGCTTTACTCTCCGCCGCCATCAAATCAAGCTCATCCATCTCTAATTCCACATTGATATGCTTCAACTTATTTGATTTAAGTTTGGAAAGCAACACGATACTTTCCACATGCTCCGACCACGCGAACATATCATACCCCCATGCCTCTTCTGCCTTATATCCGTGTTTTGTCAGATACCGCAGGTCTCTCGCCAATGTCTCCGGATTGCAGGAGACGTAGACCACTTTTTTCGGTGAAAGGGTTACGACAGAGGACAGAAAGGCTTCATCACTGCCGGCTCTTGGCGGGTCCATGAAGACGATGTCGGCTTTTTCGCCTTTTTCGGCCATGGAGACCATGAAGGCGCCGGCGTCGTTCTGGTAGAAGGAGACGTTTTTGATTTGGTTTCGTTTGGCGTTTGTTACGGCATCGCGGACGGCGTCCGGGTTCAGTTCGACGCTGATGACTTCTCTGGCATCGCGGGATGCGATGAGGCCGATGGTTCCGATTCCGCAGTAGGCGTCCATGACGCGTTCGTTTCCGGTGAGGCCGGCCAGGGAGATGGCTTTTTCGTACAGATTTTTCGTCTGAACCGGGTTGACCTGGTAGAAGGACTGCGGGGAGATGCGGAAGGTGCAGCCGCAGAGTTCATCCTCGATGTAACCGCGTCCGAAGAGGACAATGTCGCGTTTTCCGAGTACCATGCTGTCGGTGCGGTCGTTGACGTTCAGTACGATCGTGGTGATCTCCGGGTGGAGTTTGCGCAGGGCCTTTACGAAGTTGTTTTTTGACGGGAAGACTGGTGATACGCAGACGAGGACGACCATGATCTCGCCGGAAGCAAAGCCGGTGCGCACCATGACGTGGCGCAGGAGGCCGTAGCCGCTGTCCTCGTTGTAGATCATGATTTTGAAGCTCTTCAGCAGACTGCGGATATCGCGGATGATGGCATCGGCACGCTGATCCTCGAGCAGGCACTCATCGACCGGGACCACTTTGTGTGTGCCCTTTTCATAAATGCCGGATATGATCGTTCCGTCTTTTTTGCGTGCAAAGGCGGAATTGACTTTATTCCGGTAATGATAAGGATTTTCCATGCCAACCATGCCTTTGACCGGGACGATGCCCTTCAGAGTCTTCTTCAGGAACTGCTCTTTTTTCGCGAGCTGCTCTTCGTAGGAGAGGTTCAGATATGTGCATCCGCCGCATTTTTTCTGATAAGGACATTTCGACGATGATGAACTCTTTTTCTGCTTTCCTTTTTCCGGTGCCACGCTCTTTGTTTTCTCGGTACGAACGGCTTTCTTTTTATTTTCCCTGTCGAAATACGTCTTTTTTCTTCCGTCAGATCTTTTATTCTTCTCTCTCGTGTTTTCCACTTTCTCTTACCTTCTTCCTCTATTTCGCAAACCCGCGCAGCAGCGCGATCTCTTTTGCATATCCGTCCAGCTCATTCGGTGTTTCCAGATAGAACGGCAGTCCCGCCAGCGCCGGATGTTTCACAATCCGCTCAAATGCCGCAAGTCCCAGCGATCCCTCGCCGATCTTCTCATGGCGGTCCTTATGGCTCTCAAACGGATTCTTGCTGTCGTTCAAATGAATCGCCCTCAGCCGCCGGAGGCCGATGATGCTGTCAAATTCCGTCAGCACGCCGTCCAGGTCGTGGACGATGTCGTATCCTCCGTCGGACACGTGACAGGTGTCCAGGCAGACGCCCACCTTGCCGGAGAGCTCCACCCGGTCCAGAATGGCCCGCAGCTCCTCAAAACGGCCGCCTACTTCGCTGCCCTTGCCTGCCATGGTCTCCAGCAGAACGGTGGTGGCCTGATTGGGCCGCAGGATGGCGTTGAGCCCGTCGGCAATGAGAGCGATGCCGGTCTCGCTTCCCTGCCCCACATGGCTGCCGGGATGGAAGTTGTAATACTGTCCTGGCACATGCTCCAGCCTAGCCAGGTCGTCCGCCATGGTCTCCCGGGCGAATATCCGGTTCTTCTCCTCCGCGCCGCAGAGGTTCAAAGTATAGGGAGCGTGGGCGACGATGGGGCCAAAGCCGTGCCGGGCCAGCAGGTCCCGCAGGGCTGCAGCGTCCGCCGGGTCCAGGTCCTTGGCCCGGCTGCCCCTGGGATTGCGGGTGAAAAATTGAAAGGTGTTGGCCCCCAGCTCCAGCGCCTGGCGGCCCATGGCCGCAAAGCCCTTGGAGGAGGACAGATGGCAGCCGATATACAGCATGGCCGCGCCTCCTTCTCTCGGTCTGTACTGCTCTGCATCCGCCGGAAGGCGGAAGGAGATTATATTTTATCATACCACATGGACACTGCCTATGCACGGGCAAAAGCAACAAAAAGCGGGGTCTGCCGGCCGAAACCGGTGACCCCGCTGAGACACTGCCGGACGCTGGTAAAGCGGCGGCCCCGTCCGGCGGGGGCCTTATATGTTTCGGGAGAGCGGATCGGCTTCATCGTCTGTGATGAAAAGTTCCTCCGCCTTCTGCTGCGCATCGATCAGCCGGGCCTGGAGCCGGCGCAGGGATTCCTCCGCATCGGTGATGGCGTTGAAGAGCAACAGATATTCCTTGGAGACCTTCTGCATTTGGTATTCATCCTTTCTAAACCGCCACAAGATCTGGGGACTGCCCTTATCATACACAAAGGCCGGGCGAAATTCTGTCTGAATCTGTCGAGATACCCAAGGTTTTGCAAAAAATTCAAAAACCAACACAAAATAGCAGGAATTTCCGAAAAAACGAAAAAAATCCAGGGCCTTTTGCCGGAAAAAATGGAAATGGCAAAAAAAGCGGTCCGCGTCAGGCGCGGACCGCTCCGGAATTCAAGTCAGGTTTCGGGCTGCTCCAGCTCCCGCAGGCCGGCGATGTCACCCACCGGCAGGGAGAACACCAGGGACTGAGCGGCGCTCTGGATGCCCGCCTTGGCCATGATGTTGCCGGACAGAACAAAGAACGGAATAGCCAGCAGCAGGAACTTTGCCATGCCGCTGTACACGTTGGTAGGGACGACCGTCAGGGGGGAACTGCTGAAGAGCAGGGCGAAAATGGAAGACATACCCAGGCTGACGGCAATGGGGATATTCAGCAGCAGCATCACGAAGAAGCTGCCGAACAGGATCAAGTTAATCATACAGTCTCTTTGCCTCCCTCTGTCTCAGCCGGCTTCACACAGGCGGCCTTGTTGCTCATCACGTCGACCAGATACTCGATCGCATGGAGCACCAGGAAGATGGAGCCGATGGGCAGCAGGATGGTAAACACCCATTCGGGCCAGCCCAGAGAGAAGGTCTCTTTGCCGGTGCTGATCTGATCGAACACCTTGTTAAAGCCGGTGTAGATCAGGATGGCGTAAAAGATCAGGTTCACGACCGTGTCAATCACGGTCAGAATCTTTTTGCCCCCGACGCCCACATTGTCGAAGATCAGGGACAGCGTAATCATGCTGCCGTCTCTGGTAGCTAGGGCGCAGCCCAGCATGATCATCAGGATGAACACGTTGATGACCAGCTCCTCGGACCACGCGAAGTTGGAGTGGAAAACATACCGAGAGAGCACGTTGATAAACGTGATCGCTGTAACCACGACGGTAATCACGCAGAGCACGAATTCCTCGACTTTGGTGAGCCCGTTCATGATCGTCTTGTAGGTTTTCATTCGATCAATCCCTTCAGTTAGTGTGGCGCCCCGTCTTAACAGAATATTTATACGTCTCCTGCGCATGAATAGTTGCCTGTCTATCATGCCGTATGAATAAACTGCCGCAAAGCCGCCTGTTTCACAGAAATACATATTAAATTTCTGTTAATGGAGACAAGTATATCACTTTGCCAATTCAATATCAATCAGCAATCAGAAATTTGTCATTTTGCCCATTTTTGTTCTGTTGCTCTTTGCCAATTTTGTACAAACAGCAAAAATATGGCAATTTTAACAGAAAAATAAATTATTTTTGGACTTTTTGCTGATTTTTCGGAAAAAGTATGGTATAATCAACCATAAAACCGCAAAGCGCCGATTCTTACGCAAGCCTTACGCAAATCATGGCATTTTGAAATTTTATTCTGAAAGACGTTTGTCCCGCAAGTAAAAATCCTGTACACACAAGGAGCGACATTATGTCCCATTGCCAAATCACACTCAGCGTCAACGCCGGGGTCGCCCTGCATCTGGGTGCCATGCGGGTCTGGTCCGACGCGCTCCACGACCGTCGGGTTGTGGGGTTCTCCACTGTCACCCCTGAGCGCTGGAACATTCTTCAGGCTCATCCGGACTTCGCCAGCCCGGATCTGCTCTTTTTCACCCACTGCCATCCGGACCATTACTCCCGCGCCCTGACAGAGCAGGTGATTGCCCAAAATCCGCAGGTGGCCCTGGTGCTGCCGGAGCAGGAGTTTGACCGCCAGCTGGTGCTGGCCGGTCCCAGCAGCCATCTCA
>ERZ860388.1841-NODE-1841-length-12401-cov-2.357768_pt1 | contig 12401 bp, 11 predicted proteins | sample MGYA00509978_ERZ860388 | MGnify/ENA primary metagenome ERZ860388 (study PRJEB30046, sample SAMN00715225) | human gut metagenome | study: EMG produced TPA metagenomics assembly of the A metagenome-wide association study of gut microbiota in type 2...
TTTCTGTGGCTTATATCAGGGCTTTTACTCAGCATTCCAACATCTTTAATTCTTACTTTTATTGTGTATACAAATGCAGATTTTATTGCAACACGATTTATTTTAAATGAAGCATGTTCTTCATTGTTAAAAATTCTTTCATTATCATTCCCATTTGCAGCTTTTCATAACTGCATTAATGGATTTTATTTTGCAAAAAAGAAAACCGCAATTCCGGCATTCTCACAGCTTTTTGAACAGATTATACGTTTTTGTGCTGTATACATTTATGTCACCATCTATGCTTCTGACGGAAATGCCTCTGTATTGTGTGCAATATACAGTAATCTGTTCGGTGAAATCGCCTCATTTTTATATTGTACTTGTGCCATTTTTTATACATTTATAAAAAGCAAATACAACAATACACATAAAAAATCCTCTCTTATGTCTAAAATACGTGAAATGTTCAAATTTTCATTTCCACTTACCGCAAACCGCCTGCTTATGCATATTTTCCAGAGTGCGGAAGCTGTTCTTGTTCCCGCACAGCTTATTGTTTATGGATTGTCAAAGAGTGATTCTGTTTCAATCTACGGAATTCTTACAGGCATGGCAATGCCTCTTATTTTATTTCCCACGGCACTGACTAATTCACTTGCAGTTATGCTTCTCCCGGCGGTTTCAGAACTAAATCTTGAAAACAATAATAAAAGTATTAAATCTACAATCAATAAATGCATTACTTTCTGCATATCAACCGGCGTATTAAGTACCGCCATTTTTATATTTTATGGCTCATATGCCGGAGCTATAGTTTTTAATCAGCCTGAAGTTCGTAATTACGTATGTATTCTTGCATGGCTGTGTCCATTTATATATCTTACCGTTACAATGGGAAGTATTCTCAATGGTCTTGGCGAAACAACTGCTACCTGTATACAAAATATTTCCGGTATAATAGTAAGATTAATATTTCTCGTCATTTTGGTTCCAAAATATGGAATAACAATGTATATGGCAGGACTTTTATGTTCGCAGATTCTTGTATGTATCTGCCATTATATAAAATTAAGCCGCATGCTTCATATACGTATGAATGCACACGGCTGGTTTCTGATACCGGGATTTTTTTCATTATTATCAACCGGTATTTCTCTTATTTTTTACAAATATATAAGCAGGCTGGTTTCCGGCTTAATTCCTCTCTTTGGGGGAGCCGTAACTGCCTGCATTATATACATTTTTTTATATGCTACTTTTTATCCTTATCGGAATAAACCGCATTGAGGTCAATGGGTGCTTCCAGTATTGTGGGAGCACTCTCCCATCGTTCCTTATCTTTTTCATACATCTGTTTAAGCCAGTCAACCAGCTGAAGCCGTCCTTCCTCACTTAAAGGAAATGTATCAGAGATTATTTCTTCTTTGGGTGTTGCTGCAAAGCTGTATGGCTTCTGCCACACATATGCCTCGAGAACTTCATCAGGTTTTTCGCCCGCTTTTTTTATCCTGTAACGCATACCATGATGTTCACCACTGTATACACCTTTGTACATAAAGAAATTAAGCGGCATTATCTGACTTGCATCTATCATTTCACCCTCCGGAACTCTTTAATATTAATGAGCATGTATAATTTTCTTTGGACACTTCTCAGCACACTTGCCACAACCTGTACACTTGTCATAATCAATATGTGCAATGTTATTTTCAACTGTTATAGCACCGAATTCACACTGCTTTGTACACATCATACAACCGATACATCCTGTCTGACATACTGACATTACATCTTTACCTTTATCTTTTGATGCACATTTAACAACCTGTTTTGCATCATAAGGAATAAGTTCGATTAAGTGTCTTGGACATGTAGCAACACACTTGCCGCATGCCTTACATTTTTCTTTATCAACTACTGCGATACCATTTACAATGTGAATTGCATCAAAAGGACAGGCTTTTACACATGAGCCGTAACCCATACATCCATATGTACAAGCTTTTGAACCACCATTAGGAACAAATGGCATAACTGTACAATCCTGCACACCTGTGTAGTGATAATTTTCTTTTGCTTTTTCACAGTCGCCCGCACATTTCACAAACGCTGTCATTCTCTTTGAATCGCCGACTTCTGAACCCATGATTGCTGCAATCTTCTTTGCAACAGGTTCACCACCGACAGGACATGCTCCAACTTCAGCTTCTCCTGCAGCGATAGCTTTTGCAAGTGCATCACAACCCGCATATCCACATCCGCCACAGTTATTGCCCGGAAGTTCTGCTCTGACATCAATTTCTTTCTGGTCTACTTCAACTGCAAACTTTTTACCCATGAATCCGAGGAAAAGACCAAGAATTAAGCCTACAATGCTGACAACAGCAGCTGCTATAATAATACCTGTCATCTTTATTTCCTCCTTATAAAATTCCCGAGAATCCAAAGAATGCTATCGACATAAGGCCTGCTGTAAGCAGAACAATAGGCATACCCTGGAAACTTTCAGGAACATCGTTATATTCATTTCTCTCACGGATACCGGCCATGATGATAATGGCAATTGTAAATCCGACAGCTGTACCGAAACCACTGATAACTGATTCGATTAAGTTATATGAATTCTGTACATTTGTGAGTGCTATACCAAGCACGGCACAGTTTGTTGTGATAAGAGGCAGATACACACCGAGTGCCTTGTAAAGAGGAGGCATCTGTTTCTTTAAGAACATCTCTACAAACTGAACAAGTGCTGCAATTACAAGAATGAACACGATAGTCTGTAAATATGACAGATTAAGCGGATACAGTATAAAATTGTAAATAAGCTGTGTAACGAATGTGGCGATTGTAATAACGAAAATTACCGCACCACCCATTCCTGCAGCAGTTTTTGTGTTCTTTGATACGCCGAGGAAAGGACAGATACCAAGGAACTGGCTAAGTACTACGTTGTTAACTATTGCATATGCTACTGCAATGAGCAGTAAATGACCTAATGTACCCATTATTTATCCCCTCCTTCTGTAGTGCTAGGCGCAACAGCGGCCTGTGCTGCTTTTGCTGATGGACATGATGCTCCACAATGTGCACAGTCTCCTGAAAGGCAGCCTGCCGGCTCTGCAAGAGGTGTACCCTTTGCTTCCATCTTTTTACGGATGATATTCATGCCTGCAACGAGGAAACCAAGTACGAGGAAGGCTCCCGGTGCCATGATAAAGATTGTGATTGGTGTAAACCAGTCACCGAAAATCTTGATGTTGAAGAATGTTCCTGCACCTAAGATTTCACGGATAAGTCCGATGATTGTAAGACCCATGGTAAATCCAAGTCCCATTCCCATTCCATCAAAGATAGACTCTACAGGCGGATTCTTTGAAGCATAGCTCTCGGCACGTCCGAGGATAATACAGTTAACCACGATAAGTGGGATGTATACACCAAGTGCTGCTGAAAGACTAGGCAGATAAGCCTGCATTAAAAACTGTACTACTGTAACAAGAGATGCAACTATGACGATATACGCCGGCATACGCACTCCGTTAGGAATCACTTTTCTGAAAAGTGAAATCAAAAGGTTTGAACATATAAGTACCACCGTGGTGGAAAGTCCCATTCCAAGTCCGTTTACCGCACTTGATGTAACAGCCAGTGTAGGACACATACCAAGCATAAGTACAAAGGTAGGATTTTCCTTAATGATACCATTATATAAACGCTCTACATATTTGTTCATTAGTTGGCACCTCCCTGTAATTTATTCTGGAAGTAAGTAATAGCTGCGTTGCAGCCGTTGGCCATAGCCTTTGATGTGATGGTTGAGCCTGTGATGGCCTCAATCTCATCATCCTTTGAAGGTGTGGCCTTTACAACGTCGAACTTGTCTACTTTCTTGTTCTCAAACTGCTTGTAGAAATCAGCCTCCTCGGCCTTCATTCCAAGTCCCGGAGTCTCACTGATGCTTGTGATTGAGTAACCGTTTACAGTACCATCATTCTTGATACCTACAGAGAATGTGATACTTCCCTGGCTACCATCCTTGGCTGTAACTGTGATGACATAGCCTAATGTCTCTTTGTTTGAATCAAGGGCAGTCTCAATATCATCGATTGTATCCTTGTAGCCCGCATCAGATACAAGCTTATCTGCTTCATCAGCATCATAATCATATTTCTCAAATGATTTTGCATCCGAAAATACTGCCTGATATGCTTTCTGTGCTGCTGCTTTATTGGCCTTGTCGATAGGCTCTGCCGTGATTCCCTGAACCAGGGCAAGAATAAAACCAAGCACCAGAGTAAAGGCAGTTAAAATCAAAGCGTCATGTACAATACGTTTATTCATTCTTCTTTGCCTCCTTTACCATACCAAAGGCTCTTGGGATAGAAACCTTCTCAATAATAGGAACAAGGCAGTTGCTTAAGATGATAGCAAAGGAAACTCCCTCTGCATTGGCACCGAAGCAACGGAATACTCCTGTCAATATACCACAACAGATACCGAATATTATCTTTCCCATCGGCGTAATCGGGCTTGTGACATAATCGGTTGCCATGAAAAATGCACCAAGCATCAGTCCGCCACCGCAGAGCTCTGCAACAACATAGTTGATATCAAACTGCTGTGCTCCGAAAAGGAACATGAAAACAGCAAATGTAATAATGTAGGATGCAGGAATCTTTAAATCAATGACTCCAAGTAAAATCATGATGATAGCACCTATTAAAATAGCTATAACTGATGTCTCTCCAATTGTTCCTGCAGTATTTCCTATAAGCATATCCCTTACATTGACACTTGAAAGCCCCTCATTTTTGATGAGTGCAAGTGGTGTTGCTCCTGAGTATACATCCACGCCGTTTCTTGTGACATTGAAATTAGTCATATCAGCCGCAAATGCGATGAGAAGGAAGCATCTTCCACCAAGTGCCGGGTTCATAAAGTTCTGTCCGAGTCCTCCGAACATACACTTGACAATGATGATTGCAAATACTCCACCGAGTACAGCCTCCCACCACGGAAGTGAAACCGGAAGATTTAGTGCTAAAAGCAGTCCTGTAACTACCGCACTAAGGTCTGTAATTGTGCTCTTTTTCTTAACTATGTAGTCAAACACCCATTCTGATGCCACACACGATGCGATGGTAAGCAGAATGATAAAAAGTGCCCTAAATCCAAAATTGTAAATACCAAAAAGACTTGCCGGGAGTAATGCTATAATGACATAAAGCATTATTCTGTCAGTGGAATCCTTGGCACGTACATGTGGTGATGATGAAACATGATATAAATCACTCACTTTAATCCACCTCTTTCTTTATTTTTTGCTGGCCTGTTTTCTCTTTTCAGCGAGAACAAGCTTCTTCATTGTCTTAATAGGCTGAGCCACCTGTCTCCTTGACGGACATGCAAATGAACAGCTTCCACACTCAATACACTCAAGTCCGTGCCACTTCTCAAACTCATCCATCTGTCCACGCAAACCAAACTTCGCAAGACGGCTTGGAATGAGCTGCTCAGGACATGCCTCCACGCAACGACCGCAGTTAATGCATGCCTGTGGCTCAAATGCTGCCACCTCATCATGTGTGAAGCACAGTATTGATGAAGAGGTCTTTGTAGTAGGGATATCAAGACTAAACATGGCAAAGCCCATCATAGGACCGCCTGATATAATCTTCTCCGGCTGGCTCTTAAAGCCACCTGCAGCATCAACCAGCTCCTGATATGAGGTACCGATGCTATATAAAATATTGGAAGGATTCTTCACAGCATCTCCTGTAACTGTTGAAATACGCTTCAAGACAGGCTGTCCATTCTTTACAGCATTGTATACAGCAATAATTGTCTCTACATTATCAACGATACAGCCTGCATCAGCAGGGAGCATCTTAGAATTGATGGCTCTGCCGGTTGTAGCATAGATGAGCTGTCTCTCACCACCCTGTGGGTACTTTGTCATAAGCGGACAAACTTCAATACGTGGCTCATCCTTTGTGAGCTCTGTGAGCTTTTCGATACAGTCAGGCTTATTATCCTCTATACCAAGAATACCCTTTGCATTGTCAAAAAGCTGAAGTATGATCTTCATGCCGCCAATTAATTCCTCAGGATTCTCAAGCATACGTCTGTAGTCAGATGTGAGGTAAGGCTCACACTCTGCGCAGTTTGCGATAATATACTCAATCTTGTCCGGCTCCTTTGGAGAAAGCTTTACATGTGTAGGGAAACCGGCACCGCCCATGCCGACAACTCCCGCATTCTTGACCTTCTCGATGATTTCTTCCTTTGAAAGCGCAGTGACATCCTCGACGCTCTCATATGTTGTCTCAGTAAACATGCCATCATTTTCGATAACAATACTGTCAACCATATCGCCGACCGCCACACGTCGCTTCTCAATAGCCTTAACTTTTCCTGACACTGATGAATAGATAGGTGATGAAACAAAGCCACCGGCCTCTGCTATCATCTGTCCCTTCAACACAGTGTCACCTACGGCAACAACAGGCTTAGCCGGTGCGCCGATATGCTGCGAAACCGGATATACCATGTCGCCCTTGGGCAAAACTTCTTTAATTGGTGAATCCTTAGACAGCTCTTTGCCATCATATGGATGAACACCGCCAATAAACGTTTTATGACCCATTTTTGTGCCCCTCTTTCTTTTAGATTAATAACGTGGAAATGCTATTGCACATTACTATTGCTATTATACCACTTATGATTTTTAGTTAAATAGTATATTATGTACTTTTTTTAATACTTTATGTTATAATGTTTATACAAATGATATTCAAGGCAGGAATCGAAAAATGAAAACATTTCACAATGAAGAAATTTACATAAAAACCGATAATTTTTCGGACAGCATATTTAAAGAAAACACTATGTTCTTTGATATTGAGACAACAGGCTTTTCACCGGTGAAAGCGATTGTCTACATGATAGGCTGTGCAAGGCGCATTAAAAATCGTATTGTAATAGACCAGTATTTTGCCGAATCTGTCGATGACGAAGCAGCTGTAATTGAAGCCTTCGCAGGAAGTCTGTCAGGTTGCAGCACTATCATTTCCTTCAATGGCGTCGGTTTTGATATACCATTTTTAAAGAATAAATACAAGAAATATAAGCAGGAAGACCCCTTCTGTAATGTACAGATACTCGATATCTTTAAGGAGCTTTCCCCGATAAAGCCTCTTTTGTGCCTCGAAAACTACAAGCAAAAAAGCATCGAAGCATTTCTTGGCATAGATAGGGAGGATAAATATTCCGGTGGCGAGCTCATAAACGTTTATTATGAATATCTTGCCCAAAAGGACGACGAAAAGCTATCCCTTCTTTTGACACACAACTACGAGGATGTCCTTGGCATGACAAAGCTCCTTAGTATACTTTCGTATAAAGAATGCATACATGGCATTGCAGATATAACCGTTGTATCCGTAAACCCATATACAGCTTACGACGGCAGTCTGATGAATGAGCTTATCATATCATTTGAAAATAAATTTTCCGTTCCAAAATCTGTAAGCTTCCATGACAATGACATCTATCTGACCATCGGCACTACAAAAAGCTATGTGCGTGCAGAGATATTCGAGGGGGAAATGCGCCATTTCTACAGCGATTACAAAAACTACTACTATCTGCCAAAGGAGGACATGGCCATACACAAAAGTGTCGCAGCATATGTCGACCACGAATACCGCGAAAAATGCAAGGCGTACAACTGCTATGTGCGCAAAACCGGTACCTTCATCAGACAGTACTCTGACTTCATGAAGCCCGAGTTTCGATTCGATATAAAGGATAAGTACAGCTATTTCCTGCTGACTGAAGATTTTATAAATTCAAAACAGATGGTACTGTCATATGTAAAACACATAACAGCCCATCTGTTTAACCTCTGATAAGATATCATGGCTTCCTGAAATAGAAGCTGCTTAATCTCTCAAAGCCAAGCTCACGATATGTAGTTATCTGCTCAGTACTGCCTATAAACAGTATTCCCTTGGATTTTAAAGTATTGAAGAAATTTTTGTATATCATATCCTTCGCATCATCGGTAAAATAAATCACCACATTCCTACACAGGATAAGATCGTAATCCTTTGGATATGAATCCTTCAACAGATTGTGTTCCTTAAAGGTCACACATCGCTTGATATCATCAGATATCTTGTATGAGCCCTCCACCTGGGTAAAGTACTTCTTCTTCAGGTCAGCCGGCACATTTTCTACAGACTTTGCGCTGTAAAGCCCGGCTTTAGCACTCGCAATCACCTGATCGTCAATATCTGTAGCCAGTATCTTTATACGAGACAGTGGAACATGCTTTGAAAAAGCCATGGCAAGCGAATACGGCTCGTCCCCTGTTGAGCATGCCGCGCTCCATATCTTAATAGTCCCTATATTGTTCTTTAATATCTCAGGAATGACCTCTCTGTCCAAAAAGCTCCACTGATCAGGATTCCTGTAGAACTCAGATACATTGATAAAATTGATAAACTGTTTAAACTTAGCCTTATCTGTAGAAATCATCTCAATGTATGTCTCATAAGAATCAGCCCCATTTTTTCTCGCAAGAGTATCAATACGCCTGCGCATCTGCTTTTCTTTATAATAATTGAGATCTATCTGCGTCAGCCTGTACACTTCCTTTTTAAACCATTCATAATGATCAAACATCACAATCCTCCAATATGTGCCACCCGATACAAATAAAAGCTGCCATATAATTATATATGACAGCTTTAAAATCAAAAACTACTCGTTATCAGAAGCAACCTCGTCAATATTTACATCTGCAACATCTGCTCCATCATCCTCTGAATCAAGGAGAGCCTTCATGCTTAAGCTGATTTTCTTATCGTCCTCATTGAACTCAACAACCTTAGCTTCAACCTCCTGACCAATCTTGAGAACATCTGATGGCTTCTCAACATGATCCTTTGAAATCTGTGAAACATGAAGAAGTGCGTCAACACCAGGAGCAAGCTCGATGAATGCACCAAAATCTGTCATTCTGGCTACTTTGCCCTTTACGATATTGCCAGGAGCAAATTTCTCTGTTGCACCATTCCATGGATTCTCGTCATCAAACTTCATTGAAAGAGCAATCTTAGAACCATTGATGTTCTTAACAAATACTCTTACAGTCTGTCCAACAGTGAATACCTTCTTAGGGTTCTCTACTCTGCCCCAAGACATCTCTGAGATATGAAGTAATCCGTCTACTCCGCCAAGATCGATGAATGCACCGAAATCTGTAACATTCTTAACTGTTCCTTCGATTACATCGCCAACGTGAAGATTTGCAAGAAGCTCTTCCTGCTGTTTAGCCTTCTGCTCAACGAGTAATACCTTTCTATTTCCGATAATACGTCTCTTTCTTGGATCGAACTCTGTGATGATAAACTCAATCTCCTGATCCTTGAACTTGTTGAGATCCTTCTCATAAGTATCTGATACAAGGCTTGCAGGGATGAATACTCTTGTCTCATCAACACTGACACATACACCACCGGCTAATACCTGTGTAACTTTTGCCTTTAATACTTCCTGGTTCTCAAAAGCCTCCTCAAGACGCTTGCTGCCCTTCTCTGCCTGAAGGCGCTTGTAAGAAAGGATAACCTGGCCCTCGCCATCGTTAAGCTTAACTACCTTGGCTTCCATCTTGTCGCCAACCTTTACAACAGTAGTAAGATCTACGTTCGGCTCATTTGTGTACTCGTTTCTAGTAATAATTCCGTCTGATTTGTATCCAATATTTAAGAAAATCTCGTCAGGTTTAACATCAATAACGGTACCTTCTACCACTTCTCCATTTCTTATAGTTTTAAAAGATTCTTCCAGCATTTGTTCAAAGCTCATTTCTGACATTCTTTGAAACCTCCTCAATGATATTATTTGGGGTTGAAGCCCCTGCTGTAATACCTACGTTATTGTTGGACCTGATTTGTGTATAATCCATTTCGTCACTTGTCTGTATATAGTAAGTATTTTTGCATTCGTTTTTACATATTTCAAATAGCTTCTGTGTATTGGAGCTGTGCCTGTCGCCTATGACAATCATGACATCTGAGCACTGTGCTACCTTTCTTGCTTCGGTCTGTCTGACCTCTGTAGCATTACAGATTGTATTTAAAACAGTTATATCATAACCTTTTTTTGCAATAATTTCAACTATATCTTGAAATTTATTGTAGTTAAATGTCGTTTGTGACACTATGCATAGTTTTTTTGTACTATTTTTCATGTAATTCTCGGCATCCTCAGGCGAATTTATTATGGTTACATGGCATTTTTCGTCTGCCCAGCCCTTTATTCCACACACCTCAGGGTGCTTTGGACTGCCGACAATTATAATATCATAGCCCTTTGAGCTGTAATCCTCCACATATCTGTGAATTTTTGATACAAAAGGACAGGTTGCATTAAGCACCTCAAAACCACAGTTTTTTATCCTGTCATACTCAGCCTTGCTTATACCGTGTGAACGGATAATCATCACACCCTTTTCATGAGAAGAAAGCTCATCGAGATCGTTTATGACGGTTACGCCATTTTTTTCCATATCCTTTACGACCTCATCATTGTGAATAATCGGGCCATAGGTGTATATAGGCACATTTTCCTTTTCAATTGCCTCATAGACCATATTTACTGCTCTCGTCACTCCAAAACAAAAGCCGGCGCTCTTTGCAATAGTAAGCTCTCCCATACGCTATGCCTCTTTCACAAGCTGTTTCATTCTATCTACCACCTCATCGATTGTCATATCGGACGAATCAAGCAGCACAGCATCATCCGCCTGCTTCAAAGGTGATGTCTCTCTTGTCATATCCCTGTGGTCTCTCTCTATAATATCCTTCTCGATTGCATCAATATCGCATTTCTCACCCTTTGCAGTAAGCTCATCGAAGCGTCTCTTTGCACGTACTTTAGAGCTTGCTGTTAAAAATATCTTGACATTGGCATCAGGAAGCACAACCGTTCCTATATCTCTTCCATCCATCACCACATTCTCTTTGGCAACGAGCTGTCTTTGAAGCTCAACAAGCTTTTCTCTAACTACAGGATAAACACTTGTTGCTGATGCCATATTGCCGACAGCCTCCTGTCTTATAAAGCCTGTGATATTCTCACCATTTAAGATAACCTGCTGTTCACCGTTTTCATAGCTGATAGAAACCTCAACATCCTTACACAGCTTCGTGATGGTGTCAATATCATCCTTGTCCACACCCTTTTGGATAAAATAGTATGCCATGGCACGGTACATGGCACCTGTATCGACATAAATTGCGCCAAGTTCCTTTGCAAGTCTCTTTGCTATAGTGCTTTTTCCGGCTCCTGCCGGTCCGTCAATTGCTATATTGTATCTCATAATTTCTCCTTAAAATATTATTGTTCATTATCATCAAACCGCTGCACTTGTTCCTGCCAGATATCCTGTGGACCATGCTATCTGCAGATTGAAACCTCCCGTATATGCATCCAGATCCAGCACCTCGCCGGCAAAGTAGAGGCCATTCACAAGCTTCGACTCCATAGTGGATGGATTAATCTCCTTCACCTTTATGCCGCCCTTTGTGATAATAGCTTCATTATATCCTCTTGGACCATTAAGAGTGACAGGCAGCTTCTTAAAAAGCATAAGAAGTCTGTTTCTTTCCTCTTTCGATATCTCATTGACCTTCTTATCCGGGTCAATGCCTGAAAGCTCAATTATCACCGGAATCATTTTTGCAGGCAAAAGCTTGTTTATCGAATTCTTAAACTGCTTGTTTTTTGCCTCCTCAAACTCCCTGAGAATCCTCTTGTCCAAGGCCTCCTGCGTGAGAGCCGGCTTCAAATCAATATACATGTCAAGAGGCTGCTTAATAAGGCTTTGCTTAATTGATGCACTCGCAGACAAAATCATAGGGCCGCTGACCCCGAAATGCGTAAAAAGCATCTCTCCAAAATCCTCATAAAGCTTCTTTTTGCCACTATATATGGAAATAGCCGTATTTTTAAGTGAAAGTCCCTGAAGACTCTTTACCCACTCTTCCTTTACATTAAATGGCACAAGCGACGGTGTGCACTCTGTCACAGTATGACCTGCATCCTCTGCCATTTTGTAGCCGTCACCTGTAGAGCCTGTAGAAGGATATGAAAGTCCTCCTGTGGCAACAATGACTGCATCAGCATCCATTTTGGTGCCATCCTTTAATATGACACCTGTTATTTTTAATTCAGGCTTTTTATCACTAGCCTCTTCATCTGCCTTTGTATCAGTGATTTTCTCATAGCACAGCTTCGATACCTCCGTATGAAGCAATACCTCCACTTTCTTTTCCTTCAAAGCTCTCTGTAAAGCAAAAATCACATCCGACGACTTATCAGATACCGGAAATACACGATTGCCACGC
>ERZ860388.1842-NODE-1842-length-12391-cov-2.878324_pt1 | contig 12391 bp, 13 predicted proteins | sample MGYA00509978_ERZ860388 | MGnify/ENA primary metagenome ERZ860388 (study PRJEB30046, sample SAMN00715225) | human gut metagenome | study: EMG produced TPA metagenomics assembly of the A metagenome-wide association study of gut microbiota in type 2...
CGACAACAATAAAAGTCACGGCAACCAGTATCATCAGTATTCCTAAGACAAGGCGGGGAGTAAGTTGTTCACCGAAAATCATCACACCGAAAAAGAGAGCGGTGACGGGTTCCAATGCTCCCAAGATGGCGGTAGGGGTAGAACCGATGCTATGTATCGAGATGGCCGTACAAATAAGTGAAATAACGGTAGGCAGAAAAGCCATTGCCAGTATATTGACCCATGCCGGAAAAGAAGGAACTGCCTGTAGATCGGTCATAAAATTCAGACGGACTACATAAATGGACAGCCCGAAAAGCAAGGCATAAAAAGTCAGTTTGGCCGTCGACATGGTTTTGAGTGTGGAATGGTTGACGCCAACAATATAGATGGCATAGGATAATGACGAAAGAATCACCAATAACATTCCTATCAGACTGAGCGTTTCTCCGCTATCCCCCTTATACAACATGCCGATACCCGAAAGTGCCATAAGAATACAAAATACGGTCAGCAATGATATCTTCTCATGAAAAAACAAAAACATAATGACCGCTACCATCACCGGATATACAAAAAGAATGGTAGATGCAATGCCCGCATCCATATGCTTATAACTCATGAATAAAAGCAGTGAAGAGGCGGAAAAAAGCAATCCCCCTGCCAGTAGCGGAAGTACTTCGTTCTTTTTCAGAGCAAACGACTGCCCTTGTATTTTCATCAGAATACCTAAAATAAGCACAGCAAATGCATACCGGTAAAACAATACGGAATCCACACTCAATCCTTCTTTATACAGAGGAAGGGTAAACAACGGATTCATGCCATACGTGGCAGCAGCTACGCCTCCACATACAAATCCTTTCGCTTTATTGCTTATATTCATAACAAGGTTCTTAATTTCGGGGTGCAAATATACATCATTTTGAAACAGGATGGTTATATTTGTATCTCCTAAAAAAATAAAAATTGAACAAGAACCGTATAACCCGTGAAAAAAGGACAGTAGAACTGATGATCCGCCTCTACTGCCGTAAAAAAGAGAAAAACCAAACTCTCTGTCCGTCATGTGAAGAGCTGTTACATTATGCCCACGCACGACTGGATCGTTGCCCCTTCGGCGAAAAGAAAAGCTCCTGCAAGCAATGTACCGTACACTGTTACAAACCGGTCCTACGCAAACAAATGCAAAAAGTGATGCGCTTTTCCGGCCCCCGTATGCTGATCTATGCTCCATGGACGGCAATAAGACATCTGTTCGGCCTATAAAAGATATTACCATACTTGCATTATTACTTTATAATAATTATCTTTGCGTAATTATCAAACAATAAAACCATGGTAGTCATTAGAAACCCTTTTATAACGAGTGGATACATTTCCCCAAACTATTTCTGTGACCGGGAGAAAGAGAGCGAAATGCTGATCCGGGAAGTGACCAACGGAAATAATATAGCTATCATCTCTACCCGCAGAATGGGAAAAACAGGACTGATCCAACACTGTTTTAAAAATGAAAATATTCAAAAGCATTATTACACTTTCTTCATTGATATTTATGCCAGCAAATCGTTGCGAGACTTTGTTTTTGCTTTAAGCAAAGAGATCGTGGAAGGATTGAAACCTTGGGGAAAGAAATCGCTTCTAACATTTTGGGAAAGCGTAAAATCACTACAAGCCAGTGTTTCTTTTGATGTAAACGGCATTCCATCACTCAATTTAGGATTGGGAGATATACAAACACCGGTCACCACTTTAGAAGAAATATTCCATTACTTGAATCATGCCGATAAACCTTGCCTGGTAGCAATAGACGAGTTTCAACAAATAGCAGGATATCCGGAAAACAATGTAGAAGCACTATTACGTACTTATGTGCAACATTGCAACAATGCACATTTTATCTTTGCAGGCAGCCAGCGTCATACCATGGGTAATATGTTTTTAACTCCGTCACGTCCTTTCTATCAAAGTATTTCGATGATGCATCTGGAAAGTATCCCCCTGGAAAAATATACCGTGTTTGCCCAACGGCACTTTAACGAAGCCGGTAAAAGTATCACCATCGAAACGATTGAAACCATATACCGGCAATTTGACGGCATAACATGGTATATGCAAAAAGTGCTTCATACCCTCTATTCGATGACACCAAAAAATAAAATTTGCACCATGGAAATGGTTAAAGAAGCCGTACATCAAATTATCGACTCATTTAAATATACATATTCCGAAATACTTTTCCGCCTGCCGGAAAAACAAAAGGAACTGCTAATTGCCATCACCAAGGAAGAAAAAGCACAAGCGCTTACTTCGGGAGCATTCATCAAGAAATACAAGTTATCTTCGGCCAGCTCCGTGCAATCGGCTTTAAAGGGATTGCTCGAAAAAGATTTTATCACCCAAGAACAGGGTATTTATCAAATCTACGACCAATTTCTGGGCATCTGGCTGAGAGAAACTTATTAATAATTATCCATATGAGCCTGAAACATAAAGATTACAAAGAAGCCAACATCCGTTTTCTGGAAGAAAATCTGGAAAAGGAGGGGGTTATGGAATTGCCCTGTGGCATACAGTACAAGATTCTGCTAAAAGGTACCGGACCGGTACCCACTGCCAAAAACACGGTAAAGGTACACTACCGGGGAACATTAATAGATGGCAAAGTATTCGACGATTCATTTGCACGCAAACGCCCGGAAATTTTTAAAGTGCAAGAGGTTATCGAAGGATGGCAGGAAGCACTGAAAGCCATGCCGGTAGGTTCACGCTGGCTCGTTTATATTCCTTACGAATTGGGATACGGCACACGGGCTTGCGGAAATATCCCCGCCTACTCCACACTTATTTTTGAAATCGAACTGCAAGGTATAAAATAAAGTAAATCAACTACTCACCCATTTTTCGGAAGATTTATGTATCTTTGTCTCTGCCAATTAAAATACGAATCATATAAAAACAAATAATGAAGCGAGCAATCATCATAGGGGCTACTTCCGGAATAGGCAAAGAAGTTGCCAAAGGATTATTGTTGCAGGGATGGAAAATAGGAGTTGCCGGCAGGCGAAAACCCGCGTTAGACGCATTCCGTACGATTGCTCCGGATAATATAGAAGTGGAAGTGCTGGATGTGACACAGGAGGATGCTACGGAAAAACTACACAGCCTCATCAAGAAATTGGGTGGAATGGATCTGTTTCTCTTAAGTTCCGGTGTGGGGCATCAGAATATGGAATTAAATGCAGATATCGAACTGAACACTGCACGTACCAATGTCGACGGATTCATACGAATGGTCACTGCCGCTTTTCAGTATTTCCGGCAACAAAGGGACGGGCATCTGGCTGTTATCAGTTCCATTGCCGGTACTAAGGGCTTGGGTGTTGCTCCGGCATATTCGGCTACCAAACGGTTTCAAAACACCTATATCGATGCCCTCGAACAACTATCGAACATGCAAAAGTTAAACATCCGCTTCACGGATATCCGCCCGGGATTTGTGTCAACCGAACTACTGAATGATGGAAAAAACTACCCGCTACTAATGAATGTAAATAAAGTAGGGATACACATTGTACGAGCCCTCAATCGCAAACAACGGGTAGTAATTATCGATTGGAGATATGCTGTCATCGTCTTTTTCTGGCGAATGATTCCACGTTGGTTATGGAAACGGCTGCCTGTAAAAACAAACTGACTTAACAAGATCGGATAACGCTCTTTTATAAGTAACCGCCATATTTGCCGGCAGTGCACAAAAAAGCTTATCACAAAAAATAATAACTAAAAAACAAATGATGGAACAGAAATTTTGCCAAAGTTGCGGAATGCCATTGAGCGATGCAACTGTATTAGGGACAGAAACGGATGGTAACAAAAATGAAGAGTACTGTTGTTATTGCTATGTCGACGGGCACTTTACAGTGGACTGTACGATGGATGAAATGATCGATCACTGTGCACAATTCGTGGATGAGTTCAATAAAGATTCCGAAGTGAAAATGACGAAAGAAGAGGCTGTTGCCAACATGAAGCAGTTCTTCCCTCTATTGAAACGTTGGAAAAAAGCCTGAGTATCCCCGATAAGACAGGGTATATCCGGTATTCATACATGGCCGGATACACATTTTGCGTCGTACACCAAAGTCGTACACTAAATATGTATCCGGCATATTATATCATATGAAGAAAAGGCAATGCTCCTTTTTCTTATTTCTCCGCTCCTTCCAATACTTCCGGATGGCGTTTCAACCATGCTATGGCATATGTACAAGTAGCTTTCGGCTTTAATCCGTTAGCCATTGCATAGTCATATGCCGCTTTTACCAGAGCGGCGGCTATCCCCTGCCCTTCAATGGGACGTGGAACAATGGTATGAATAATATCGAGACTTCCGTTAAGTAAACGATATTGAACAAAGGCCGTGCGGCCATCTACTTCCGTTTTAAACAGCTTCTGTTCGGGCTGATGTCTAATTTCATAATCCATAATCTATCTGTTTTTTTAAATGTATCTTGTCTGATCTATCCACAACAACCGGTTCGTATCATATCCCCGGCGTAATGCGGCGGTCAGTAATAATCTTTTCACATCTTCAGGCAATTGGGGAGTCCGGCTCAATATCCACAAATACTTATCGGAGCTACTGCCTATCAGTGCATAATTGTATCCTTCCCGATCCAATTCGAGTATATAATAATCGGAATAAAACCAAAGAAAGAAAGAGACTTTCAGACATCCCGGCTTGGCGGTATCGGGAATCTTTGCACGGCCCACAGCTCGCCGGAATTTACTCCTGCCATGCGTATCCTGTTTATATCCGGCATTCAATACACTGATACTACCGTCAGGAGAAAGCTTGTAAGTAGCTGTAACCCCAGACATTCCCCGTTCGAAACGATGATCGTAACGGGCTATCTCATACCAACGTCCCATATAGCGGGACACATCAAGACGATCGATCGTACTACGGTCTACCCCTCTGAAAAGTTGTCCGACTGTATTATCGGTAAAATGAAATCCTGCTTCCTCCAATCGTCCCGGGCGTACATATTGTCCGGTAGTAAGGAAAGCGGCACCTTCGCCATACATGATCCGGAAGATAAACCGGGGGACAATAATCGTGCCCCAAGCATGATAGGCTTTTGCCAGTGCACGGGTAAAAGCAGCCTGCGTAATTTGCTGTGGAGCAACAAGGTTGAAAACGCCTTGCAACGTATCATCTTCTATAAAAAGAGCCATCGCACGGCAAAGATCATCGATACTGATCCACGGAAAGGGTTGTGTGCCGGGACCGATGGCGGCGGCAAACTTCATGTTCAAGGGCCGGAGCATCTGTTCCATTGCTCCGCCGTCCGGAGAAAGTACAAGCCCGAAACGTGCTATGACTAAACGGGTCTGTGGCGGACAACGGCGGGCCTCCTTCTCCCAGGCATAGCAAAGATCGGGCAGAAAGCCTTCACCGCGTGTATTGGTATATTCATCAAAAGTTCCCGCAGAAGGATAATATCCCACGGCAGAAGCCGAGATCATCAATCGGGGTTTCTGACGGCCTGCTCCTAAAGCGCGAACGATACGATGCGTTACCCGTATACGGCTATCATATAACTCATGTTTATATTCCGGTGTCCATCGCTTATTGATAGGGGCACCGGCCAGGTTGATAATGACATCACAATGCGACAACGCCTGTACCAGGTATCCAAGCATCCCTTCCCGGAACATAGGTCTTCCTAACGGAACGACCCGATGCCCCTGTTCAGTGAAAAATGCGGTGAGATGTCTGCCTATAAAGCCACTGGTTCCGGTAATTGCTATATTCATGTGACGTAAACTGTTGTTAATGTATAGTACAAAACGTATTAAAAGCACGAAAAGTTCTTTGAAGCTGCTAAAATGAGTTTATCTTTGCAGAGGAATCCCCGCGGAAGATATATACCGATTCAATAATGCGCATGCCGCATTGAACAATGATTTTACAAAATGAAAGAAAAACGTATTACTCTAATTTTAAGTATTGCTCTGGCAGTCTGCGCCGGAGCCACCATCCCTACCCTTATCAGCAGTATTCCACCTGTCGAACCGTATTCGGTAAAATCTGAAGTGCCCTATTGTGTCACCCCGCCAAGTGTTCCCGAGCAGGCTACTTTTGACGGCGAAACCATTGACTTGCGCCGGTATGACCGCCGTGAACGGATGGACCGGGAAATGATGTCCTTCACCTATATGCACTCTACTACCATGTTGATGTTGAAACGTGCCAACCGGTATTTTCCTATCGTGGAACCGATATTGAAAGCCAATGGTATTCCTGATGACTTCAAGTATCTGATGGTTATCGAGAGTAGCCTTAATCCGATTGCCCGCTCTCCGGCCGGAGCTGCCGGACTATGGCAATTCATGCCGGCTACCGGACGTGAATTCGGTCTGGAAGTGAACGACAATATAGATGAACGCTACAACGTGGAAAAAGCAACTGTTGCCGCCTGCAAATATTTCAAACAGGCTTACGAAAAATATGGTGACTGGATGGCCGTATCTGCCGCATACAACGCAGGACAAGGACGCATCACCGCACAACTGGATAAACAATTGGCCGACCATGCCATGGATCTTTGGCTGGTAGAAGAAACATCACGCTACATGTTCCGTCTGTTGGCAGCCAAAGAGATATTCAACAATCCGCAACGTTTCGGTTTCCTGCTGAAACGCGAGCACCTCTATCCCCCTATTCCCTATAAAAAAGTGACGATCACCACCGCCATCGAAAATCTGGATGAGTATGCCAAACAAAACGGCATCACTTATGCACAACTACGTGACGCTAATCCATGGCTACGCGAACACTCATTAAAAAACAAAACACGCCGTACATACGTTTTACACATACCTACCCGGGAAGGAATGAACTATAACCCCAAGAAAACGATTCCACATAACCCGAAGTGGGTAATTGATTAATAATGGGGCAATGAATAATGTGCCAATATGCCAATATGCCAATGTGCCAATTAAAAGAATGATAGCGCAGCAAATTGGCATATTAGCCAAGTGGTATATTATCCCATTGTCTCATTGACACATTCTTTTCATTGCCAAATTGGCACATTGGCAAATTGGCACATTATTCATTGGCACATTGGCTAATTATTTAATTATTATGAATTTAAGAGAGCACTTTAAACATTTTCTACATAACAAAGAGTTAAAACATAAACTCTACATTATTATTTTCGAATCAGATACTCCGGCAGGAAAGCTGTTCGATGTGGCTCTTATCATCTGTATCACATTAAGTATTCTGCTTGCCATTCTGGAGAGCCTGCAGGGGCTTCCGTCCTACCTGACGTTGCCATTCATCATACTTGAATACTTGTTTACAGCTTTCTTTACCTTTGAATATGTAACCCGTATTTATTGCTCTCCACAACCGAAGAAGTATATTTTCAGTTTTTTCGGTATCATTGATTTACTGGCCACACTGCCGTTGTATCTGGCTTTCTTTTTACCGGGAGCAAGATATCTGCTGGTGATCCGGGCGTTCCGTATCATCCGGGTTTTCCGTATATTCAAACTTTTCACTTTCTGGATGGAGGGCGAACGGTTGCTTACTTCACTAAAGGAAAGCAGCAAGAAAATAGCCGTCTTTTTCCTGTTTGTAGTGATACTCGTTGTTTCTATCGGTACCCTAATGTATATGATTGAAGGCACACAGCCCGGCACACAATTCAGCAACATACCCAACAGTATTTATTGGGCTATTGTCACCATGACAACAGTAGGTTATGGTGATATTACACCCGCAACGGCTTTAGGGAAATTCCTCTCTGCCTGTGTAATGCTAATGGGTTATACCATTATAGCAGTGCCCACAGGCATCGTATCCGTATCGATGATGAAAGAATATAAAAAGCTGAAAGATATGCAATGCCCTAATTGCCATAAAGCGGGACATGATGAGAACGCAGCGTACTGTAAATACTGCGGTTTTCCGTTACATAAAGATAGCTTACCCAAAGATAATAAACAGGAATAGCCATGAACGCCCATCTCTCAAAATAAAATCCCAGCTCTATCTTTCACTTATTCGGCAAAAAGCTGCACTCCACTTTCTTCCACGACCAGTTTATTACCTTTCCGATAAGCACTATAAGTCTCATTTTCCCATGCTTGTTCAGTCCGATGTAACAAAACACTTCCTTTTTGTTGAGGTACAAACAATTCTGCATTGAGAGAATCTACAGAGAAAACAAGATATGCAACAGAAGTTGCATTGGCATTTTTACTATCATTCAGTTTCACACCCGCTTCAAACAGACGAATACAATCTTTTCTGACCTCACTCCATGTATAGCCTGCCGAAGTCTTACAACCATGTTCATCAGCATCTCCACCAATCACTACCACTTTTTGTTCCTCACTTTGTTGCGACTTCATCACACTATTTTTACAACTATAAAGAACCGTTGCGACACAAGCAAGTGCCATCAATAATTTTACTTTTTTCATTATTCTGTTTATCAAGTTAAATAATACGCAATAATACATTCGTTTTTACTGAAAAATGCCCATAAACTCTTTTTACTGCATATCACTGCCATATTTTTTTTCAAAGATACCAATGTGTCCGTTTTTTATAACCGATAAACGACCGGGCCGCTTTTCTGCGTTGTACTATTTTACGTTCTGCATACTCTACCAACCCAAAAAGAGAGCACCCCACCGCATAACATAAAATATCTTTCCAATCAAAAGTAGCCCCAAGAACAATCCGCGCAAATCCGTTATTTGACAATTCTAACCTATCGGCTAACTGAAAATACTGAAGCAGCTCAATGAAACAAGCAAATACAAAGACATACACGGGTAACCGTCTCAAAGAACGAAGTATGAAAATCCTAATAAAACAACAGATAAGTATCACTACCAATACATCTCCTATATAAGGACGGATAAATGCATCATGAATATATACGCCGATAATAATTTCGATTATCAATATCACAAAAAAGCAGGAAGCATAGATTATTCTTTTTTTCATAAATAAATCGAGTTAGTTAATGACCATACGCTTTAAAGCACGTTTCAATGTAGCCGGAACAATGACGGAATGAAACGGACGAATAAAGAAAAAGTACGTCCGCCCCAAATTATTATGAAACTGCACTAAAGTAGAAACGGTGACCTCTTTCACATTCGCCTCCATAGGACGCACGATTGTAGAAACATAGAACTGCAAATGTTTATCATCCGCCGTAAGTACCGCTTCCTCCTTTGCCATATCCGGATGAGCAACTGCGAAATCTGATATTATCTTATGATATTCTGCCACTTCAGGGCCTTTCCCGCCTTTCAGGCCGAATGGTTTCACAAGACAATTACGAAGTTTCATCAAAGCCTCCACCCATTGCGGATAATTTGTAAACATAGTAATGAGTACATCGGCCGGACGGATATCTCTTTCAGTCGTTATCCTACAACAAAAGGTATCGACAAAGTCAACAGGGTCTATGCGAGACAGAACAGATGTACTTATCATATTCCCGGCTTTCCGGATTTGTAGTGATTCATTCATAATAAAACTCGATGCTTTTATGGAAAAAGAATGGGGGATGAACGTTCTTTGGCGAAGATACGGAATTTAGGCATACATCGGTCATCAAATACTCTAAAATCTGCTCTAAACAGTTCCTTTACAATAAAAAGGTGCCCGAACTATAAAATATCCCTAAATAAATGATACAGAAAAGAGAAACAATCGTATCTTTAAAGGACAAAACAAATTCACAAAAACGGAAAGGAGATAATACATATGATGTTAAACTTCGACTTTGTGTTAAGATTATTAGTAGCCGGCATACTGGGTGCCATCATCGGATTGGACAGAGAATACCGTGCAAAAGAGGCCGGATACCGCACTCACTTTCTGGTATCCTTGGGCAGTGCCTTGATCATGATTGTTTCACAATACGGTTTTCAGGATATAATAAAAGAGAACAGCGTGTCACTGGATCCAAGCCGTGTAGCCGCACAAGTAGTCAGTGGAATCGGATTTATCGGTGCAGGCACTATCATCCTGCAAAAACAGATCGTAAGAGGGCTTACCACTGCTGCCGGCTTATGGGCAACGGCAGGCATCGGGTTAGCTGTCGGTGCCGGAATGTATATAATAGGTATTGCTGCAATGGTGTTTACACTTATCGGATTGGAAGCTCTCAGTTATCTATTCAAAAGCGTAGGTATGAAAAGTTCCATGCTCATATTTTCTACGGAAAATAAGAATATCCTGAAACTGGTATCCGACAAGTTCAACTCCAAGGATTATCGAATTATATCCTATCAAATGGATACCATAGGACATGGCGAAACCACTCTTTACCAAGTCACAATGGTAATAAAATCCAAGCGCAACTATGACGAAGGGCATCTGCTATCACTCATACAAGATTTTCCGGAAGTGACGGTAGAAAGAATAGAATAACCTCACTTCTGCTTTTCGGTAAGGTATTTCCAGTACCTCACGGGCATGTCTTGCTTATGTTTTCTCGGATTGAGCCTTTCCTTGATTGTAATGGATTTAAAATAGGTCTTCCAAAGCTGTTGAAACAGTTTTTCGTCTTTATCCATCAAACTTTCATCAAGCATTCCGGTTATCAGATGCGAGGCGTTGCTGTCATCATCAAAAGTAACTTCTTCTACGGTTTTCAAGTCGTAATAAAAACCATAACGGCGTTTTATGTCATAAATCAACCATTTCTGATCGGCAAAGCGGTCTTTAAAATGTTCGATTGTCAAAGGTAATGCGTTATGCTGCGGTTCAAAGGCTGCAAAGAAAGTGCCATCCGCCGCTTTCTGAAAACGGACAAACTGCAACATCCGCAACCGTTCCCAATCCACGCGTTTCCATATTTTAGAGAGCTCCAATACATCCGGATCACCGAAATTCGTTTCAATGGAACGGGGAGCATCGATGGCCTTACGAATATAACGAAACAGCAACATACCGACTTCCGGCAGCTCGGAAAGCCAACACCAAGTAATGGCCGAAAGAGCGGAGGCCGAAAGTTTCTTCTGTAATCCGCGCCATACCCGTCCGGCCTTTTCTTCATCAGTGGTTACCGTAAAGAATTCATCGTAAAATAAAGGCAAAGCATCCCCCTCCGATAATAACATATCGGGAAAAGATTTGCGAAAGTAAGCATCAAAAACAGCCGTCAGCAAGCCTTCAAAGGTTTTATCATAAACAAATAGGACCATGGGATTGACGATTAGACGATTTACGATTAGACGATTGACAATTGACGATTGACAATTAGACAATTGACAATTGACGATTTACAATTAGACGATTGAAATTACTTATGAATCTCTATGTGACCTCAATCGTAAATCGTCAATCGTCTAATCGTAAATATCTTCATTCTTTAAAATTTAATATTAGTTGGTTTTCATCTATTTTCTTTTTAGGCTTCGGGAGTAGCAAGCTGCGTACAGCCTGTGGGGTCATTTCGTTGACAGTTTTCATCGGGAGCTCGCTGCACGTAATGAAATACTGTGCTTTCTTCATCACTACCCCTATTTTTTTGAGCTGATAATACCCGAGCTTGGAATATCGGCGGGAAGCAATGATTAACTTTGCCGACTTTACACCGATGCCCGGCACACGAAGAATCAACTCATAATCCGCCCGGTTGATGTCGATCGGAAACTTTTCGGGATGACGCAATGCCCACGACAATTTAGGATCTATCTCCAGATCGAGATCAGGATATGCATCATCTACAATCTCATCTACTTTAAACTGATAAAAACGCATCAACCAATCTGCCTGATAAAGACGGTTCTCGCGAACCAAAGGCGGTTGCTTCAAAGCCGGCAAACGGGTGTCATAGGTATTGACAGAAACATATCCGGAATAATAAACACGCTTCATCGTGGGACGCTGATACAGGGCAGAAGAAAGAAAAAGAATATCCTTATCCGTTTCGGCCGTGGCACCTACAATCATTTGCGTACTCTGTCCTGCCGGTGCAAACCGAGGTGCATGGCGGAATTTCTTCCTCTCTTCACTACTTTCCAATACCCCCTGCTGGATATACAGCATAGGAGCAAACACGCTCTTATGATCTTTTTCGGGAGCTAACAGTTTTAGATTTTCTTCTTTGGGTATTTCGACGTTTACACTCAGACGGTCAGCATATCGCCCGGCCTCATTCACCAGTTCACGACTGGCTCCGGGGATACTCTTCAAATGAATATATCCGTTGAACCGATGGACTTCACGCAAATCCTTGGCAACCCTTACCAGACGCTCCATCGTATAATCGGGATTCCGAACGACTCCCGAACTCAGAAACAATCCCTCGATATAATTCCGACGATAAAACTCAATCGTCAGATCCACCAATTC
>ERZ860388.1862-NODE-1862-length-12282-cov-3.204302_pt1 | contig 12282 bp, 8 predicted proteins | sample MGYA00509978_ERZ860388 | MGnify/ENA primary metagenome ERZ860388 (study PRJEB30046, sample SAMN00715225) | human gut metagenome | study: EMG produced TPA metagenomics assembly of the A metagenome-wide association study of gut microbiota in type 2...
GCTGTTTCTTTTTGTCTCGTATTTGCACGAAAGATACAAAAAATAATGTATAGTCAATATGAGTAGCATACTTTTTGTGAATTTATACTGCTTTTCCAGATAATTTATTACGGTTTGAAATTTGTTTCTGTTGAATATGTATGAAAATTTTGTTCTGTTAGTCGTAATTTATGTTCAGTTAGCCTATTCTTATGAAAAAATGTTATAAATATTATATTGGATGCATTTATTTATTGTATATTTGATGTATATGCAAAATGTAGATTTTACTCGTGGCTCATGATACTTGATCTTGTTGTAAACAAGATGTTTCTGCATTGAATAAGGTGTAGATTATAGAATAAATATATCTTTTCTTATGATAAGTATTTTGTGTTGAGCGATAGGGTACTAATATTTAACTATTAAAAACTGAGCCTATGAAACAGATGTATTTATTGTGCGGTCTTCTGATTACGTTTTTTTTTATGTTTAGTGGTTGTTCTTCGGATGATGATGTAGCCGGGTTACCGGATACTCCTCCGGTTCCTCACCTAAATGTACAGGATAGTCTGCTCACTGTCGAAATTTGGAGACAGGCCGGGGGGGAACATTGGCCTTTTAAGTGGGATCTAAAGGATTTCTCTACTTGGGCAGGTGTTGGCATTGCCTTGGATACCGATAAAAACGAGTATCGCATTCTACAGCTTTATTTGAATACCTTTAATGATCATTCCATCGTAGGAACATTGTCTGCCAAAATTGGAGAATTGGAAGAATTGCGCTTTTTTGCTATAGGTGGACTGGGTATAACCGGGGATATACCTAAAAGTCTCGGCAATCTTAAGCATTTAAGGGAGCTTATGATTAATACAACATCCATGAGCGGTACAATCCCTGATGAAATTTTCAGCCTGCCTTCTTTGGAAAGGCTTGAAATATGTAATAACCGGTTTATTAGGGGAGAACTTCCCGAGGCGATTGCAAATCTGTCGCCAGCGGTTATTAGCTGTATGTTCACGTCTAATAATCTATCAGGAAAAGTTCCGAGCGGAATTCGGATTAAGTCGCTTGATTTGGATGACAATAAATATACGGAATATCCATTTGGATATAGCAAAAAGGGAGCTACTGCTGTTAGAATGAGTCGTAATTATATAGCCGGTATTATTCCGGATTCTATTCTTAATGACGCGGAAGCTTTGGAAAGGCTTCGTTCTATGACTTTCAACCAGAGAGACGGGTGCAAATTCACAAATGCTCCTGATTTGTGGGGGGCTCCGATTGTTTATTAACTTAAAATATAGTAGTATGAAATATTTTTATGGAATGGTGATTCTATCGTCTATGCTTTTGGCGGCATGTCATGATCAGATGATGGAGCAATATTCAGAACAACCGCTGAATTTGGAAAATGAAACGTTGGGGATTGTATACCCATTGTCCAAGGGCTGTAGAGCAGAAGGTGTGCACACCCGAAGCATAACTGCTACTTTTGAAACTGATTGGGAAGATCAAAAAGATATAACTACGGCATTAGGTAACGTATTTTATACTCCTTGGGTTATTGGTGATGGCGATGCTAACCTGCCGGAAAGTTTTGCGTATGACATAAAGAAGGAGGATGGATGGAAATTGTTGTTTCATACATTTTCCGGTATAGACTACAGTGCTAAGGATCGGAACTATATGGCATTTTATAATATTCGTACAGGTATCTTGAAAGTTTTTTATTATTTGCAAGATACTCCTCAACTAAATAATGGAGCGTCATGGGAGGTCTCTTTTAATGGTGATCATTGCCTGTTGAATATGGGTGAGGAATTTACGGACCCCATGAATATGAAGCAGGTCAAATACTGGAAAGGAACTAATTTTGTAACATATGTTGCAAAGCCTTTTCAGAAGGGATGGAATGGCTTTCAGATTCCGTTGGCATACGATCCTACTATCGATACTTCCGGAAGAAGTCTTGATATAAGGTCAACTCTTGCAAATACTTTAGATCTGAATATGTTTGGTGACATAACTGCCTATTCGGAAGGGGCTATTCTTACTCGGAGCTCTGTTAATCCATTAGCAGATTTAAACAAGAAGATAGCAACGTTGATAGGGAAAAAAGCAGAACAGTGGATATCGGATAATACTGAAGATGAAATAATACATCCTCAAAATACAGAAAATACTTCAACGCGTGGTGCTATAGGAGACGCTATTACAGAAGGCGCGAATTTGATTTTCGGTAAATTAACCGCGTCTCTTAGTAAGATAAAAACTCAGAGGAGTGATTTGGAATTTACAACTAACGGGACTACTCATTTATCCGGGACAATTACTTTTGAATCTTCCAGTCCGGTTTTGAGTTTGCGGGTACCTTTTGCAAAAGATCTGGTGGGGGAACTCGGAGCATGGAATTTAAGTGATAGACCAACCATCTATGTTGACCCCCGGGCGGATTATGTGCCGAATTCGGCTACATGTGGTGACTATGGGTATAAAATGCGTGGTGTGAGGGGATATAAATATGATGTAGTCATAAATCCGCAATTGAAGCCATATATTGTTGATCAGTGGGTGGATATAGATTTGATCAAGTATTGGAAGTGGGATTCCAATGCACCCAAATTACCGAGTTATTATACAGATTTTGGAACAATCGGTAATACTGATTATATGGGAATCTCCACACTTTTTGATCAGGAACAGTTGCTATATGGGAATCATCTGCAAAATGGATCTATTTATAGAGAAGATTTAAAGGCTACTGTCTGGGCTTATGGCATAGATCTACTTCCAATGATATATGTACCGAAAGTGACAATTCATGAAGAAAAGAAATATAACGCTGCAAATATTTTCATGAAAGTTACATTGAATCTGGTAACAGAGATTGAAGGTAAACGAGATACTACCATATCCACCCGTACGTTTATTCCTAAATTGGAATGGGATCCATATTTATGTAGCAGACTCGACCCTCTAAAACCTGAACAGTGGATCGGATATGATAATATATGATGTGTTAGATTATTAAGAGGTGACTTTCTTGTTTGTAAGTTTTTTATCTGAATAAATATGGCCACTAATTATGATGAATTAGTGGCCATTATGTTGTGTCGGAAAAAAAATTAATTGTTCGCTTTTTCGTGTGCTATGGTCTCTTTAATGAAAAATACACAAATGGCGCCTGCAATGAGCAAGATACCTGCCAATACAAGCATATTTACCTGATGGCCTCCGACCAGATGTAATAAGCCGCCTCCGACGATTGCTGCCACAATTTGCGGTATACAGATTGTTCCGTTGAACAATCCTAAATACGCTCCCATATTTTTACCGGATATTGAATTTGTCAGGATAGTGAAAGGCATTGCTAACATGGCAGCCCAGGCACATCCGATAAGTAGATAGGATATGAATAGTAAATATTGGTCGGTGAAGAAGAGAGTGGATATGAAACCGATTCCACCAAGTACCAAGCTGATGGAGTAAGCCATTTTGCGTGCTTTGAACAAGGGTAAAATAACGGCCCATATCACGGAGCCGATTGCTTGTACTGCAAACAATACGCCTACCCAGTTGCCTGCCGCCTGATAACCTTCGGCTTGCACATCGGTGGTATTCCATACCGTGTCGGCTATTGCACCGTTTGTATAAGTCCACATATACATAAATGCCGCCCAACAAAAGAATTGCACCAAGCCGACTGTCCAAAATACCTTCGGGGCACGTTTCAGCAGATGAAGGAAATTGCTTTTCTCTTTCTTTTCATCAGCTGTGATACCGTGGAATTCTTCAAATTCTTTCGGGGGCATCTCTTTTACTTTCACCGTAGTATAAATGACGCAGAGAATCAGGATGGCTGCTCCGATGTAAAACGAATAGATCACAGAATCGGGAACAGTTCCTTTCTCGGCTATATTACTGATGCCTATCCAGGTAAAGATAAACGGAAACAGATAACCTACCAGACTGCCTGCATTGCATAGGAAACTTTGGATAGAATAGGCGAGGCCTTTTTGCTTTTCGTTGACTATATCTCCTACAAGCATTTTGAAAGGCTGCATGGCCATATTTATTGAAGTGTCTAAAAACATGAGTGATACTAACCCGAAAATCATGGCTGTACTTACCACCATCCCAAAGCTCCCTGCATTCGGTAGCAGGCACATCACCAATACGGCTATCAACGAACCCACAAATAAATAAGGAATACGCCTTCCGAATCGTGTCCACGTTTTATCGCTGGCCGAACCGATGATCGGTTGTACGATGATTCCTGCCAACGGAGGTAAAATCCAGAAATAACTGAGACTGTGAGGGTCTGCTCCCAATGTGGCAAAGATACGGCTGATGTTGGCACTTTGCAAGGCGTAAGCAATCTGTACGCCGAAGAATCCAAAGCTGATATTCCACAGCTTCCAAAAACTTAAATCAGGTTTTATTTTCATGGTAGTAATAATGTGCCAATATGCCAATGTGCAAATATGCCAATTGGGATGCGGCACTCTCTTTTTTATTAGTTAATTATTTTATTTTCTCATTCTTTCATTTTCTCATTTTCTCCAATTGGCACATTGGCACATTGACACATTATTTTGTCGTCCCCCGTACTACCAGATTGGTTCTTACAATCTTATTTGTACTTTTGGAGTTGGGATTATCCTCTATTTTATCGATAAGGATATGGATAGCACTTTTTCCAACTTCCTCGCCATGTTGTTCTATGGTGGTCAGCTTGGGATCAGTGCTTTGTGCAATGGCCCCGTCGGTAAACCCACAAATCGATACTTCATCGGGAACTTTCAATCCTACCAGTTTACAGGAGTATAAGATACCCGAGGCCGTTTCGTCATTAATGGCAAAAAAACCGTCCGGACGGTCTTCTCTTTCCAGTAAGTCGGGAGTGATGGCAATGGCCTGTTCACGCGTATCACAAAGTTTGATCATACTTTCATCTACCGGGATTTTGTACTTTTTCATGGCATCTAAGTATCCGTTTCTCCGGCTCTTGGATATTTCAAGATGGGGTGCGGCACTATAAAAGAAGATACGTTTACAGCCGGTCTGTATCATGTACTCTACGGCAGAAAACGAACCGGCATAATCGTCTACTACTACCCGTTCGGTGTTAATGCCCGTACAAATCCGGTCGTAGAAAACGATCGGGATATTATTATCGAGCAATTCTTGATAATGATCATATTGGGATGTATCTTTGGCAAGTGAAGTAATCACTCCGCAAACCCTCGCTGCAAGGAAAGAATGGACTATCTTTACTTCCTGCTCGTATTTTTCGTTGCTTTGTGCCACGAGGATATTATATCCTGCTTGGGAAGCCGTTTCTTCAATGCCGCTTAATACACAAGAGAAGAAATGGTGTACTAATTGCGGAATAATGACCCCAATTGTATTGGAGCGGCTTGTACGCAAGTTTAATGCCAATGCGTTGGGCTTATAATTATGTTCGCGCGCGTACTTATGTATTGCTTCTCTTGTCTCTTGACTGATATCCGGATTATCCTTCAATGCCCTTGAGACGGTGGAAGGTGACACCCCTAATTCGCGGGCGATGTCTTTGATGGTAATTTGCGGTTTACTCATTTGTGTCTATTAGTTTCAGTCAAAGGTAATTAAATTCAAGAAGCGCGCCAAGTGAATATTCTCTAAGCTTTGTTCTCAGATTACAAAAATAGTGCAATTGATAATAAACTTTCTGTTCGCTGGTCGTTTCTGTGATAGAATAAAGTGCAAACGTTTGCATATGCGTGGGTGGTTTTTGATTATAACATCAAAAGTCTCGGTTATAGATTATAGATAAGGGAATAGAAGTCTTTTATTTGGCAAGAGGAACCTTATAGCCGATTAAACAAATTTTTTTCTTTGATAATCTCCTCTAATTTGATAAAGACTGACAGGCTATTTGTTCACTCCACAATGCCGGATTGCTGTTTATTGCAGTGCAAACGATTGCATAGTTACAAGTGCCGTTTTTCATCTTTTTTTATTCTTTTCGTGGTTAATAGCCCTATTTTTGCTTCGTCGTTAAAAGGGAGTTAGTGTTATATTCCTGTTTCGATTAAGAGAAAATCATATTAATTTATATTGTTAACTTTAATTTATTAAATGCATGAAGCAAGTTAATCTTAGAATCTATCAAACGATTCTGCCCTTGTTATTCGGGCTTTTCTTGTCGTTAAGCACTTATGCACAGCAGGTCTCTGTTAAGGGGCATGTGAAAGATGCAACAGGTGAACCTGTTATCGGTGCAAATGTGTTAGTAAAAGGAACTACCAACGGTGCGATTACCGATTTGGATGGTAATTTCCAGTTACAGGCGCCACAAGGTGCAATCCTTCAGATTTCTTATGTCGGATATTTGCCGACTGAGGTAAAGGTAGCTCCTGCCGTGAACGTAGTGTTACATGAAGATGCACAGTTGATAGATGATGTTGTAGTTATCGGCTATGCAACGGGAAGTCAGAGAACTATTTCGGGTGCCGTACAAAAGGTAGGCCGAGAGGACATGAACGCTGGTGTAGTCGTAAATCCACTTCAAGCTATTAAGGGTAAAATTGCTGGTGTGAATATCCAAAAAACAGGTGGTGACCCTACTGCCGGAACTTCTATTCGTGTCAGAGGTACGACTTCTCTTTCCGGTGGTAACGATCCGTTGGTAATTATTGACGGTGTCTTTGGTGATCTTAATATGTTGAATGCTATTTCTCCTGCCGATATTGAGAGTTTTACGGTATTGAAAGATGCTTCGGAAACAGCGCAGTATGGTTCACGTGGTGCAAGCGGTGTTATCGTTGTCACTACTATTAAAGGTAAGAACGGTGTAAAGACACTCAGCTATGATGGTAGCTTCGGTATCGAAACTGTTTACAAGAATCTGAAAATGTTGGACGGTGATCAGTTCCGTCAGGTGGCAAGAGATGGTGGTTATGCGAATGCACTGGATGCAGGTTACAATACTAATTTTATTGAAGAAATGCAACGTCTGGGTTATACCCAGAATCACAGGATCTCTTTCGGTAGCGGTACTGAAAACTCCAACTATCGCGCTTCTATCGGTGTCATCGATCAGAAAGGTATTATCAAGAACAACTACATGCGCAACTATACAGCTAAGTTGGATGCGTCTCAGACGATGTTCAATGATAAATTGAAAATTGATTTCGGCATGTTCGGTTCTAAAAAAGACATGCGTTACCTGAATGATTATCAGAAGACTTTCTATTCGGCTGCTTCTGTGAATCCTACTTTCCCGAACTTTGCGAATGCTGATGGAACATGGATGGAAGACCCCAATGCTAACGAAACACAGAATCCGTTGGGACGTTTAACTATCAATGACCAGGAGAGTAATGCGTATATCAATGCCAATGCTCGTCTGACATGGACTGTTATTGACGGTCTGAAATTGAGCGTATTCGGTTCTTATACTTATAATGTAAAGGAGAATTCGGTTTACACTCCCAACAATATCAAGGCAGGTATCGGTAATAAAGGCGCTGCTTCCAAGAGTGACAATAAGTCGAATATCCTGTTAGGTAACTTCACCGCCAATTACAAAAAAGCGTTTGACAAACATTACATCGACTTCTTGGGGCTTGCTGAAATTCAGGATTATCAGTATAGCGGTTTTGGGGCCAATGCACGTTCGTTCTCTACTAATTATTTTGAGTTTAATAACTTGGCTGCCGGTGCTGACGTGAAACACGGTGATGTTTCTTCTTATCGTAATGGTAATAAATTAGTGTCTTTCATGGGGCGTTTTAATTATTCTTATGCCGACAAGTACATTGCTACAGTTAATATGCGTGGTGATGGTTCCTCGAAATTGGGAGCCAACAACAAATGGGGGTTCTTCCCTTCTGCCTCTTTGGCTTGGGTCTTGAAAGAGGAAGCCTTCCTGAAAGATGTTGATTTCATTTCCAATTTGAAAGTGAGAGCCGGTTATGGTCTGACGGGTAATCAGGATGCTATTTCTGCTTACAACTCACTGATGTTGATGAGTCCGGGTTCCGCTACTACTATTAATGGTAAACCGGTTGTAGGCTACGAAATAAAACGCAATAGCAATCCTGACCTAAAATGGGAGGTAAAGAAAATGTTTGATGCCGGTATCGATGCTTCTTTCTTTGACAACAGACTGTCGATGACATTTGATTATTACAATTCTAAGACTACGGATTTGCTTTATAACTACGCTGTACCTGTTCCTCCGTTCCCATACGGCTCTATGCTTGCCAATTTGGGTTCTATGAAGAACGAGGGTGTCGAACTCTCTATTAGTGGTACTCCGGTGAAAAGAAAAGACATGGAATTAACCATTTCCGCAAACTTTTCTTGGCAGAAGAACGAACTGCTGTCATTGGACGGAACATACAACGGGCAGGAACTTACTGCAGAGAAATATATGGGATTGGGTTATATGAACGGCGCCGGATTTATCGGTGGAAACAATAAGGTGGTTTATCAGTTGGTGGGTCAGCCGGTGGGCGTGTTTTATATTCCTATGTGCGACGGATTGGTAGATAAAGAGGGTAACGGCAAGTATACCTACCATGTGATGAACATTGACGGTGACCGCAAGGTGAACACTGAAGACGGTAAAGACCGTTACATCGCCGGTCAGGCTATACCTAAGTTTTATTTGGGAGGCAATATTAGTTTCCGCTACAAACAGTTTGATATCCAGACTCAGTTTACCGGAGCATTCGGCCATAAAATATTCAACGGTACTTCACTGACTTATATGAATATGACTCAGTTTCCTAATTATAATGTAATGGAAGAGGCTCCTGAAAAAGCTATTTTTGACCAGACTATCACAGACTATTGGCTGGAAAAAGGTGATTATGTTCATATTGATTATGTGACATTGGGTTGGAACTTGAATACGAAAAATATGAAAAATATCAATTCTTTACGTGTGACGTTCTCTGTAAACAATCTGGCTACTATCACAAATTACTCCGGACTTTCTCCTATGATTAACAGTTCGACCGTAAACGATAACCTCGGAATGGACGACAAACGTTTCTATCCATTGACTCGTACTTATTCATTAGGACTTAGTGTTAATTTCTAAAAAGACAATGTTATGAAAAAAAGAATATTATATAGTTTTATTGTAGCGGCTTCTTTGAGTTTGACCGGTTGTTCCGATTTTCTCACAGAAACTCCGATTGACCAGATTCCGGAGGAAGAGGTTTACAAGAATCCTGAAATGATTTATTTGAATACGGTGGCAAACCTCTACACTTTGATTGGAGCTGATTATGGTGGCGGGGGGTTGGCCGGATGTGACCGTGGTTTATACGACTTGAATACATTTACTGCCGATGAAGCGATTCTTCCTACCCGTGGCGGTGACTGGGGGGATAATGGACTTTGGGTAGGCCTGTTCACTCATGAATGGGGATTGAGCAATGACTTGGTTATCGGCACGTGGGATTATCTTTATAAGGTGATTGCTGCATGCAACAAATCTATCGACAAGTTAAAAGAACTGCAGACTGCTGACCCGGGCAATGAACTTTACGGTAAGTATATGTCTGAAGTTCGTGGTCTGCGTGCGATGTATTATTACTATCTACTTGATATGTTTGCCCGTGTTCCTATCGTTCAGTCTTCTACGGTGGAAATTAAAGATGTGAAACAGGCCACACGTTCCGAATTATTCAATTTCGTTAAGAAGGAATTGGAGGAGATTATTCCTGATTTGGCCGATGAGAAGAGTGCCGATGACAAGAGTGAATATTACGGTCGTGTGACCCGCTCTGTTGCTAACTTTGTAATGGCAAAAGTAGCATTGAATGCAGAAGTTTATGCTGATGATGACTGGACGGATGCTAATCGTCTTGACGGAAAGAATATTAAGTTCACCGTCAACGGACAGGAAGTGAACTGCTGGGAGGCTGTTGTACATTACTGTACGGAAATTGAAAACTCCGGTTATGACTTGAATCAGGGTACGTCAGGTTTTCTGTCTAATTTTGCTGCCAAGAATGAAGGTTCCAAAGAAAATATTTTCGTTATTCCTATGGATCCGACTTTGTACAAAGCTAATATGATGTACTTGACTCGTTCACGTCACTATGCAGTGGGTGTTGCTTTGGGATTTGGTAATGGGGGCTGGAACGGATCGTCGGCTACATTAGAAGCGATGGAGGCGTTTGGTTACGGAATGGAAAATCCGGATCCGCGTATGAATCTTACGTATTATACCGGTAAAGTTATGGTAGGTGGTTCTTATGTGCAGGTAGATGGAAAAGATCTCGAATACCAACCGCTTGATGTGAAATTGAAATTTGATGAGGGTGATACCAAAATGGCTTTGGCCGGTGCGCGTATGTATAAATACGAGGCTGATCCGGCTGCAACAGATGATGGAAAACTACAGCATAATGACTATGTGCTGTTCCGCTACTCGGATGTTTTGTTGATGCGTTCGGAAGCATTGATTCGCAATGGTCAAAGCGGACAGGCGGATTTGGATGCAGTTCGTAATCGTGTAGGCGCTTCACATGTAGATGCTACGTTGCCTAATATTCTCAAAGAACGTTTGCTTGAACTGGCTTGGGAAGGTGTGCGTCGTCAGGATTTGATTCGTTTTGGTGAGTTTACTAAACCAATCGCTTTTCGCCCAGCGTCAAAAGCTTATAAGACTGTATTCCCAATTCATACCAAGACATTGTCTGTGAATACGAATCTGACTCAAAACCCGGGATATGATAACTAATAATTCTATTATTAAGGAAATTAAAAGAGATAATATGAAAAAGATATTTCAATATATGGCAGCCGGATTACTACTCCTCATGACGGGTACGGGTTGTCAGGACAATGAGAACTGGCGTGTTATTCCTTATGTTCCGGAACCGGAACAAACGATTAATATCGCAGGCACGGCTACAATCTATCCCGAAATCGGTGCAAATTCCGTATTGCAGGCCGTAGAGCTGGAACAAGGTGATTCTAATCCTAATAAGACTGCCGATGTGACAGGTATTTTCACGTGGTTGAAGAAAGACGGTGAATTTAATATCGTAGATGCAGGCATCAGCTATGGAAAGGGTGATGTAGTAGGAACCGAACCTTTTGAAACAGTGAAGCTAAAAGAAGGTGGTGATGGATTCAAGGTTGAAAATGACGGCTTGTATTTCGTGGTGATGAATAATGAAGAATATCAGTTGACGATTATTCCGGTTGTTATGGGTATCATGGGCGATGCAACTCCTACCGGTTGGAATTCGGAAACGGCTATGACAATGTCTTATGACGCTGCCGGTTCGAAGATCGTTGCTAAATGGTCGGGTGATTTGACTAATAAGCAAATGAAATTCCGTTTCTCGGGAGATTGGGGTATTAAGATTCCTTATGGCAGTGATGTCACGGTGGTACATTCCAACTTTGGTGCACTCGGTGAGGACGACGGAGTGCCATTGGGTAGTGAGGTTACCGATTGCAAAGCTGGCGGCAAGAACTTTAAATTGGATAAAAACGGTACTTATGATGTTGAATTGAATATTGACCTGACCAATCAGAAAGTAACGGCAAAGGCTGTCTTGACACAAGAAGGCGAGGGGCCGGCACTTCCGGAGGAGATGTTCATGACAGGTACTCCTTATGGTTGGGATTGGCAAAAGGCTTATGCGATGGTTCCTGTTCATAGTCATGAAGGGCAGTTCTGGGCAATTCAGTATATGAATGCGGGAGAAGAAATTAAGTTTAATAATGTGAGAGATTGGGAAACTGGTGATAACTTCGGCTGGGGTACGGCTACTGATGAGGCTATTGCTTATGCAGAGTTGACGGATGCAGGTGGAAATGTCAAGATAGGCAAGGCCGGCTGGTATATGATTATTGTAACAGTAACTGCCGATAAGAAGACAGTAGAATTTAAAGCGCCGAATGTATATCTGGTAGGTGCTACTGCAGGCGATCCGAATTTTGGGAATATAGCAGCGGATAAGGACTTGTTTACTGTTCCGGCAGATGTGGCAGGGTATTTCACTTCCAATGTATTTGCAGGAGACGGAGAGATTCGCATGTGTGTGAAAGTAGAGGGTGCTGACTGGTGGCAGACTGAATTTATATTCTTTGACGGACAGATCGCATTCCGTGGCAATGGCAACGATCAGGCACGTGTACTGGGTACAACCGGTCAGAAAGCATATCTGAACTTTATGACAGGTGAAGGTAAAGCTGAATAAGATTATGTTTTAAAATTGTTGAAAGGCCGTTTGGATTAGAAGAACGGCCTTTTTTAATTTTGTGTGTGATTATGAG
>ERZ860388.1863-NODE-1863-length-12281-cov-8.215770_pt1 | contig 12281 bp, 19 predicted proteins | sample MGYA00509978_ERZ860388 | MGnify/ENA primary metagenome ERZ860388 (study PRJEB30046, sample SAMN00715225) | human gut metagenome | study: EMG produced TPA metagenomics assembly of the A metagenome-wide association study of gut microbiota in type 2...
ACACTTGAAAAGTGCGAACATAAAAATAGTTTCATCAATATTCTCCTTTATAAATCCCGATTTTCTTTATTCTACAAACTTGAATTTTTCTTGTTACTTATTTTTTTGATTGTGGCGCTTCTTATTCCACAGTGAACCTACCAACATACCGATTGCAGCGATTATTGCTCCGGCTACAATCATTCCCAAGTCAGGGGCATTCAGTTTGTTAAAAGCAATGTTGTTTGCCATTTTGAATGTGCCATATTCAGCAAGCATATACATTACGCCAAAGAAAAGAGTGAATGCCCATTTTCCTTTTCCCCAAAAGTTATTTTTACCAATAACAATAGATACAATAAATGTGGATATAGGAAGAATAAACCAAAGAAACATCAAACTGTAACCCATAGCGTCGCTTCCACTTGTAAAAAACCAGAACACTATCATTGCAAACGCCCAAATCAAGAGATAGGAGAGAATCGTAATAATCTTGTTTCTGTTGGCATTGCTTTTCACAACATTCGTACTTTCTTCAAGATAATCATAATAGCTTTTCATTTTTTGTTCTCCTTTCAATAGATAGTCAAGAGAAACATCGTAGCATTCGCTCATTTTAATGACGCTGATAATATCTGGATAGGATTTTTCATTTTCCCAATTTGAGATGGTCTGACGACTCACACCCAACAATTCGGCAACCTGTTCTTGCGTCAGCTTTTTTTCAATTCGGGCTGCCTTGATTTTGCATCCAATATCATGCTCCATGCCACTATACCTCCTTGCACTTTTATTGTAGGAAAAACACTCACTATTGTCTACAAAATAGCTTTGACATCACTTATTATGCGTGTCAAAATCCTTTTACATCTGCCAAATTCCGAATCTATGCCTTTCTCTTAAGTGATTTAAAAAATAATCCACTCACAATCAACATCAGCACAGCCTGAACATCTGAAGCAATCAACTGTCCTATTGCAGCTACAGGAATAGGTTGCAATGGCCATGGTTCAACAAATGAAGCAAGGCAAGCCCTAAAAACCCAAACCACTGTAAGAAAGAAATAAAAGTAGATTACTTCCCGATTCATTGCCAATGCTCTTTTGCCTAGCATGATAAGCAGCACACTTAATCCAAACAGCAATAATGAAAAGCAGTAATTGGTGTAATCAATCCCTACTATAAGATTCTCATACTGCATTGGAAGATAGTCATACCATTGAAACATCCATGGAACAAAGAAATGCCATAGTCCAACCAAAGCGCTAATTACAACTGTAATAAAATATAAGATGCGTATTCCTTTTTTCAAAACAATCCTCCTACATACTTCGATTTGTATTATTGGTTATTATATTTGGCGGCTTGTTCTTTCCAGTATGCCATAATATTTTCAACCATTGTAATACACTCATTTTTAGCAGTAGTTTCATTATATTCTTGCATATTGCTGAAAATATGTCCGCATGGTTCTAAATCATCATCTTCAAAACCACCACAAACGCCAACAAGCCATTTACCAAGCAACGACGCTTTGAATTTGAAAATGTAATAATGCATTTCATTAAAATCAAATTCACCTGCACATTCAATTTTGAAAGGCTTTTTTCCTAATTCATGAGGGTCAGATAACCATTCAATCATTGCTGTTTGTGCTGCGTATAGCTGTTCCTTATTCATTTCCATATACCTCCAAAAATTCCGATTTGTTTTACCCATTTTAACATAAAACTCACCCAAGTTAAAACTACAATTATCAATCATTCTACTCCCCCTGACACCAAGTGCCACAAAAGTGCCCAACTTGCTCACAAACATTCCCAGTGTTTATGCGGGTTTTCAAAATCACAATAATTAATACATGGAAATAATAAAGAATGAATTTCTTCACAAAACGACCTTTCCCCTCCTAGTCACTAGGCACGAAAAGAAAAAAGGGAATGGTTTTTCAACCATTCCCATCTTAATGAGCCCACCGGGGTTCGAACCCGGGACACCTAGATTAAAAGTTGTTTGATTCCTGCATTTCCCTGGTTAAATGAGAATAGAAATGCCGTATTTATGCGGTTTTCCGGTTATTTTTCTCTCCGGTATTTCTTCGATTCTTTTCTTTCCTGGTTAATTGAAAATAGAAATGCCGTATTTATGCGGTTTTCCGGTTATTTTTTCTCTCCGGTATTTCTTCGATTCTTTTCTTCCCTGGTTAAACGAAAATAGAAATGCCGTATTTATGCGGTTTTCCGGTTGTTTTTCCCTCCGGTATTTGATAATATATTTATGGAGTGCTACCAACAACGGTAGGCGGTTAGTCTTTCATCTTCTCAGAAGGGAGGTGATCGACATGGTTACATATTCTGATTTAATACAGTTTGTATTAATGATTGTTTCAATCATTATGCTTGTTGTCACAGTATATAATAAACCAAAAAAATAACCGCCCCAGTCCGGAAAACTAAGCGGTTATTTTTTAACACTTATTGTAAGGGCTAACCGTCTATCGGTAGCACTCTTTTTACATCTATATATTATCATTGTTATGATACATTGTCAATTTTTATGTCTGTTTATCCAATCTTGGAAGTAAATAACTCGTCCTGGCTCTGCTCCTGATCTTTAATATCTAATAGCTTTTTGATGGCTGCTTGTGTTCCTGCATCAGCTGCATTATATGCTTCTATTATTTTTTTGTTATCGTAATTTATTTCGATTTCGCATAATTCATCTAATGATACATTTAAATATTCTGCTATTTTACAAGCTTTGTCTAAGCTTGGTTGTTTTCCCTTTTCCCAGGATCTAATTGTTCCCTCTGATATCTCTGTATTTCTTCCTAGTTCTGTTTTTGTAATTCCTTGCTTTTTAATTTCTTTTTTTACATTTTCAATAAATTCCATTTCGCCCTTTCTTTTTTCGTAAAATATCACGATTTATTATTGACTATCGTAATATATCACGATATAATATACCTGTAATCAAATAAAGATAGTTACATACCGCAGACATACCGCTACTGTTTAGCGGTAGGGCTATCTTAACAAATAATTATATCAAAGGGCTGGCAATCTAGCAATGCGGAGCAGCTCGGAAAAGAGGTATTTTATGAAGAATGTAAATGAGATTTTAACGGACGAACAGATCGGAATGCTTATGAGTGAAATAAGTAGCAATGATATGGTCGCCCTTTTTTTAATGAATGAGACTGAAAAGATTGACTATTTCAGAGATTGTAGAAATGTCTGGGTTTCAAATTATGATGATTATAACAGACAATTTGATATTTTATCTGAAAAATCTTTTGATTGTAAGTTTTCTGATAGATCTATGTATCTTGATTATTGTGAGCGTATGCATTCTTTATTTATCAATATGCAGCATTGTTCAGATTTTATAAGAATTTATGACATTCTTCTTGATAATATTTGATAGTTTGGCGAGATTGCGCCTTAACTTTATATTTTTACATTTCTCCCTTTTTTATCGAAACGCTGTCAGAAGCGACCTGATAGCGTCGTGGTTGGGTTAGCCGCCAAGCACCTGAAGATGATAGGCTAGAAAGGATACAAGATGGAAGATTTTATAACAATTTTAAGTGTAGGAAGACCTTATGACATTGCTCCAGAGAGTGGCGGTGATCATGTTACTGGCTGCACAATGTCTTATGTAACTACACAGGATATTGCAGCTAATCATATTGATGAAGAGACTGGCACTCTTGGATATGCTCCATTGAAAGAGCGTATGCCTGTAGAGTTCTATGAGCGTGCAAAGTCAAATGGTCTTCCTGCTGTTGCTAAGGTTGTCTATGGTATGAAGAGCTCGGGAGGAAAACAGACTCTTTATATTAAAGGTCTTGACTTCGTACCAGTGTCAGGAGCTGCAAAGGCTTCTAAGTAGTTATCACATTTGGGGTTGTGCAAGAATCACAGCTTTCAAAATGGTAGTGATAACCCCACATAATGTCATTACAGGATTGAGCTGCCAGGGAATTACTCCTTTCCCTGGTGGTATGCCTGAAACCTTGTATATTTACTTAGGCGCATGAAAATACATGAGTCGTGTGCTTATTAAGTGTAGAAGGGAGATGTACATATGTCTTTTGCATTTATCAGTTGGCTGATATTTGGTCTTGCTGTTCTGCTCTGGGTAGTTATTCTTGTTGTATTTGTTATTGTTAAGATAAGAAATGCTGTGCAGCGCAAGAAATACAGTGTTAAGCAGGATGGAGATGTTTCAACGGAATATGAAAGCAGAGGTTTGCATTAACAAGCTTTCTTCTTTCTCCGCTGTCCTCCTCTCCCGGCTGCTGTGCGTGACTTAAATGTTTTGTGTGCGCCCCGGCGCAGGTATATACATATATTCCGGAGTTTTCTCAAAACAACTGGAGAATTAAGCGGTTCTTTACCTAAACGGAATATGTAAACCCTGCGGAATGTTAACCCTACGTAAGGCGTTACCGGTTAATTCGTAAGGCGTTAGACAAGGGTCCGGGAATGTAAGGCCCGGAAGTGCCGGGGCGCACACATAAGCGTTTGGTCACAGCCTGCCGGTGAAACTGTAGAGGGAAGAGAACATGTGTATTATGAGAAAAATATGAAGTATATCCGTTTATTCTTCCTGGTCTCGGCTGTGGCGTTAACATTAAATATGTTTTCCGTAACAGCACATGCAGCGGAAACAGAAACAGAATTGCAGACAGTCACCCAGGAAGCATCAGAAGAATCAGTTGGATCTATAGAAGTTAATAATAGTGACACTATATATATTGTGTTTCTTCTCTCTGCAATATTCGGCTCATTAGTTGCATTTGCTTTCTGGGAGATTTTCAGGGGGTAATTATGGCAGATTGTATATTTAAAGGTTTTATGTTTGGTTTCTGGCTTATGATGTTTTCATGTATTGTCGGATATTTAGCCAGAAAAATGCTTTTTACTATTACTGGCTTTTTAAAATAGTATATAGCGCTTTTGCGTTATAAATATATATTTGGAGGTAAATGTTATGAATCCAATGATCGTAGCAGGTGAAGGAGATGTAGTATCCGTACTTCCTGCAAATGTTGTTACAGCACTTCAGCAGGGTGTTGATAAGGTTGCACAGGGAGGCCAGGAAGGTCTTGTCGCAATTCTTCCAGCTGGCTTAGGTGTTTTTGGTTTATTCTTCGGTGTAAGAATAGCTATCAACTTCTTCAAGTCTCTTGCTCACTAATCTAACAGGTTAATGAGAGGAACATGTACCGGAATCACCCCGGTACATTCGTAATTTAGTTTGTGGGATTATTTATATATAGGAGTAGAAAAATGGGATATTTATTATTGCTTATATTTGTCTTAACCTGGTTAAATGTCAGGAAGATAAGAAAAGCTGTTATCTATCTTGCAGTACAGGAAGGATATTCAGGAAGCTTAAAAACAAAGATTCTTGATGTCATAACTGATTATGCTGCAGAGCGTAAGACAGAAAAGAAAGTCAGGAAGAAGCAGCAGAAAGAAAAGAAGCTAAAAGATGTAATAGATCGGGAGCTTGCTCCAGAGAGTGAGGTGCAGGATGAAACATCTTATTCTTGAGATTATAAATGATATTATCTTTACATTTGTTTTTTATTTTGGGGTTGTTTTTTTTGGTTGTAAAGCATTTGGTGATAATCCTTTTGATTTAAAACTTTTCATTATTGTTTTTATTACGTTCTCTTTAGTCTGTATTAGTTTTGATGTTATTGATTATATTTATGCTAAAAGATCTAAGAGTGAGGTGCAGGATGATTAAAATACTTAATAATTTATTTTTTGCTTTCTTAGCTGATATTCTTGGATATTGTTTTGTATTTGCTAAAATGAAATCTTTTGATTTAAAGATTTTTGTTGTTGCTTTTTTCTTCACCTTTTTAGTTCTTAACATTCTTGATTTTATTGATTATATTTATGCTAAAAGATCTAAGAATAAGGATGGTGATGAACATGAATAACATATGTCCTGATTATGATGATGGTATTAATTGTTATGTAAATCGTTGTTTATCTTCAAAGGATACATGTGCAGCGTGTAAATATTATGATGCATGTAATGATTGTTACAACTTTAATAATTGTCCTCATGATCATGCTTACAATCAATATAATTTTTTAAATTTTAATGGACCTATTGAAATCCAACAAGATTAGATATATAATCATCTTGCCGATTATATAAGTAGATTGGGGGGATTTGATGATTGGTTTGGCTGCTGATGGTCGGTTGTTTGGACTGGATGTACAATTATTATTTGATGTTGGAGTATCAATTTTTAATATTATTCTTTTAGTCTTTTTAATTGGTTTTCCTATTATATTAATTATTTTTGCTATTAAGTATTTTAAGCAAAAAAATAACTATTATAAAATTAAGACTGAATATTATAAAAATCATATGAATGACAGGCAAGATTAATTTCTTGTCTGTCTTTTTTATTTAAGGGGGTTTATATGAAAAGAATCTGCTCTTTTTCTCTTTCTATAATTGTTTTTACTTTATCTATTGTTTTGTGTTTTCCTGATATTTCATTTGCTGATGATGCTACAACTTTGTCTAAGTCTAAAGACAAACCATTTGGTTATTCTTCATCAGAAGCTCAATCTTATGTATCTGCTCATAAAGATATTTATGATTGTGATCATATTCTCTTATTTTCTTATACTCCTACTAATACATATAATTGGACTTATTCTCAAGTTGGTAAGAATTCTTTGCATTTATCTGATAATCAATTAGTTGCTTTTCTTATGTCTAAAAAAACAATAACTGCTTACGCTTCAATGTTTGTTTCTGTTTTGTCTAATAACAATATTACAAGAGGTTTATTGTCTAGCGTTGGCATTGCAACTACTGGTGACTCTGATTCTCTTGTTAATGTTATGGATAAGCTTACAGGCAACTACAACTATTTAAATTCCCTGAACTATGACGAGGAGAGCCAGACAATTACAATGAGCAATGATAATGGCAGCGTTGACAAGCTTAGGGAAGAAATCAAGAAATATTATTATGAAAGTATAGGTGTTAAATTTATTAAACCTGTCGGAACTGTGAAAAAATATGTTGATAGTTCCGACTTTCGGAAACTTTTTGAATATGAGGACGATTATACCAGTGCTTACAGTGTCTGTAATGCTAACCATGCTTTCGTTAGCGGTAATAATTTTGCATACTTTTCCAAGGATAATAAAAGTAATATGACTGGTTATTATTACATGGGTAATTCAGACGATGATAAACGCAATTCCTTTACCGATTGGACTACCTCGGTTTATACTTATAGACTCTATTCTTATGATTCAAGCGGTCATTCGCAAGCATGGGAAATAAATAACGAGAGTTATTCTGTTTTTTACAATTATGAATGGGATAATAGCGATAAGTATACACCTGATCCAGCTTGTCTTATTCCTATGTGGGTTTGTCCTTATTATGGACAGCTAGTCTTTAATAAGGATATGCGTTATGATTCTGCTACTACTGAATCATGGCGCTATCGTGATTTTAGAATTAATTATTATTCAAATGATAATTCATCTTTTAAATATTTTGCATCTTATTCTGCTATGTACAATTTTATTAACGGAGACCAGAATGCATATCTTAGCAGCAAGATAGAAGAAACTGGAAAGGATATATCTTATAGTATTAAAGATATGAATGAGAATCTTGGTTCAAAGATGGATGATCTTATTGATTCTATTAACAGCGGTAAGGGTAATATGTCTGCCGATGAGCTGCAGAACGCTATTGATAAAGGTCTGGAAGATCTTAATAAAAACACAGAGGATATAAAAGATAATACAAATGATATTCTTGAGACTTTGAAAGAGCAGAATAATATTCTTCTGCAGATTCTCGGTGTAACTGAATATATAGCATACCAGACAACAAAGGATGATGGTTCTTCTTATACCAAGACAGATTTAACAAATACAATAAATAAAATTTATAACGGTCTTGGTAATGCGATTCTTTACGGTAAGAATACGCTTACTGATTCCGGTGACAGCTCTGGAGCTTCTTCTCAATCTTCTATTGTTACCAGGGAAGATTTTAAATTGTCCAATAATATATATACATCCTCCGGCTCTGGTGTCTCTCCTGGTACTCCGGTTGTTGCTTATTCATTAGATGATTGTTCTGTTTATGATGATTCTAATGATTATGATGTTGGTATTGCAACGCAGGATATAAATAATATGGATATACATGACGGATTGTTTGGAAAGTTTCCTTTTAGTGTTCCATATCAGCTCTATGAGTGGCTTCAGGTTCTCCAAGCGGATCCGGTTGCTCCTAAATTTGTTTATAATTATGGTTTTTTAATTGGTCATAAAGGCGAACAAAAATATGATCTTACAATTGACCTTAGTATATATGAATCCTGGGCGAATGTATGTAAGTCTTTCCTTCGTTTGGCCTTCACTCTTGCTATGTCCTTGTTTCTTTATAAAAAATTTAAGGGTAATTCTATTTTTTAGGGGGTGATATTATTAGTACATTTATTACGGCTGTTTTGTGTTCTGTTCTTGTAAATTTTCTTATCAATTTTTTTGGTGGAATAATTGAATTTATGTTAATTACACAAAATTTAATGCCAACTGATGTATTTAAAGGGTTGCTTGATGTTAATTCTGAGATTTTTATGGCTTGGATTCCTCAAATTAACTGGTTTGTTCCTTTAGATTATGCTGTCACTTTATTTGGTGCATTTGTTGATGCATATGCTGGTTATATTATCTATGTTTATGCTCGTCGGATTCTTAAAAGTATCGTTTCAGGCGGTGGTTTTTTAAAGATTCTGACTGTTTTCTTATCAGAATAAATTTTATAAGTGGGGTAAAAATTATGTCAATTGAATGTTATACAGGAGTACCCGGAAGCGGTAAAAGCTATCATACAGCCAGACGCATATATGACGCTCTCCGCTCCGGTGTTAACGTGATATCAAATCTTAATATTAATACTTCTATAATACCGCCTAAGAGCTCTAAAAAGGCATTAGGATGCTTTATATATGTACCAAATGCACAGTGGATTAATTCTTCAATATTCCTGAAGTCGCCCATCGGTGGCAAGAGTGTCTGCAATGATACATTTTCTTACATATATGGCCTTGAGAATTTTGCTCTTCAGTTTCATAAGCGAAATAAAAAAGGTCAGATATTTGAGCATCAGACACTTATTATTCTGGACGAGTGCCAGACAATATTTAATCCCCGGAGCTGGAACAAGAAAGACCGCTTGCAGTGGATTGAATTTTTTACCATGCACCGTCACTTTGGTTTTGATGTGATTCTTGTTACCCAGAACGATAAGATGATTGATAAACAGATCCGGGGAATCCTTGAGACTCAGGTGCTGCATAGAAACATTTCCAAATATAAAGCATTTGGTAAACTTCTTGCAGCTCCCTTTGGCGGGAATCTGTTTATGTGCATCAAAAGTATGTACGGAATGAGCAAAAAGGAGAGTCATATAAAAAGCTCCCTTTTGTTTGGTTCTTCCTTCTACTTTTCTTTGTATGATTCTTACACCCTTATTAAGTGATTTATGCGTGTGCCGGGAATGCCGGGCGAAGCGTAAGACATAACCGGCACACGCAAAAAATCGATGGAATTTGGGGTTTGACCACGGAAATGTAATACGTGGTCTATAAATACATATTAAATTTTATTTTAAAGCTGATAAATACTGATTAAAACGGCATTTTTATTTTGTCCTGAAATTGCCTTTTTAAGACAAAATAATGAGGGGGATTATATGGCACTTATTGAAACTGAATTTGACACTGAAAAAAATAATTACTGGTTCTATAAGAAGGAAAAAAAGTTCCTGCATTCCATAGATACATTTTACTATACTGTTACATTTGCTAATGATTTTAGTAAAGATACCAGTGATCCAAATGTTAAGGAACTTAGAAACTGGTTGCATGAATTTAATATGCTTGTATGTGAGAATCTACAGGATAATATTATTCCTGTAAATGACCTTCCAGATCTTAATGATGTGACTTTGAATTATACACCTTGTAATTTTAATGGTATGTATACCCATGATTTACAGGTACCTGAATACTTTGATGTCCTTATTGCTGAATCTGTTCCCAATGAGCTGACAAATAATATAACTGTTCAGATTCGTTCTAAGACTCTGTGGCTTATTGGCATTACTAAGTCTTATGAATACAGCTTAAGAATTGTTAAATCTCTTGCTAAGCGTTTTCACCTGCAGATAACAGAGATAAAAGAAAACCGTGTTGACTACTGCTGGCATACTAACTATTTAAAGAATCCTGAAAAGTTTTTCCGAATTGATAACTTTTCTGCTATGCAGGTTAGTGCATTCAGGGATTGTCAGTATCATTATAAGTTTAATGCTAATTCAGAGTATGAATCTGATTATGTTGCTCTTGGCCGTCGTAATAGTAAATGCTTTGTCCGTATTTATATGAAAACTAAAGAGGTCGTTGAGCAGGGTTATAAACCGTGGTTTCTTCAGATATGGCTGCTTGATAATCTTATTTCACAATATGATTATTATGTACTTTCAAATTTGTATGTTCTTCGTAACTGGGATTGTCTTAATCTTATGAGACTGCAGTTTTATTATGACTATGGAACTGATGAGGATTATAAGAAGCAGTGTTTGGCTTATTTGAAATCTTATTTTAAAGAGGGGTCTGTTAATCGTGATTCTGTTGCCAATCTTGCGGATATACTTACTCCCAGGATAACCATAATCATGAATAATGAATTTCAAGTCATGAGGAAAATGTCAAAAACTTTTTGCCTTATAGAACATCCTAAAAATGAAAAGCTGGGTTTATCTAAAAGAATCTATGATGTATTAGATAATACTGCTATGATAACTGATTACCTGACACATTATACATTGCGCCTTGTTGAGCCTAACAGTGATAAGAATAAATCTCGCAGGGATTATATAGAATACTGGAGACGATTACGCAGCACAAAGATTTTTGACCCATTTAAAAAGGATTATCCTAATCGTCTGGTTCGTGATTATTCTCGTGAATCTAACTGGGATTTAATGAAGTCTCGTTTTGTTCATTCTGCAGTTAATTTCTCTTTGTACAGTTTTGGTATTAATCATCAGGCTAAAAATGCTCTTGGTGATGTATCGGAGCTTCTGGGTATGCTTAACGATAATGATATACATAACGCTAATATGTACAGATATAAGAGATCTAAACAGCTTTATCCTTCAGACTTTAAAGATAAGCTGGAGGTTAAACAATGAATACTATAAGTGATTACATAAAACTGTTTATTAAGGATAGAAAAGTTTATTGTGAAGATGTAACTGTACAATCTTATATCTTCTATCTTGGTCGTTTTACAAAATGGCTTGATTCAGATGATTTTGATTTGCTTAATAAGCAGACTTTAAGAGATTACATATATTCTTTAAGATATCGAATGAAGAATACAAGCATTGCTACAAATTACCGCCCTGTTAAAGCATTTTGTAAATGGCTTTACCAGGAAGATTATTTGGATAAAGATATTACCATTGGTGTTAAGCTGCCAAAAAAAGATGCAGCCATTGTTGAACCTCTCACGGATCAAGAGGTACATCAGATTGATGATACTATAATTAACAAGTCTGTGAATAAACACATAGCATTGAGAAATTATTGTATCTTTCATCTTGCTCTTGATTGTGGACTTCGTAGAAAAGAGATTGTTCAGCTCCGCAGGATGGATATTAAAAGCGATAGATTAATAATACATAATGCCAAGAATAATAAAGATCGGATTGTACTTCTTCCTAGATTCCTGTATTTTAGTTTACGCAATTATTACAATGAATCACATTATGCACATGATCATGTTAAGAATGAATCTAAGATTGTATTTTTGGATTTTTATGATATTGAGCCAATAACACTTAATACAATCAAATGCTTTTACCAGGACTTAAAAACATTGTCTGGAATTGATAGGATTCATGGGCATTTATGCCGTCATACTTTTGCAACTTCTTTTCTCCAGTATGGTGGAGACATGGAGAAGCTTCGTCTTTTTATGGGGCACTCTGATTATGAGATTCTTAAGAATTATCTTCACTTGTCTCTTATATATCCTGATGTATATAAGATTGATGATATATTTTTTAATTAGCGGACACCTAGATTTTTTCTAATCCTGAATATTGTAATAAAAAAAGACTTGCTTATTGGAACAAATCCAGTAAACAAGCCTTTTTTAATGAGCCCACCGGGGTTCGAACCCGGGACACCTAGATTAAAAGTCTAGTGCTCT
>ERZ860388.1868-NODE-1868-length-12256-cov-2.469306_pt1 | contig 12256 bp, 8 predicted proteins | sample MGYA00509978_ERZ860388 | MGnify/ENA primary metagenome ERZ860388 (study PRJEB30046, sample SAMN00715225) | human gut metagenome | study: EMG produced TPA metagenomics assembly of the A metagenome-wide association study of gut microbiota in type 2...
GAGCCTGTAATTTCGAAAACATCATAACCGTTAGGGGTACCGTCACGATTTTCATCGGCTGTCCACCAGGTTCCGCAGATGGCTCCTATATTGTGTTCGATAATACCGGGTTTGATTTCATGGTTGGAATTCAGGTGGGTATGCCCTGAGATCAGACTGACAGGGTGGTTTTTCAAAATACCGAACAATTCTTCTCCGCCGGGGATGATACCCCGGTCAGCATAATAAAAAGGGGAATGGGTGGCGATGAGGATTGGAGCATTTTCCGGAAGGTACTTTAAAAGTTGGCCTACCCATTGAATTTGTTCCTCCGTCAGGGCTTCGGTATATTTTTTATTTCCCTCGTAGAGGATGTTGTCGAGTACAATGCAATAGACTTTTCCTAATTGAAAAGCGTAATAAGCCGGACCGAAATATTTTTCGTAGGTGTGGGCAGAAGCTTTGTCCGACAAGATTTCCTTATCATGATCATGATTACCGATAACGGGATAGAAAGGTATCTTTAGTCGGGCCATTTCTTTTTTGTAGACCGGGAAGTGTTCGAAATGATCCCAGACGATATCTCCCAGACTGATTCCGGTGACCGGTGTAGCCGGGGGATAACTTGCAATCATCTCTTGCAGGTCGGGAATACTTTGGGTCTGGAAACGCTGGAACTGTTCATCCGTTTTGGTTTGTACGTCCGCGATGGCTAGCAGGATATGATGACTCCTTTTTCCTGTCTCGGTCAGCTGGAAGATATAATCTTCTTTTTCCGGATCCAAAGGCAGATAAAATTCAGGAGTTCCCGATCGGTAATCGGCCACATATCCATCCGGGGTCAGGAGGTAAACGAAACGGGCTTCCTGGTCGGTGTCGAGTAGGAAATTCCCTTTTGTGTCTGTCTGGGTGAAATTTATTCCGTCGGTGATGACGACATGGGATAATCCTTTATTTCCTGCTTTTACCTGTCCACGGATAGGCATACAGAAAGCAGCATGACTGAGAATCAGAAATGCTGCCGATAAACAAATTGTCAGGTTCATGATTTATTCTTTGATTAAGATAGAATTGAAAACAGTTAATATTTCTTCAGGAGATTTGGCCTTTTTCAGGGCTTTTTCGAGCTCTCCGGTTTCTTCCTCATAGTAAGCGACAAAGGCTGCATCCAGGCATTTCGACAGTTCTGCCGTAGCTGTTTGTTCGTTGATTTCCTGCCGGCGGACTGCTTTTTTGAAATAACTGTCCAGCTTCATAACCGAGTTATAAATCGCGGGTTTATAGATTTCCATCGTGTTATCGGTGAATCCTACCGTTGCTGTATGCCGGCGGACATATACTTTCTGAGTAGCATACAGTTTGCGGGCAATCCGATCCCCGAGGAAGTGCTGGGGATATTCTTTCAGGTCTGCATGATTCAGGTCGATCCCATAATTGGTGAATACAAATTGAGGAGTTTTCGCCGGTATAGGAGTACTGGCTGAAGCTGTAGTCGTTCCATGTGTCTTGTTATCGGCCAGAGCCATCCGTTGAGCTTTTACCGAGAACCCTAATGCGATAAGTGCTAAAAATAAAATTGTAATTTTCATATTCTTTTTTTATTCAATGTGATTTTCCTTATTTTTCAATGCAAAGTAAGAACAGAGAAATTACAGCCTGGTGAATAAATTATTTCGATTCGGTTAAATTTGGGGTACCGTAGGTTTGGATAAGAAAGTTAGTTACATGTTTGTTTTTTCCCTTCGGTTTCCTATTTTTGTTTCGGAAACATGGACTTTTTTTCCCGACATATTATTATTATATTTGTTCAGGTATTTTCAGTAATTCTATGACAGAGGAAGCGATGTTATTCCGGCGGGTGCAGGAGGGATGTTGGGAGGCTTTCGATGTGCTGTTTCATACTTATGCGGAACAGCTGTTTTTTTATGCGATGGGGTTTGTGAATAACCGGGAGGAAGCCAGGGATATTGTGCAGGGAACGTTTATTACTTTGTGGGAACAGCGGGGGAAGATTCAGTGTACGGGGGCTATTTATCCTTATTTGTTACGTTTGGTGAAAAATGCTTGTCTTAATTATCAGGTGCATGAGAAAGTGAAGGAACGTTATTTGTTGGAAAAACGAATGACGGAGGAGGAAGGGGAAGAAGTGCCGGCAGATGAGGAGGAGGAGTTTGAGGTGCAATATGCCCGTTTGCGGAAAGTGGTGGATGGTTTGCCGGAGAAATGCAGGGAAATTTTTATTTTGGGATGCGTAGATGGGTTGAGTTATAAAGAAGTGTCGGAGAAAATGGGAGTGTCGGTGAATACGGTGAAGACACAGATTAAGTTGGCGTACAGGAAGTTGAAATTAGAATTAGGAGGGCAAAATTTTGTGTGGGAGTGGACTGCTGGGGGAGTATTGTTTATATTGATGCAAAAATAATTTTCAAAAAAAGTATTTTTCTTTTCACCCTGATCGGCTATCTTCTTGTTTAGAAGATGGGAAAAGATAGTTAAAGCCTTTATAAAAAATAGACTTATGGTAGAACAAGAGGAAAAGAGATGGTTGCGTGCTTTGTTGGAGGGAGAGGTTGAGCCGGGAAGTGAGGAGTGGGAGCAAGTCTGTACGGATTCTGCTTTTACGCGGGTGAGGGAGAAGGTCGGTGCTGTTGCCAGACTGGATTTTACACAGCAGGAAGATGAGGTGGAGGGGATGTGGAGAGTGTTGGTGGACCGGAGGAAGAAGGGGTTGGAGCGGCGGGCCCGGGGGCGGAAACGTTTATTGCGGTGGATATCCGGGACGGCTGCGGTGGTGGCGTTGGGAATCGGAGGATGGTTATCGATCCGGGGAGTGGAAAGAGAACAGGTGGTTGTGGTAGGCGGAAGAACGGTAGAGGGTAGGACAGAGTTGGTGTTGCCGAATGGAGAGAGGCGGGTATTGGGGGACGATAAGGTAAGGGTGGTGTCGGACAGTTGCGGAGAGATGCGGACGGAGAATAGAACGCTGATTGTAGAGTTGGGAGGGCAGGAGACGAAGAAAGCGGAGTATTATACGCTGAATGTTCCTTATGGGGAAAAATATAGTATTGTATTGCCGGACGGGACCAAGGTATTTTTGAATGCGGGGACGACGTTGAGGTATCCGGATCATTTTGAAGGAGGGAGCCGGGAAGTGTATTTGAATGGGGAAGCTTATCTGGAAGTGACAAAGGATGCGGAACATCCCTTTGTGGTGAAAACGGAGGAGGTGGAGGTGAAGGTATTGGGGACTGTATTCAATGTGAATGCTTACCCGGAAGGGGAGTGGGTCAGGACAACTTTGGTAGAGGGGAAGGTAGAAGCGGTTTGCGGAGGTCGGTTGTTTGTGATGGAACCGGGAATGCAGGTGGCTTATTCGAAGGGAACGGGTGAGACTGAGTATAAAAAGGTGGACACACATTTGTTTACCTCGTGGAAAGACGGGTATTATGAATTTGAGGAGATGGAGTTGGGGGAATTGATGCCGTTGCTGGGACGGTGGTATGCTGTAGGAGTGGATTTTGAAGAACCGGAATTGAAACGGTTAAAGTTCAGTGGGCGCTTGCAGCGCTATGAGACGGTGGCGGATTTGGTGAAAATGTTGGAATACACGGGGGATGTCGTGTTTGAGGTGAAAAATGACCGGATTTTGGTCCGGAAGAGATAAAAGAAAAAGCAGGCAGTGGATCTGATCAATCCTCTGCCTGCCGGAGTTCAAGATACCTCCGGAAATCCTTGCAAGAAACGGAGGTATTCAATTTTAATTTAAACACAGCAAATTTATGAAAAAAATGCAGGACACAGCATCGCCAGGGCATTTTGTGTGCAGGCGGATGTTAATCTTAAAAACTTTTCTGGTAATCCTGTTGTGGAGTACCTGTCTCGTTTCTGGTTACAGGGGACATGCTCAGGAGAGAACGACGGTTACGGTGAACATGACGGATGTCACGCTGAATGAGGTGATAACCGAGTTGAAAAAGCAAACGAAGTATGATTTTTTTTATAACAGCGAGCTGGTGAAATCGAAGGGTAGAGTGAGTGTGCAGGCACGTAATTTAGATCTGCGGGAGGTGTTGGAACAGGTATTGACGCCGGTAGGGCTGGAATATGCTATTCAGCAGGATTTGATTACGATTCGTGAGAGACGGGTACAGCAGGAGGTGGCGAAGATAGAGATGATTACGGTGAGTGGCAAGGTGACGGATAAGGATGGTAATCCAGTGGTTGGGGCTACAGTTGTGATTCATGGAACGACACAAGGTGTGGCGACGGATGTCGACGGTAAATATTCTTTGATGACCCGTCCGGACGATGTGTTGACGATATCTTTTATCGGTTATAAAACAGAAGTGGTGCCGGTGAAGGAGAATAAACATTTGAACGTGATTTTGAGTCCGGCGTCGGAGGATTTGGAAGAGGTGACGGTGGTGGCTTTCGGACAACAGAAAAAAGAGAGTGTCGTGTCGGCAATTACGACAGTACGTCCGATGGACCTGAAGTCGTCAAACAGTGACTTGACAAGCAGTTTTGCCGGTAAGATCGCCGGTATGGTAGGCTGGCAGACAGGGGGATTGCCGGCGGCTTTAACGGAAGATGAAATGAATACGAAATTTTATATCCGTGGTATTACGTCGTTTCAGACAGGGGCGAATGTGGACCCCTTGATTTTGTTGGATGGCGTAGAGTCGTCGAAGCTGGATTTGGCACGTATAGCTCCGGAAGATATCGAAACATTCAGTGTGATGAAGGATGCTTCGGCTACGGCGATGTACGGTGCACGTGGTGCGAACGGAGTGATTTTGGTGACGACGAAAAAAGGACAGGAGGGGAGTGTGTATGCGACAGCACGTTACGAGACGGTGTTTTCAATGCCGACAAAGCGTATCGATGTGGTGGATCCGGTGGATTATATGAAAATGTATAACCGGGCGCTTTTGACCCGGGATCCGTTGGCAACGCCGAAATATAGTGTGGAACGTATCAACCGGACCCGCTCGGGAAAGTATCCGTCTTGGGTTTATCCGGCGAATGACTGGTATAAGATTTTATTCAAAAACTATAATGTGAACCACCATGCAGGTTTGAATATCCGGGGAGGTTCGAAGGTAATTCAGTACTATGCTTCGGTGAATTACAACCGTGATCAGGGGATGTTGAAGACAGATAAGTTGAATGACTTCGATTGTAATATTACGAATAATCAAACGGCTTTTCGTGTGAATTTGACGATTGATTTGAAAGCCGGTATTAAATTATTGATTAATTCGTCGACAACTATAGATAAATACCACGGTCCTTTGACTAGTGTCAATCAGGCGTATGAGTTAGCGTTTAATGCTTCGCCGGTAGATTTTGCACCTTTATATCCGGGAGATGAGAATTATGGGTGGCCGCATCTGCGTTTCGGTACGACAGAGGCAAATCAGGAGAATCCTTATATGATGATTCAGAAAGGATATCTGGAACGGACTCGCTATTCTACGACCAATCGGGCGGAGTATATCCATAACTTATCGAGCCTGGTAAAGGGGTTGGAGTTGCGGGGGAGTGTGGCTGTGTCACAGGCAGGATATTATACGACTGGTTTTACAACCAATCCTTTCAAATATTCTTTGTTGAATTATGATTTTGAAACAGGCAAACACCGGTTGCAGGATTTGTCTCCTTTTGGTGCCAGTTATGCCTTGTCTATAGATCCCACAGCCAAGGCTTCGACGACAGAGACGCGTGTTACGTATGAGGCACGTGCTTTGCATACGGCAGCATGGAAAGAGCATCAGACCTCACTGACAGGGGTGTTCCAGGCTCAGGATTATACGTTTACGCCGGTGTCTAATGTCTTGACAGGTATGCCACAACGGAACATGATGTTTTCAATGCGTGGAACGTATGGGTTTAAAGACCGTTATTTTGTAGAGGCAAGTTTTGGTTATAACGCATCGGAACGTTTTGCAAAGAGTAACCGTTGGGGGTTATTCCCGGCAGGTGGCCTGGCGTATGTGATATCGAGCGAACCCTTTATGAACGGGACAGCCCATTGGCTGGACTTTTTGAAGCTGCGGGTTTCGTATGGCAAGGTAGGCAACGACGGAGTGATTAAGGTTCCCCGCTTTTTGTTTTTGCAGACGATGGGTACCTTGACGAATGTATTGAATCCGGAACCGGGAGGCAGACCAACGATTTACAGGATTGTACAGGGATATGCGAATCCGAATTTGAAGTGGGAAGTGGCGGAGCAGGTGAATTTCGGTTTGGAGACCAAGTTGTTCAAGGGGATTGTCGAGTTTAATCTGGATGCGTATCAGGAGATCCGTCACAATATCATTGGTTACCGAGCCTCTGTTCCGGCACATGCGGGTATTGCTCTTCCACAATTGGATAATATGGGTAAGGCCCGGTCGAGGGGTATAGACTTTTCGGGTAAGATCCAGCATGCTTTTAACAAAGATTTATGGGTGATTCTGAACGGTACTTTGACTTATAATAAGGTTGTGTATAAAGAAATCGAGGAAGCGATGAATAAGCCGGCATGGCAAAGAATGGTGGGGAAAGAGATTTCGCAGAAAATCGGTTATATTTCGGACGGACTCTTCCAGGATCAGGCGGAAATCGAAAATGCTCCGGTACAGGCAGGATCGCCTCAGCCAGGAGATATCCGTTACCGGGATTTGAATAACGACGGAAAGATTGATGTGAATGATGTGACTTATATCGGTTTTCCGGAGACTCCGCGTGTGACCTATGGCTTTTCAGGTTTTGTCAATTACAGTAATTTTGAGTTCAGTTTTGCTTTTCAGGGGTCGGGGAAACGTTCTTTCTTTATGGACCCGAGCGAATTGTCTCCTTTTGTGGATGACCATGCGATGTTGACAGCTATTTATAAGGATCACTGGTCGGAAGATAATATGATCCGGAAACCTTTCTGGCCTCGTTTATCGACCCAAAATTTGATTGAACATTCGCCGGAGGAGGATTGGTATAATGATAATGCAACGGAGGTTCGCAAGAGTACTTATTTTATGCGGGAATGCCGTTTCCTGAGATGTACTTCGTTGGAGTTGGCGTACAATATGCCAAAGAAATTGATGGAACGCTGGGGACTACAAAATATGAAGTTTTTTGTGCGGGCAAACAATCCTTTCCTGATTTCCAATTTCAAGCTTTGGGATGTCGAGTTGGGTGAGGATGCGTTTAATTATCCGATACAGAAGACTTATACCGTTGGGTTAAACTTTAGTTTCTAATATAAAAGTGAGGTGGTTATTATGAAATATGTAAATATATTATTGATTGGTTTGGTCTTGTTATTTCCGGGGTGTACATTTTTGGATGTTGTACCGGAGGGAAATATTGAAAGTATCGAGAGTAACTTTGAGAAACGGGACCAAACGGAGAATTGGTTCAAGTATTGTCATTTCTGGGTCAGTCCGTTTACCACTTCCGTAATTTCGAATCCGGCTTATATGGGGACAGATGAAGTGGTTGCGGGAACTTATTTGCGGGAGAGCGGTTTTAACTGGAGTGGTTTGTATATCGCGGATGGTCTGCAGCGTACGTTCGATCCATACTGTAATATGTGGCGTCGGGATGCAGTGTATAACAGTATCCGTTATTGTAATACTTTTCTTGAAAAAGTGTGGGGAGTTTATAATATGACGGATGCTGAAAAGAAGTTGTGGGTAGCTGAAATCAAAGCTTTGAAAGCCTATTATTATTTTGAGCTTTTGCGTCATTACGGACCTTTTGTTGTGATGGACGAGAATATCGATCCGGGGGTTCCGGTCGAGGATATGAAAAAGGAAAGAAGTCCGGTGGATGTTTGTGTTGAAGAGATTGTAAGCCTTTTGGATGAAGCGATGAAAGATTTGCCTTTGATGAAAGATAAAGAGAGAAGCCGGTGGGCTTACCATAGCCTGGAGTCGGCTGCAGCCTTGAAGGCGATGACCTTGTTTTATGCAGCTTCGCCTTTGTTCAACGGTAACCCGGCTTATAGCGGTTTTGTGAATAGTAAGGGCGAGAAGTTGTTCAGCCAGCAGAAAGATCCGGAAAAGTGGAGATATGCAGCGGAGGCTGTCGATTCGGCCTTACTTATTTGTAACCGGGGAGGAAAATATCTGATTTCGAGTGAGAGCGACAAGATTACAGACCGGATAAAAGATATTGAAGCATCGGCTATAGCCTTGAATTTTGAGAATGCAGAGGCGATTTATATGTTCCGCTATGAGTCTTTTGTAAATGGAGGCTGGCCGAAATGGACCCGTCCTTATTTCAATAGTACGGATGAGGATTATAATATGGAAATGAAAGGATGTGTGGCTCCGAGTCTGAAAATGGTGGAAATGTATTATACGGAACACGGTTTGCCGATAGAAGAGGATAAGGCGTGGTGGAAGTATGAAGAGCGTTACACGATGGGAACGGAAGACGACAAGAGGTATAAGGATGTGGTGGCTATGGACGAGAAAGTACTGAAATTGCATTTAAAAAGAGAACCGCGGTTTTATGCGCATATTGCTGCCGACCGTTGTTATTACCAGCTCGGTAAAAAGAATGTACTGGTAGAGGCTTACCGTGGTGAGCGTTTTGGTACGCGGGAGGCTTCCATTACAAATTCTGTTCCGCAAAATTTGACCGGCTATTGGATGAAGAAGGGTTCGGATTCCGAAGTTTCTAATGTAGGTTATAATAATGCTTTTACGAATGATTATCCTTGTGTATTGATTCGCTTGGCAGATCTTTATTTGATGAAAGCGGAGGCATGGAATGAATATCTGGCGGTTCCGGATGAAGAACATGTATATGCGCCTTTGAACGAAGTGCGTCGGCGTGCCGGTATTCCGGATGTGAAAGAAGCTTGGGAAACTTATGCCAAGAACCCTGGAAAAGTGGCGACGAAGGAAGGAATGCGTAAGATTATCCACCGGGAGTGGGATATTGAGTTTGCTTTTGAAGGAAGACGTTTTTGGAATCTGCGTCGCTGGTTGACCGCAGTGGATGAATTGAATGAGGAACAATACGGATGGAATATTGTCGGGCAGAATGCCAGAGAGTTTTATAATAACTTCAGAGAACCTGTCAGGGTTTGGGCAAAACGGAAGTTTATCTCGCCACGCGATTATCTGTTTCCGCTTCAGAGCGAAGAGGTGATGATATCCGGTTGTGTACAGAATCCGGGATGGTAATATTAATGATTTAATAGGAATAATTATGAAAAGATTGGTTTATATATGGCTTGTTGCCTGGGTCTTGTGGGGTTGTCAGAAAGAAGAAGCATATTTCGATGTTTTGGTTCCGGCAGATGGCTTGACGTTTTCTCCGGTGGAGGGCGGTGCAGTGATGCACTATCGTTTACCGGCGGATGAGAAGGTGTACAGTATCCGGGTACGCTACCAGGACGGGTTTGGGAAGGATATGATCCGGACCGGTAGTTATGCCTGCGATTCATTGCTTATCACAGGTTTTAATGAGGCGCGGAAAGGGGTGAAGGCTTATGTGACTTTGTGCGATAGGAACGATGTGGAGTCGGAGGCGTTAGAAGTCACCTTTGATACCCGGGATTCCGGACCGGTTGCTTTTATCAACAACTTAGAGGTCGTTCCGGGTTGGGGTAATGGTTTTGTTTTGTCTTATGACTTGGAAGAGGATTTGAAAGGTATGGCTCACCTGTTTTATGTGGGGGAAGATCCGAATACCAAATTGCCGGACACTCTTTTATTTAAAAGTTTTGTGCCGAAAAAAGGCAATACGGTGATACGGGATACTTTCAAACAGCAACGGGACAGTTATGATTTTGTGGTACGCGTAGAGGATTTCCGGGGGAATATGGTAAAAGAAAGGGTATGGAAAGACATTGTGCCTTTGGCGATAGAACAGTTGCCTGTCAGTCTGAATAATCTTTCTGATCCGGAGGAACTTTCCCAGGAAGATCCCACTGCGAAGTTAGGCAAGCAATATTTGTTGGACGGGGATAAAAAAGGAGATCAAAGCTTTGGTATTGAATCGTGGACGAGTTTTTATACCTACTTGGCCGGTCCGATGGCGGTATCTACACCGGAGAAACCCGGGAAAGCCCTGTTTATTATTGATATGATGGAAGAAAAGTTACCGGCAGAGGTCCGCCTGTACGGAATGTTGGCAGTCCGGACCAGTTGGCCCTATGGCCCCGGCCAATATGAAACTTTTCCGAAATGGGGAGATGTGTGGACGTTGTGTTATGCGAGCAAGTTACCGAGCAGTGTGACTCTTTACGCATCCCAAACGAAAGATGACGATGCCTCGTGGGTAGAGATTTCACATTTCGAACAAGACCGGAGAATTGATAATAAGGAACGTTGGTGTGAACGTTGTAACGAGAATGGGGATTATCTCATTGTTTCTCGGGATGCCTTGGATTTGGCTTCACCTTGTTTTATTACCTTGACTTGCCCGGCAGAAGGAGAGAAATACCGCTATCTGAAAGTGGTGGTGAACGAGGTCTTTTTTGCGCCTATAGGTTTTGAGAATGCTTTTATGGGTGGAAATGACCAGAAATATGTGACGGTGCATGAATTGGAAGTTTATACAGCAAAAGATTGATATTATGAAGAAAATATATTTATGGCTCTTGCTCCCTTTGTTGATTTTCGGGGGCTGTGAAAGTTTGGAAGATACGTATAAAGATTATGCAGGTGATGGCCCGATTCGCTATTTGGTGAAATGTGACGACCTGGATGTCAAAGCCGGTTGGAATCGTTTGGTAGTTTCGTGGAAATCTGTGGATGACCCGATTATCGATAAAGTAAAAGTTTCTTGGACGGTAGATGGGATCGGACGGGATACTTTGTTGGAAAGAGGTACGTTTGCGTGCAGCCTGCCTTGTGACGGAAATCTTACAGCTATTTAAAAGTGAATATGTAAGCAGACATAATGGTCTAAGATATGGATAAAAACGGTAATACTTCTTTAGCTGTAACCCAGGTAGGAAGACCTTATTCGCCTGAACATGAGCAAGTATTGATTTTCCCGACTATGGTGAACAAACATTTTTATGTACAAGATCGTTTGGCGCTGGTCCTGGATGAGTGGGGAAATCAGATAGATAGCATTGCCTTCGTATATACTTCTGCCGGACAGGGCAAGAGAACGGTTATGAAAAGCGCACCGGAGAGTCTTTATTATTTACTGAAAGATAAAATTGATGCAGAGACAACATTAACAGTACACAGTTACGGCCACCTGGAAGGATGTGTAGATGCGATTGTAGTATCGACTGAATTGGAACGTGCTAAAGTGTATACAGATGGCTTTAAAGCGCTGATGTTAACAAGATACGGTATTGCTGAGCTGACGGAAGAAGCTGTTGCCGGTTTGGAAACCCTTGAAATTGATTACGACATCGATAGCTTTGAGGATATTATGAATATGCCGGGATTGAAGAAGTTGGTATTGGGCAAGAACCGCTATTTGAGTGAGGAAGTATTGGGAGAGGAGGTTAGTGCCAGTAAAATCACTGACCTTGAAATAAGTAAATTTGCGATGGAAGTGATGGCGGAACTTGTTTCTGACTTTAAGGTAGAACGCTACAATAAGCATTATTTCCCGGAAACTTATGATTTTGTTGAAGAAAAAGGAAATCCGGTACTGCCTGATTTGACTTATCTGAATAACGAGACATGGACTTATGAGTGTGTTGTAACTCCGAAAGAAGGGGATTATTATTCCAAAGGCTATGAGAAATTGTTTGACTTAAATGCGACAGCCTGGGCAACATTTAATCATTATGATTTTTTAAAATATGAAATAACAGTTGATATGCAAGAGACAAAGCGGGTAAATGGTTTTGCAATAGAACAAGTTGCCTCTGATATTGCAACTTCTCCAAGAAAACGGGCTTTTATGGCACGAAAAGTACAGGTCCAGTTTTCTGTCGATGGAAGTGTCTGGACTGAGGCAATAGATTATACGTTGGGTACAACCCTTGGAGAAATCGACCTTTTGTCAATAGCTGCTCCTACAAATGCACGGTATTTGAAATTCGTGTTGACCGACCAAAATTACAGAAACGTATATTCAATTTCACTACAAAAAATCAGAATTTTCTAACTGGGATACTCTAAAAGTATTCTAAGACTTTTGCAAGTCTTTTCATGATTATTTGCGGCAGATCTTCGAACAACCGTTATTAGTAATAGATATATTCTGCGCTCAAAGGGGCGTTCAGCCCCTTTGAGCGCGGCTTTCCCTGAGAAGTCTTTCATAGATAGCCATAAGTAAGCGCACGGTCCCCCAAAGATCGTGTCCT
>ERZ860388.1870-NODE-1870-length-12238-cov-2.793154_pt1 | contig 12238 bp, 10 predicted proteins | sample MGYA00509978_ERZ860388 | MGnify/ENA primary metagenome ERZ860388 (study PRJEB30046, sample SAMN00715225) | human gut metagenome | study: EMG produced TPA metagenomics assembly of the A metagenome-wide association study of gut microbiota in type 2...
GCCTGTGCACCGCCGCCGATGCCGCCGCAGATCAGAACATCCACGCCCTGCTCGGAAAGAAGGCCTGCCAGTGCGCCGTGGCCGGTTCCGTTGGATCCGATCACTTCGCTGGAAACCACCTGATTGTCTTCTACTTCGTAAACCTTAAAATTCTCTGTTTTTCCAAAATGCTGGAAAATATTCCCGTTATCGTATGTAACTGCAATTTTCATCTAACTAAATCCTCCGTAGTTTTTTTCTTACGCCTCTTTTTCCTGCATAAAGGCTTCAATCTGGTCTGGATCACGCATCAGATTCTCGGAAAGAACCTCGCATCCGTCCTCTGTAATCAGGATATCATCCTCGATCCGGATTCCGATCTCCCACTCATCAATATAAAGACCCGGCTCATCGGTGATGATGGCGCCTGGACGCAGCTTGTCGTTCCATGCCGCGGTCACATCGTGTACATCAATGCCGAGGTGATGGGAAACGCCGTGCATGTAATAGGTTCCGACATCCTCTTTCTTCTCGATCAGGCCAAGTTTCACACAGCCCTCGCCGAGAACATCCTTTGCGATATCGTCGAGCTCTTTTAATGTCATACCCGGTTTTGCTGCTTTTGCAACGGCGCGGTTTGCTGCCAGAACAACGTCGTAAACCTGTCTCTGACGGTCCGTATATTTTCCGTTGACTGGATACGTTCTGGTGATATCTGCGCAGTAGCCCTGGAATTTTGCTCCGAGGTCCATCAGAAGCAGGGTCTCATCCTCGCACACGTCACGGTTGGTGTCGTAGTGCAGCATCGTTCCGTTTGCACCGCTTCCTGCGATCGTCGGGAATGCGGTTCCGTCTGCTCCCTCGTGGAAAATCTTGTACTCGAAATCAGCCTGTGCCTGATACTCGGTGCAGCCCGGTTTCAGATTCTTCATCACGAATTTCAGCGCGTCGTCGGTGATCTTGATTGCCTGGCGGACGAGAGCGATCTCATCCTCATCTTTCTGCATCCGCAGTGCTGCGATGACAGGAGCAATGTTTTTAATCGGTCTGCCTGGAAATTTCTTTGCGAACTCCTCTGCCTTTACCATGTTGTAATCCGGCAGATCCTCGACCTGATAGCGGTAGCAGTCGAAATACAGGGTTCCGATGTCCTCGCGTGCCATCAGACGGTTTACCATACCCTCAAAGGAATCCAGGAAACGAACGTCGTCGATTCCGGTAATCTCCTGTGCCTCGGATACGGTTACTTTTCTTCCAAACCATCTCTCCTGGCTCGGATCCGCTTTCTCGATAAACAGAATGGATTTCTCCTCTTTTGCGGTCTTTTTCATCATCAGGATCATGTGATCTCTGCGAAGGCCGGTCAGATAGAAAAAGTTGCGGTTTGCTTCAAACGGCAGATATTCGTCTGCGCTGACATGCAGCTCGATTCCAGAAAACAAAAGCAGTGCGGAATCCTGGTCCATTTTATCAAAAACCTGTTTTCTTCTTTCTGTAAAGTTCATCTGTCTTTCCTCACTTTCTTTTAGAGCCTGCCAAGATCTGTTTTCGGCTCCTCTACTAAGATAACACGTTCGTGCTTTTTTTCCTACCTTTTTCCTGCTTTTCTATGAAAATTCTTATTTTATTCCGCACCTTCCAGTCCTTTGACAACTTCCAGCGCTTTTTCGAGCTGCACATCGCTCGTCGCGTCATCCGGCAGCTCCACCTCGACATCCGGCGCGATACCGACCTTGTGGATGTCGTTGCCGAGCGGCGTGTAATAATGGGCAATCGTCAGCTTCACCACACTGCCGTCGGAGAGCTGGAATGTGTTCTGGACAATGCCTTTTCCGAATGTCGTCGTTCCGACAATCGTTCCGATGCCGTAATCTTTGACTGCTCCCGTGAAGATTTCTGCCGCACTTGCCGTATTTTCATTGACCAGCACGACGAGTGGAATCGAGATCGGGGTATCGCCGTCGCAGGTATACTCTTCCCGTTTTCCATTTTTATCCTCGGTATACACGATGAGTCCCTCCGGCAGGATCTGGCGCAGGGTGTCGCAGACTGCCGTCACAAGGCCGCCCGGATTGCCGCGCAGATCGATGATCAGGCGCTCCATGCCCTGATCCTGCAGTGACTGGTATACTTTCTGGAACTGCTCGGAGGTAAGCCCTGTAAACTCGCTGATGGCCAGATAGCCGATCTTGTCGTCCAGCATTTTACCGTCTGCCACAATCGCCGCAAGCTTCTCTTTTTTGACTTCCGTTTCAATCAGATCCGCCTCGCCTTCCCGCTCGATGGAAAGCGTCACGGTGTCGTTCTCGCTGTTTTTCAGAAGACCGACCGCATCGTTGAGGTTTAAGCCTTCGAGTGTCTGCCCGTCAATCTTCACAATACGGTCATCCGCCTGAATACCGGCCTTCGCCGCCGGGGTATCGTCCTGTACGCCGGTAACCTGCAGCTTATCGCCGTCCAGCGTCACCGTAACACCGATGCCCTGATAGTAGCCCTCCTGTGCTGTCTTGATCGCTTCGTATTCCTCTTTCGTGTAATACGTAGAATACTTGTCGCCGAGGCCGCTGATCAGCCCTTTATACATCGCATCCGACAGCTCTGTTTCATCCACATCGCCCGCGTAAAGCTGGCTGATCATCGCTTTGATCGCCGCCGTCTTCCGCCACGACCAGAAGCCGCCGGGGTGGTCCGCACTGCTTCCCGGCCAGAGAAACGTTGTTCCGACAAGCACGATCATTACAATCGCCAGCATCGAAATCATACCCGCAAAGTAGCTCTTCCGCATCTCATTTTTTCGGTTTTTCTTTCTGTTTCTGCGCTTTTTCGGTTTTTCCTGCTCTGCCGCTTTTACGCCCTCTTTTTCTTCCTTCATCAGTTCTTCCAAAATATGCCTCCCAATCGAAAGATCCCGGAATCTTTTGACGGATTCCGGGACTTATTTTTACTTCATTATATTGTCTAATCCTATCAGACTTTCAAGTGTTTTCGAATCGTAAAGATACTGCCGACAAGACCGATTCCCATACCGAGAATGAGTCCGACTGGAAGCAGAATCCGGAAGACGGCCGATACCGGCATGAATGCCATAAAGTTCGACAGTACGCTGAACTCCGCCATAACGTAGCTGATGACTCTGTTGTATACAACGTACAGCAGCCCCAGCGGAATCGCTGCTCCGACAAGACCGATCAGGATACCCTCGATCAGGAACGGAGCCCTTACAAACAGGTTCGTCGCACCGATCAGCTTCATGATACCGATCTCCTCTTTCCGGACCGAAATACCGATCGTGACGGTATTGCTGATCAGGAAAACAGATACGGCAAGAAGAATCAGGATGATCGCGATGGAAACGTAGCCAATGACACGGTTCATCGTCGTCAACGTTGTTGTTGCGCCCTCGGCCTGTTTAACCTCACGGACACCGTCCAGCGAGCGGATATACTCAGCCAGTGCATCCTGCGTCTCTACCTGGTATACGTAAACCTCGTAGTGAGCAGAAGTTGCGAGCGGGTTGTCGTTTGGCTTAAAGCCGTCCTTGTATTCCTCTTTTCCTTCGAAATACTGTTTTGCAAAGTTTTCCCACGTCTCATCCGCGGAAACATACTTACATTCCTTGACCACATCGGTCTTGGCCTTGATCTCCGTTCCGATCTCATCGATCGTCGCCTGATCCGCATCTTCGTTGAAGAAAACGGTCATGGATACGTCTGTCTCGGCATTTTTTACGATGTAGTTAAAGTTGATGACAACCGCAAAGAAGATACCGAACAGAAAGATACAGGCTCCCATGGTTGCGATGGATGCCAGCGAGAACATCTTGTTTCTCCAGATGTTTTTGACACCCTGTTTGATGCTGTAGCCCAGTGTACTAAACCTCATGGTACTCGCCCTCCTTCTCATCGCTGACTACCACGCCTTTTCGCATGGTAATAACGCGTTTTTTCATGGAGTTGACGATCTCACGGTTGTGGGTTACCACAAGAACGGTCGTTCCTCTGTTGTTGATTTCCTCCAGGAGCTTCATAATCTCCATGGAGTTTCCCGGGTCCAGGTTTCCGGTCGGCTCGTCCGCCAGAAGAATGTCAGGCCGGTTGACAATGGCTCTTGCCACGGCAACTCGCTGCTGCTCTCCTCCGGAAAGCTCCTTCGGGAAGGATTTGTACTTCTCTGCCAGTCCGACCAGCGTCAGGACTTCCGGCACGCGCTTTTTGATGACGCGGTTCGGTTTCTCGATGACACGCTGTGCGAATGCTACGTTTTCATAGACATTCCGGTCTTTTAAAAGGCGGAAATCCTGGAATACGACGCCGACACCGCGGCGGTATTTCGGCACTCTCCAGCGTTTCATTTTATTTAAGATCTGTCCGTTTACCTTAATGGTACCGGATGTGGGCTCGAGTTCTTTCAAAAGGAGCTTGATCAGCGTCGATTTTCCAGAACCGCTGTTTCCCACGATAAAGACGAATTCCCCCTTCTCGATGTGTAAGGATACGTTGTTGACGGCCGGCTGGCCTTTCGCGTAACTCTTACTTACACTATCCAATGTTATCATGCAATTCCTCCTTCAAGGGTTCTCGCTTAATAATCGAGCGTTTCCATGTATTTCATGTACTGCACAACCATAAGCGCAATCTTGAATGTGATCGCATCTTCAAAAACTCTAAGATCGAGTCCCGTGCTCTTCTGCAGCTTATCCAGCCGATAGACAAGGGTATTTCGGTGTATATAAAGCTGTCTCGAGGTTTCCGAGACATTCAGAGAATTTTCAAAGAATTTATTGATCGTTGTCAGTGTCTCTTCATCAAAGTCATCCGGCGATTTGTTGCCAAAAATCTCTTTGATGAACATTTTGCACAGTGGGATCGGAAGCTGGTAAATCAGACGGCCGATACCCAGTGAGCTGTATGCATAGATATCATTCTCAGCGGAGAAGATTTTTCCGACGTCCATCGCCATTCTGGCTTCTTTGTAGGAACGCGATACTTCTTTGATCTCCTTGACAATGGTACCGTAAGCAACGTGGGTTTTCCCCTCCTCATCTCTTCCTGCTGCTTCCAGAATGGGGGCTGCCACTTTGTTCATCTGGGCATAATCCTCACCTGGAGCAAGTTCCTTGACGATGATAATGTTTTTCTCATCGACGGCAGTTATAAAGTCACCGGATTTGGTACCGAGCAGACTCTTGACGCTTTCCAGCGCCCCGCTGTTTTTATCCGGATTTGTCTCAAGAATAAATACAAGGCGGCGTGCTTCCACTTCAATATGTAACTTCTTCGCCCTGTTGTAGATGTCGACCAGCAGCAGGTTGTCGAGCAGCAGATTCTTGATAAAGTTGTCTTTATCGAAGCGCTCCTTGTAGGCGGTAAGGAGGCCCTGAATCTGGAAGGTAACCATTTTCCCGATCAGGTGAATGTCATCGTTTCCGCCTTTTACAACCAGAATGTACTCCAGCTGGTGTTCATCGTATACTTTAAAAAACTGATAATTTTTCATGGTCTGGGAATCTGCCTGAGACTGCGCAAACGTTACAATATCATTCTGGCTGATCTCAACCTCCGGAAACGTCGTTACCAGAACCTTTCCTTCTATATCAGTCACGCAGAGTTCGACACGCGAAATATTTTTGATTCCCTCAATGGTACTCTGTAAAATCTGATTTGAAATCATATTTTCTTCCCTCTTTCATCCTATAGTTTGTCTCCGGCTGCACCCGCTTTCATTGCCAGGCATATCCACACCCCCATGGTTCTGCTCCTGATGCAAAGTACCTCACAGATATACTTATTTTAATACAAAATAGACAAAAAAGGAAGAGAAAACACAACATTTATACCACAAAATACGTAAAAAGGTCAGGAGAAATCCGTCTGGAAGCCCTCTCCTAAGACCTCTCTTGCATCCGACACAACGACAAACGCGTCCGGATCGATCGTTCCTACGATCTGTTTGAGCTGCGGGATCTGTTTTTTGCCCACAACACAGAATACCATCATACGCTCTTCGCCCGTGTACATTCCCTTGATGTGGATGCCGGACGCGCCGCGGTCGAGTTCTTCCATGAGCTCATCGGCTACCTGCTCCGGATGCGCGGTAATGATAAACGCGGATTTCGCATAATTCATACCTTCCATCAGGGCATCCGTCATTTTCGTCGTCACGTAGATTGCCACGATCGCATAGAGCGAAGCGTGGATACCGAAGACAAAAATACCGGCGATGACGATGATTCCATCAAGCACCTGCATAACCTGTGCAACGGAATAGTGGCGCAGCTTTCTCTGGATCAGAGCCGCCATCATATCCGTTCCGCCCGTCGTACCGTTTCCGATGAAGACGAGGCCGATGCCTGCTCCCATCAGAACGCCGCCAAAAAGTGCGGAGAGCATCCTGTCATCCGGCACCAGCTGCAGAACCGGGAGAACGGCAAACCAGAACGTGTTCATCAGGGTTCCAAAAATGGTTTTCACAAGAAAATCACGGCTCATGCGGATTCCAAAAAGAAAGAGCGGAATGTTCAGCACAAGGTTCGTCACCCAGAGCGGAACTCCTTTTCCGAACAGCATCTGGCTCAGTTGTTTGATGACGATTGCAAGACCGGAAAATCCTCCGGTAACAAGCCCCGCCGGGTCGTAAATCGAGCTGGTCGCAACCGCCATGACCGCGGTTCCCAGCGTAATCAGCAGATAATCTCTCCACTGCTGTTTGTTCCGTATCCAGTTCATGAACTTCAACCGTCCTTTTCGCTGTTATATTTTGTTACCATCCACTTGAACGTATTCTTCTTTAGCAGAGTTCCCCACCAGCTCGTTTTTATACCGGCCTCGTTCTGCAGTGTTGAGTGTTCGCCAAGGCTCAGCCAGATTTTCGCGCTGATTTTGCTGCTGTTTTCCAGAACGAAACGATCCTGCCGCGTTCCCGCAAGGCCGCTCACAATCACGTCCGTCGTCTGGCTGTTGATCTCGTTGACCAGGCTGTCAAACGCGGATTCCTCCAGCGTCTCGACGACAGCACCGCCTCCGATCTCAATGCCGGGATACGTTTCTGTCAGATATTTCTGCAGTGTCTGCAGTTCTTCCCCAGTGTCGCCCAGTACGAAAATCCGGCTTTTTTTCTGAATCAGTCCCCAGAAAAAGCGTGCGATGAACTCGTTCGTCTCCACTTCCTCATAGGACGGCGTCTCCGGGTCGATTCCTGCTGCCTCCAGCACTTCGGTTTCCCCGATGACCGTCAGATCCAGATCTTCGATATACTGTTTCCACGTCGGTTCCTTGCTCGCCTGCATCAGCATCTGCATCGTCACAATCCCGATGGTGTTCAGCTTATCATTCGAGAGGTATTCCTCCACAATCTCCATCGCCGCATCAACGTGGTAATGTTTCAGCTTCACACCTAAAATTTCCAGTTCTGCATTCATAGTTCTGTATACTTCTGTTTTCCTTCGAAATCCAGAAGCGTTTCCTCCATGTTTTCCTGCCGTTTCTTCCGGCAGCGCTGTCCGCCCTTTTCTTCTGGCAACAGCTAATCCCCATTATACTAAAAAAAGAGGCTGTTGTCAAAAACAGCCTCTTTTTCTGCCCTGTTTTCACAGAATTTTTACAATTTAGCGGATCGTCTGCGGATTGTTTCAACTCACAGTCGGTATTTTCACGGAGTCTGACATGTCGAAAATAGTTCGACTGTGACTTGCCTCATGTCAGTGGAGGATACCGATTTCTCTCCGCCCGCCACTGCCGTTGTGTTTCTTTTAACAATTCATCCCACCGCTTTAGAAGTGGGAGACTTCTTGTCTACTAGGGTTAAACCTCAAACATCAGATCGCCGTAGGACGGCATCGGCCACATCTCTTTGTCTACGATCATTTCCAGTTTGTCAACCGGTGCACGGAGTGCCTCCATAGCCGGAGCAACTTTCTCGTAGTAGTATTTTGCTTTTGCTTCGCCGTCTTCCATCTCGCATCCTGCATTCTCGATTGCGATCAGCTCGTCGAGTGCTTTCTGGGTCTCCTCAAGCAGTGCACTTGTCTCGTTCAGCAGATTCTTCTGTACACCAACTGCCGTAACACCTGCTGCGGTGATGGTGTTGATGGATCCAGCCAGGGAAGTCGCATATTTGATGACTGCCGGGATGATCTGTTTGCTTGCCATGTCGATCATGGTCTTTGCTTCGATGTTGATGGTCTTTGCATAGTTCTCGAATTTAACTTCTGCACGGGATACCAGCTCTGCCTCGGTGAATACTTTGAAATCGCCGAACAGTTTGATTGCGGTATCAGTGGTCAGTGCCGGGATTGCGTACACCATGGATTTGATGTTCGGAAGTCCTCTTCTCTCTGCCTCAGCTAACCACTCATCTGCATATCCGTCGCCATTGAAGATGATTCTCTGATGCTCACTTAAGTTCTTCTTGATCAGATCATGGACAGCGTCCTCAAAGTTTTCAGCGCCTTCCAGTACATCGCATGCATCGCGGAATGCTTCTGCAACGATGGTGTTCAGTACGATGTTCGGAGCTGCAACGGAGTCACGGGAACCAACCATACGGAACTCGAATTTGTTTCCGGTGAAGGCGAACGGTGAGGTTCTGTTACGGTCGGTAGCGTCTTTCTTGAGATCCGGAAGCGTCTTAACACCAGTCTCCAGAACGCCCTCTTTTTTACTCTTGGTTGCATTTCCGGTGCTGATCAGCTGCTCAACAACGTCCTCCAGCTGCTCGCCAAGGAATACGGAAATGATGGCCGGCGGCGCCTCGTTGGCTCCCAGTCTGTGATCGTTTCCTGGATCGGCTGCGGACTCACGGAGCAGATCTGCGTGAACATCAACAGCTTTCAGGACGCAGCTTAACACAAGCAGGAACTGAATGTTCTCGTGCGGTGTTTTGCCCGGCTCAAGAAGGTTGATGCCGTCATCTGTGGTGATGGACCAGTTGTTATGTTTTCCGGAACCGTTGACACCTGCGAACGGTTTCTCATGCAGCAGGCATTTCAGTCCGTGCTGGCATGCAACTCTCTTTAAGGTCTGCATTACGAGCTGGTTGTTGTCGACTGCTACGTTTGCCTCGGAATAGATGGAAGCCAGCTCATGCTGTGCCGGTGCAACCTCATTGTGCTGTGTCTTTGCGGTAACGCCCATCTTCCACAGCTCAATGTTGACCTCCTTCATAAAGGAAGCAATTCTCTGACGGATGGTTCCGAAATAGTGATCGTCCATCTCCTGTCCTTTTGGAGGCATTGCGCCGAACAGGGTACGGCCGGTGTAGATCAGGTCTTTTCTCTGCAGGAATTTCTCTGCATCTACCAGGAAGTATTCCTGCTCCGGTCCTACGGAAGGAGTTACTTTCTTGGAAGTGGTGTTTCCGAACAGTTTTAACAGACGCAGGGACTGTACATTCAGAGCTTCCATGGAACGAAGAAGCGGTGTTTTCTGGTCAAGCGCCTCTCCTGTGTAGGAGCAGAATGCAGTCGGAATGCAGAGGGTTGCGCCTGCTGCGTCCTGACGAACGAAAGCCGGTGAGGTGCAGTCCCATGCTGTATATCCTCTTGCCTCAAAGGTAGCACGCAGTCCACCGGACGGGAAAGAAGATGCATCCGGCTCGCCTTTGATCAGCTCTTTACCGGAGAAGCTCATCAGTACTTTGCCGTTCGGCATCGGTGCTGTGATAAAAGAATCGTGCTTTTCTGCAGTTGTACCAGTCAGCGGCTGGAACCAGTGTGTATAGTGTGTTGCTCCTTTTTCAATTGCCCATTCTTTCATCTCATGTGCAATCGTATCTGCAGTAGCAAGATCCAGCTCACCGCCTTCTTCGATGATCTTTTTCAGCTTCTTGTAAACATTTTTTGGAAGACGTTCCTGCATTACAGTGTCATTGAATACATTTTCGCCAAAGATTTTGGCCGGATTTACATATTCTCCCATTTTCTTTCTTCCTTTCCATTTGTGAATTTTGCGATGCGACCTTCCCGCCGGACTCTAAAAAGGTCCTGATACAAGAAAAAGGGGTTCTCAAAAAGCAGCTAAGGAAAGCTAAGTTTTTGTAGAACGCCCTTGTTTTACATTCGCATATGGATTTGATTTCCAACTGATACTAAAATAACTCAAAAACTTAAAAAACGCAAGTGCTTTTTTGAACTCAGTCCCTTTTTCGTATTATTTTACAAAACTTTCCTAATTCAGGCGAAAAAATTAGCGGATTCGATGAAAGCTTTCGCGGCAGTCGTCAAGGTCTCGTGCAAGCACGGACTTCGACTCGTTGCTCGCGAAAAAAAATACTGTGCGGACCCTGAGGAGGAAGTCCCCCAGGAATCCTGCACAGCATTTTCGTGCTTAAACTCAGGCTTTGTTTGCAGAACCGAACAGTTCGATTTTTTCTCTTACAGTAGCTTTGATAGCTTCTGCGCCAGGAGCAAGGAGTTTACGAGGATCGAATCCTTTACCCTGCTGATCTTTGCCCTCTTCGATGTATTTACGTGTAGCTGCTGCGAATGCAAGCTGGCACTCTGTATTTACATTGATTTTGGAAACGCCAAGGTCAATGGCTTTCTTGATCATGTCATCCGGGATACCTGTACCACCGTGAAGAACGAGCGGCATAGTTCCTGTCAGCTCCTGTACAGCTGCCAGAGTCTCAAAGCTCAGTCCCTGCCAGTTAGCCGGGTATACACCGTGGATATTGCCGATACCTGCTGCAAGCATATCTACACCGAGGTCTGCAATCATCTTGCACTCGTTCGGATCAGCGCACTCGCCCATGCCGATAACGCCGTCTTCTTCTCCACCGATAGAACCAACTTCTGCTTCCAGAGACATTCCTTTCTCTTTGCAGACAGCTACCAGTTCTTTTGTTTTTGCAACGTTCTCTTCGATCGGATAATGAGATCCGTCAAACATGATGGATGAGAAACCTGCTTCGATACATTTGTAGCATCCTTCGTAAGAACCGTGGTCTAAGTGAAGAGCTACTGGTACAGAAATGTTTAATTCTTCTAACATTCCGTTGACCATTCCTACAACAGTTTTGTATCCTGTCATATATTTGCCGGCACCTTCTGATACACCAAGGATAACCGGTGAGTTGTTCTCCTGTGCTGTCAGCAGGATTGCTTTTGTCCACTCAAGGTTGTTGATGTTGAACTGACCTACTGCGTAATGTCCAGCCTTAGCCTTGTCCAACATTTCTTTTGCAGATACCAACATAGCGGTTCCTCCATTCTTCTATATAATTTCACTCCATGAGTCATTATAGCTCAATTTATAAATCTATTCAACAATAATTTCCATTCCCTGTTTACAGTTGCTGATGGCAACAAGATGATGATCCCCACCGTACTCACCGTCCAAAGTCCATGACACATCTTCACTGCTGGTCAGTTTTAAGAAGTTGGTCTGGAAAGAGTAGACCTGGTTGGAATCCTTGGAAATCCCTGTCAAAAAGCAAACGATATCATTGAGTTCGATCGGGTTTTTCGGGGTCTTGATCAAAGTCACTTCAAACACACCATCATCCAGCGCGATATTGCCCGGAATGATCCCCTTAAATCCACCTACAGACATGGAATTCGTCACCATGCCATAGATAAACTCTCCTTCTATGGTTTCTGCCGGAGAGGTAACCTTCATGACGTAGGATTTGATAGAAGCAAGGCTCTTTACGCCCTCCAGAATATACGCCTGATGTCCAAGCAGATTTTTCTTATCCTGCGGCGTCATGTAGGACACCTCCGTGAAGGCTCCAAAGCCCGCCACGTAAGCAAAATAGCTGTCCTCACAGAACCTGCCGATATCGACAGCACGGGGAATGCCATTTACCGCATTCAGGGCTGCCGGCATCATCTGTTTTGGAAGTTTCAGGCTGGACGCAAAATCGTTGGTAGAGCCGGCCGGGATATAGCCCAGGGCAACAGGCTTTGTCAGCTCCATCATGCCGGAAATGACCTCATTCAGGGTTCCGTCTCCGCCGCTGCACACGATCAGATCTTTCTTTCCGCCATATTTTAAGACAGCATCTCTGGCATCCAGGGATTTCTGCGTCACGTGCACCTGGATCTGGTATCCGGCACCTGTGTATGCATCCAGAATATCCAGAAGCTTTAAACGGATTTTTTCCCTTCCGGATCTGGGATTTATGATCAGAAGCATCTGTTTTGATTTAGACATACTATGCTATTCCCTGCTCCTCTCTTACATTATCTTCATTCTATCAGCTTTGTATACCTGCTAAAGGCATTCGGCAATGCGTAGACTGTTTTCAGCTCCTCTTTTCC
>ERZ860388.1882-NODE-1882-length-12180-cov-4.036041_pt1 | contig 12180 bp, 10 predicted proteins | sample MGYA00509978_ERZ860388 | MGnify/ENA primary metagenome ERZ860388 (study PRJEB30046, sample SAMN00715225) | human gut metagenome | study: EMG produced TPA metagenomics assembly of the A metagenome-wide association study of gut microbiota in type 2...
TACACGACGGTCGTTGCTGAATACCGTAAAGAAGGCTGGACACCGGTCAAACCGGTTGAACTGCCTGAGTTCGAATCGAACGATCCGACTCGCGGTTAATCCGATTTTTTTCCTCAGCGGCCCGTTTCAACGGGCCGTTGTTTTTTCTGATCTGCATTTCGTAGTTTTCGAGCGCGGCAACTGCTTCTTCGTTCGCTAAAATTTTGTGAATATTCCGACGAAAATGATAAGTTGTTATGAACCCGCTGCTTAATACACTTCAGCCCTATCCCTTTGCCAAACTGCGCAAGCTTCTGGAAGGCGCCAAACTTCCCGAGGATCTCAAACCGATCTCCCTTTCTATCGGCGAGCCGAAACACCCGGCACCCGACACCGTCAAACAAGCCCTCTTCGACCATCAGGCTTTATTTGAAAAGTATCCTCCGACAGGCGGTTATCCTGAGCTGAAAGAGGCGATCGGGAACTGGATTGAAAAACGCTACGGCGTAAAACTCGATCCTGCTTCTCAGATTCTGCCGACCAACGGATCGCGAGAAGCCCTGTTTGCTTTAACGCAGGTTCTGATTGATCCGACCCAAGACCCGGTCGTTGTCATGCCGAATCCTTTCTATCAAATTTACGAAGGAGCCGCGAAATTGGCCGGCGCCCAACCGTATTTTTGCCCGATGACGGCTGAGACAGGCTTTAAACCCAACTACTCTTCCATACCGGAAGATGTCCTCAAACGCACCCAGCTGCTCTTTGTCTGCTCTCCGAACAATCCGACCGGAACGGTTCTGTCATTGGAGGACTGGAGAAAATTGTTTGACCTTTCCGACAAGTACGGTTTTGTGATCGGCAGCGACGAGTGTTATTCGGAAATTTATTTTGACGAGGACAATCCGCCGCTCGGCGCACTGAGCGCTGCCAAACTTCTAGGCAGACCGAACTTCGACCGTCTCATCGTCTTCTCAAGCTTATCCAAGCGTTCTAACATCCCCGGCATGCGTACCGGCTTTGTCGCCGGCGACGAAAAACTGATCAAACCGTTCCTGCTCTACAGAACTTATCACGGCAGCGCCATGGGGGGCGCCGTACAGCACGCCAGCATCGCGGCATGGAATGATGAAGAACATGTGCGGGAAAACAGAAGGTTTTATGTCGAAAAATTTAAGGCCGCCGTTCCTTTGCTGAAACAAGCGCTGGAAGTAGAAATGCCCGATGCAAGTTTTTATTTGTGGGCGAAAACGCCAATAGACGATAAACTCTATGCAAGACGGCTCTATGAGAAAAAAGGCATCACCGTCCTCCCGGGCAGTTTCCTTGGCCGGGAAGTCAACGGTGTTAATCCGGGCTCAGGCTACATTCGCATCGCACTGGTAGCCACCGTACCGGAAGTCACAGAGGCCGCCCAAAGAATTGCAGAATTTGACCCTTTTGAGGAATAACTATGGAAGCATTAAAGCAAATTATTGAACAATCTTTCGGGCTGCGTCCCGAACACTTTCCGCCCGAAGTTCAAAACTCCGTCGATGAAGTGATCAAACTGCTTCAGCAGGGAAAGCTTCGAGTTGCCGAAAAGATTGACGGCGAATGGGTCACCCATGAATGGATCAAAAAAGCCGTTCTTTTGAGCTTCCAGCTTTATCCGAACAAAATGGTCCGCGCCGGCGACCTCTCTTTCTTTGACAAGGTTCCCTCCCGCTTCGATCATTTTTCCGAAGCCGATTGGAAAGAATCCGGCATCCGCTGTGTGCCCACTGCTGTGGCTCGCCACGGCAGCTACATCGCTCCGAGCGTTGTATTGATGCCCTCCTTTGTCAACATCGGCGCCTACATCGGAGAAAACACCATGGTCGATACCTGGTCAACGGTCGGTTCCTGCGCTCAAGTCGGTAAGAACTGCCACCTTTCCGGCGGCGTCGGTATCGGCGGGAGCCGCTTCAGGCAACCCCGACCATCATCGAGGACAACTGCTTTATCGGTGCCCGCAGCGAAATCGTTGAAGGCGTCATCGTTGAAGAAAACAGCGTGATCTCCATGGGTGTCTTCATCGGACAGAGCACGAAGATTTATGACCGTACCACCGGCGAAATTCATCGCGGCAGAGTACCTGCCGGTTCTGTCGTTGTTCCCGGAAGCTTGCCTTCCGCTGACGGCAAATACAACCTTAACTGCGCGGTCATCGTTAAGCGCGTAGACGCCAAGACGCGTTCGAAGACAAGTATTAACGAACTTCTTCGCGACTAATTTTAAGGGCCTTGAATATTCAAGGCCCTTTGTTTAGAGCCTCTGTCTTTCCTGACAGAGGTCTTCGCATTTCATCTACCTCTGAATTTGAGAATGTTCAGCATGCAGCAAGACCCTCTTGAACTCACGAAAAAAATCATCGCTTGCGAATCCGTGACGCCTTCGGATGCCGGCTCTCTGAAAATCTTTGCCGATCTCCTCTCCCAACACGGCTTCTCTTGTGAGGAAATCAATCGAGGGCAAACTAAAAATCTCTGGGCCAAGTACGGCTCGGGGGCCCCGGTATTTCTCTTTGCCGGTCATGTGGATGTTGTGCCGCCGGGTGCAGACGGCTGGAAGTTTCCTCCGTTTGTGCCAACGGAAGATGAGGGCTTCTTATACGGACGCGGTGCTCAGGACATGAAAACTTCCGACGCCTGTTTTGCGGCTGGCGCTTGTGAATTCGTTTCTAAACATCCCCAATTCAAAGGAACGATTGTCCTGCTGCTCACAAGCGACGAAGAAGGCGACGGCAAAGACGGCACTCAATATGCGCTTCAGGTTTTGTCGGACCGTGAGGTAGCGCCCGATTTCTGTATTGTCGGGGAGCCCAGCTGCACCAGGCTGCTTGGCGACACCATTAAAAACGGGCGCCGCGGCTCTCTAAACGGCAAACTCACCGTTCGAGGCATTCAGGGACACGTCGCGTATCCGAAAAAGGTCAGGAATCCTATTCACAGCGCCGCTCCTCTGCTTGCCGAACTCTCTCAAACCGTCTGGGATGAAGGTCTTCCTCCTTTCCCGGCCACTTCATTCCAAATCAGTAACATCCATGCAGGCACCGGAGCAGTCAATGTGGTTCCGGGTGAATGCGTCATTACCTTCAACATTCGGTACAACCCGAAGCACACCGCGGCGTCACTTGAGAAACAGATCGAAGACATGTGCCGGAAATATGTTTGGGATTTCAAGATTGAATGGCAGGAAAGCGCCTCGCCGTTTTTCTCGGAAAAGCCTTTCTTCAGAAACGAGCTGGCTGAAGCGATAAAGGACGTGACCGGCATCAAACCTGAGTTCTCGACTTCCGGTGGAACCAGCGACGGCAGATTTATTCGACAGTGGTGTCCTGAAGTTGTAGAGTTCGGACCGGTAAACGACCGAATTCATAAAGTCAATGAGCGCATTCCGACAAAGGATATCGCCTGCTTGTCCAAAATTTATTACAGAATACTGGAACGCATTTTTTTAAGTGAACATGATGGAAACTAATACTGAACCGCTTAAAACCATCCGCGACTTCATTCGATACTGCACGACAAGGCTTTATTCCTCTGAAGCTACCTTTAATCACGGCTACCAAAATCCGGAAGAAGAAGCCGCGTTTTTGGTCCTGCGCACACTCCGTATTCCGCTGGAATACGAAGAAAAATTCTTAGACGCCGCATTAACCGGTAATGAACGGGAAACAGTACTGAATAACATTTCCCGCCGCTGCGACGACCTCGAACCGACAGCCTACATTACGAAAGAATGGTGGCTTACCGGGTTCCCCTTCTACGTGGACGAAAGAGTCTTGATTCCCCGTAGCTACATTGCCGAGCTGATCGAAAAAAATTTTGACGGTCTTCTCCCTGACCCTGCTCGTATCCACTCCATTTTGGATATGTGCACGGGTTCCGGCTGTTTGGCCATTCTGCTGGCAGAGAAATTTCCTCAGGCTGAAGTTGATGCCGTCGACATCAGCAGCGACGCTCTAGAAGTGGCTGAAATCAACATCGCCGACTACGAATTCGAAAATCGTGTCTATCCGATTCAAAGCGATTTGTTCGAGAATCTGCAGAACACGAAATACGATCTCATTATTTCGAATCCGCCCTATGTCACGGAAGCTTCCATGGAAGGACTTCCTCAGGAATACCGTTACGAGCCTTCTTTAGCCTTGGTCGCAGGCGCCGACGGCATGGATATCATCGACCGGCTGCTTAAAGAAGTTAAAGCGCACTTAAATGACAACGGTGTTTTAATCGTTGAGCTCGGAGACGGCGCCGAAAACTTCAAGGAACGTTTCCCCAATATTGAGGTCACCTGGCTGCCCACCTCCGGCGGCAAAGATCAAGTCTTCATGATTAAGAAAGAACAGCTTCCCGATGCTTAGACTTCAGAATGTGAGCCTGGTTCGAGGCGTAAGAGTTTTATATAAAAACGTCAATCTCACGACTTCGGACGGAGAAATTATCGGACTGGTCGGACCCAACGGGTCCGGCAAGTCCACGCTTTTCGCCGCAATTCTGGGCGAGCTCTCCACTGAGGACGGCGACATCCTTGCGCCTCCTTTGAACCGCATCTCGCACGTGGCCCAGCGTGTGGTTGAGACCGATCTTCCTGCCTTGGAATACATCCTGGAGGGACACGCTCCTTTGATGGAAGCCAAAGCAGAACTCAAGCGAGCGGAAGAAGCCGGCGATGATATGGCTTATGCACAAGCTGTTGCACACTTGGCCGAAATCAATGAAGGCGCTGTCGTCGCAAAGGCCGAAGAAATTCTCTACGGTTTGGGTTTCAAGCCCAATGACTCTTCGCGCCAGGTCTCAGAGTTTTCTGGCGGTTGGAGAAACCGAATCGCGCTGGCTCGTGCGCTCATGCGTCCGGCCGATTTGCTTCTGTTGGATGAGCCTACCAACCATTTGGACATTGACTCGGTCATCTGGCTCGAAAGTTTCCTGAAGCAGCAGGAAGCCACCGTCATTGTCATTTCTCACGACAGAGAATTCCTGGATCGAATTGCAAAATCCATTTGGTCGGTTGAAGACAACACGATCAATCGGTACGGCGGCAACTACTCACAGTTTGAAGTCACCAGAGCTCAAAAACTCGCGCTTCAGCAAGCCACCGCTAAAGCCTACGAACGCACCGCTTCGCACCTCCAGGCCTACATTGATCGATTCCGCTACAAGGCCACGAAAGCTCGTCAGGCTCAGTCACGAATTAAGATGCTGGAAAAACTTCAATCCGTCGAGCCGGTCTTGGCAAAGAACGAATGGAGGTTTTCTTTCCTGCAACCGGAGAAAGTGCCTCAGCATTTAATCACCGCTGAAGGAGTTGCCTGCGGATACGAACCCGACCATCCCATCCTGACTCAAGTTAAGTGCAATATCTCAGCAGGTGCTCGAATCGGTATATTGGGCGTTAACGGCGCCGGTAAGTCAACGCTTGTGAAGACCCTCATCGGTGAGCTTGAGCCTCTAGCCGGAGAAATCCGCTACGGACAGGGCCTGGAGATCGGCTATTTCGCTCAGCATCAGCTCAATGACTTAAGAGATGACGAGTCTCCTCTGCAGCATTTAACGCGCATTGCTCCTCCGAATATGCGCGAACTGGACTTGAGGAACTTCTTAGGCAAATTCCGCTTTTCCGGAGATCAGGCTCTTGCACCGGTCGGTCCCATGTCCGGCGGAGAAAAAGCCCGCCTCTCCCTAGCGCTTATCGCTTGGAACAAACCAAATCTTCTCGTGCTGGACGAACCGACCAATCACCTGGATATGGAAACCCGCGAGGCTCTGACCGTCGCCCTGTCCTCTTATGAAGGCGCCGTCCTCCTCGTCTCTCACGATCGTCATTTGCTCAGAGCCAGCTGCGACGAACTTTGGTTGGTTCGTGACGGCAAGCTCTCTGAATTTGACGGAGATTTGGATAAATATGCCGAAATTGTCTTAAAGGACAAGAAAGCGAGGAATGCGGCACCTGAAGATTCCGGGGCACCTGCTCCGGTGAATCGTAAGGAGCAGCGCCGAAACGAGGCTCAGGAACGTGCACGCATCAGTGCACTGTCTAAACCTCTCAAGAAAGAGCTCAGCAAGATCGAGAAAGAACTCGATTTAGCCAACAAAGAGAAGAGCGCTTTGGATCTCAAACTTGCTGACACTGATTTTTATCAAGGAAATCAGGACGAGGTTGCAGAAGCCTTAAAACGCCACGGCGAACTCTCTTCCAAGATTGACGAACTCGAAGGCCGCTGGCTCGAAATTTCCGAAGAGCTTCAGAACATCAGTTCGTCGAGCGATCTTTCTTAAGCCCAATCTCTAAAACTTCAATTCCTTCATCCCGGAGTTCTGATACCTCTTCCGAGGTCGGAGTTCCGGTGATGAGGCGATCCGGGGCGTCTCCTCTGTGAATGGAGCGAGCCTCATCGGCAAATCGATCCCCGACAAATTCGCTCTCATCCAAAATCTTTTTGACCGTTTTATAGACGGTATGCATTGCCTCCACGGTATTTTGCGAGACATCCTTTTGTGTAGAAGAAGCCTGGATGTGAGGCGCAGAAAGGGCTCTCGAAATGACATTCGAATTACACACGGGACATGTGAAAAAACCGTTCTTTTTTTGTTCCTCAAAAGCTTCGATGCTGGGCACCATCGCCTCGAACGTATGTCCGTTTTCGCAAATAAAATTAAAAACCTTTAATCCCATCTTTATTTGGAAAAGTGAATAGTCCTCGCTTATAGGATAAAAGAAAAGGCGCTGATTTTCCACCGAAAAACATTGGGTTTTTCACCGAACTATTTGAAGTTAAAAGACAAATACGGGGAGAAATCTGCGCCTCTAAAAGCGTGTTCACAAATATAAACATTTCCCTTTCAAAGTAATTTCCTCAACTCGTTTGACAAGTCAAAAAAGCCTCTGTATAGTGCAACTTCTGTCGCGGGAGTAGCTCAGTTGGTAGAGCGCAACCTTGCCAAGGTTGAGGTCGCGAGTTCGAGACTCGTCTCCCGCTCCAAATTCTTTTCATCGGTGACCCGCGTTTGCGGATTTTTTCATTTCTACGCCAAGAAAAGAAACGGCGAAAAACCTTTCGATTCCTCGCCGCCGTCCCTATTCCTTTAGGAAATTATTTCTTGCCCCCTAACAGAGACCCAAGAATGCCTCTCAGGATTTTTTCTCCGCTTTGGCGAACAACCTTTTCGACAATTCCTTCACGATGGCCGCCCCTAGGTCCTGTAGAGCCTAAAAGGATGTCTTTGGCTTTACTCATCAAAATATCTGTGAAGTCCGGTCCTTCCTGCTCGGCAGCTCCCGGTGCCGCAGGTTTACCCGGCTGAGGAGCTCCGTTGTCTGCAGCAATCGCCGAAGAGCCTCTCTGCTGAAGAACTTCGTAGGCACTAACACGGTCAATAGCCTTGTCATACACACCTTTCAGCACAGATGCATTTTGGATCGCCTGTCTTTCAGCAGGCGCGATCGGTCCGATCTGGCTTCCCGGGGCGCATACCCAAACTCTTTGCGTAATACCGGGCGTACCGTTGTCATCCAAGAAGCTTACTAAAGCTTCACCGACGCCGAGTTCCTGAATGGCCTGCACCATATCGATTTTCGGATTCGGTCTCATAGTTTCAGCGACCGTACGGACAGCCTTTTGATCGCGAGGCGTAAACGCTCTCAAGGCGTGCTGAACTCGGTTGCCCAATTGACTTAAAACTTTTTCCGGGATATCGGCCGGACTCTGAGTCACAAAGAAGACACCAACGCCTTTAGAACGAATCAAACGAACAACCTGCTCGACTTTATCGATTAAAACTTGAGGAGCGTCGTTAAAGAGCATGTGCGCTTCGTCAAAGAAGAAAACGAGCTTCGGTTTTTCAAGGTCTCCGGCTTCCGGCAGATTTTCATAAAGTTCGCTCAGAATCCACAAAAGGAAAGTTGCATAAAGCATCGGAGACTGCATAAGCTTATCTGCAGCAAGGATGTTTACAACGCCCTTTCCGTCCGATGTCTGCATCAAATCATGGATATTGAGCATCGGTTCACCGAAGAACTTATCTCCGCCCTGATTTTCCAATACCAGCAGACCTCTTTGAATGGCTCCGATAGATGCCATTGAGATGTTGCCGTACTTCGTTCTGAACTGTGCGGCGTTATCGCCTACAAATTGAAGCATAGAGCGCAGATCTTTCAGATCCAACAGCAACAGCCCGTTATCGTCGGCAATCGAAAATACGGCGTTTAAGACGCCTTCCTGAGTATCGTTTAATTGAAGGAGACGGGACAGAAGCAGCGGTCCCATATCACTGATCGTTGCACGAACGGGAAAACCTTCCTGACCGAAGACATCCCTGAACACAACCGGGCAGGCTGACCAATCCGGAGTCGGCAAGTGATGCTTTTCCAAACGCGCTTTCAGCTTGTCTGTCGGCACCGCAGCTTTTGCAATGCCCGACAAGTCACCTTTGATATCCGCAAGGAATACCGGAACGCCTTTCTTGGAGAAAGATTCGGCTAATTTTTGTAAAGAAACTGTTTTTCCGGTTCCTGTTGCACCTGTGATACAGCCGTGGCGGTTAGACATATTGGTCAAAAGGATTTCGTCTTTATAGCCGCTCTGTTCGTCTGTCACGCCGAAAATAATTTGGTTGTCCATTAACTTTCTCCGTTTGGTTAATTTTCGTAAGTTTAGACAAGCTTGCAATAAAACGGAAAAACAAGGCGTCAAATCAAGTTCAAGACAATTTTTACAAATTTGCCCATTCTGCGAAACCCGACTCAAACACAAAATATTTTTTTGTGCTATAGTTCGTTCTCGCTGTTAAACAGCAGTGCGCCAGTAGCTCAGCTGGATAGAGTACCTGGCTACGAACCAGGGGGTCGTGGGTTCGATTCCTGCCTGGCGCGCCACTGATGGTCCAAAATTCGAAAGAATTTCGGACCTTCCTTTTTCTAGTTCCCTCTTCAAAACTCATCGTCAGCTTTATTGTCCGTCCTTCGTTGTTCTTCCGAAGGCTTCCGGCCTCCTTAAGATATTGCAGAATTTAGTGCATCTGGCGGAGGCCGATCTCAGAACAAACAGCCTCCTCTCTAGGATTCTGTTTCCTCTTCGTCTTCGTAATCCCGTTCCTCTTCTGGTTCAGAGCCGGGAACCGAGACACCAAGAGCTTCAAAAAGTCCGCATTTTTTCTCTGCACTTCCTCCGAAATAATAGCCGTCGCAGAATTTGGTCTGTATCACGTTGTTCAAAGAGTCAATAACTCTGCAGGAGCGGTCGTAATCCGTTGGCAAGCTATCACTCGTTTTACCTCCTTCGAAGTATTTTCTCAGCCTCGCTCTGACGATCATTTCAATAGAGGCCACTAAGAACAGCACAAACGTTTTACCAATGAGCGATTCGTTATCCGAAACACAGTTTCGGACACAGCTCGAGCGGGTTTTGAGCGTTTTGAGCGTGTCTTCTAGAATCCTTCTCTCCTGGTAGGCGCACCATGCTTTTCTAGTGTCGGGTATCTTGTCGCTTACCCGCACTGGATAGCCTTTGTAGCGGAGCCTTTGATCCACTATCTCATTGCTAATGAGATAGCTGATCGTGTCGCCTGCCTCATGTTTTTCAAATACTTCACCTAATAGCGTTACTTCGTTTTCATCGAGCGCCTCACCGTTGCATATCTTTTCTCGTACGCGATCGATTCTCTCGATAAGCCCCTGCCTAGCGTTCTCAGCAATTAGTCGATTGAAATAGATGTGCCAGTAAAGTACCGCGATTCCTTCGTCTTTTTTGAGGACACCTGTCCCTGTACGAGATCAGGTTCGAAAGTCCAGTTGATCTCTTTCGTTATTTGGAAGACCTTAGTCAACCAATCCATTCGGTTTAAGTCCCGGAGGTTTTCTCTTTCCTCATCAATGAGTTCTTGAGCAAAACTTCCGGGCATCTCGCATTGCACATTGAATAGGAATCCGAGTTTATTTCTCAGGCAGTCTTTGATGTTTTTAGCGTCGCTGTAACCTCTATCTGACACAAAAACAACGTTATTTAGACTCAGCCCGGCATTCCCGGAAATAACTTGTCTGACGGTTTTCACATCGGGAATTTTTCCGTCGAAGGCGCGGTAGAAGAAAGGAATGCCGCTTTCGTAGTCCGCCAGTGCCAGCAGATTAATCAGCGGAAGTTGAGTCCAGAGCCAGCGTTATTTCATCTTTGTCGCCACACTTCTCCTGTTGTTCCTCCTCCCTGACAACTGAGAAGTAAGTTTCTATCTGCTGATTTCTGATCTTTCTAAAGATCCGGCTGATTGAGGAAGGCGACAGAGGATCGCCCCAGGGCAGGCGCGTTACCTAGGCAAACACCTCGTACTTGGAAATGTTGTTGTCCTGGTTGAGAATTATGAAATAGGCAATAGATAAAATCTTGAGGTAGTCCGTCCGTTGTGGAAAAAAACATTTAAGAGCCTCTCCAATAGGCGATTGCGACAAAAGCTTATCCAGTGCCCAAGTGGCTCCGCATGAAGTTGTTTGACCTATTGAGGCTGAGTTAGCGTAGTGCCGCTTTCGTTCAAAGGAGTACAGATATACTCTTCTCCCTTTCTCTCTACCAGGAAGTTTCTAAATTCTGGACGCTCCTGAAGAAAACCCCCGTTAAAACAAATTACGCCATCCTTTTGTCCGCCAAGAACCTTTCCTATTTTTTTGACTCTCCTCTTTTGCTCCGCTTGAGATCTCTGTCCCAAACATTTTTGTAGGTATACACGTAAAAAACGGAACTCGCTTTATTGACCAGAAGCGGAGGTAGTCTCGGATTTGTCATTGAGAGATCTCCTCAGTAATGAGCTTGTATAACACAAAAAATTGAGGATCCCTGACCTAGCCCAAAGATTAAACGAATTGCAGCTTCTCATATAGAAACGAAAAAGGCGGACCCAGTTAAAGCTCACTTTAGTTCCGCCACTGTTATGCATAAGTGCAATGCTTATGACCAAGGAGAATGAAAAATTACTTATCCCAAGACGCTTTGTTAGAAGTAGTGACGCAAGCAAAAACCTGTGCTCCATGTGTTGTAGGCAACTTTGCCGTAACCGGAAGTTATATTTAGCCCCTTTCATGCCCACTGACACAGCACCAAAACCATACAAGGTGCTGCGCTTAGAAAGCGGATATTCGTAAGCAATGCCTCCGGCTAAGCGTTCAAATTTACTTGCACCAAGGAAGCTCTTAACTTCACCGTCTTTCGCCTTGCCATTCATATAGTTGATCACAGCTTTGAACGTTCCGCCGAAAACCGGGAAAGCCCCCGACACGGAAAATGCATGGCTGTTGAAACCTTTTTTAATCATGCCGGAATTAATAGCCGCATCTGTCAGAGTGATATCGAAGTCAGGAAGCAGTCTGGCATGAGTGACGTATTGATATGTGCCGTAAAGCGTGAAGCTGTCAAAGCGATATTGACTGCCGACTGTGAAGATTTGGGTGTCTTTGGATTTCACGTCTCCGGAGTTTGCATTCATCGGAGAGAAATCAACAGCCGAATCGATGACTTCATACATAACGCTTCCTTTTGCTCTTTCCGAACCATAGGTCAAACCTGCGCCGTATGTATGAGTGTTTTTTGACCATTTATTAGTGTCATCGTACAAACCATTGGAGTACATAGCGTGGAACTTGACACCACCGAATTCCGGAGAAACGTAAACAACGGCATTATTGGTAAAAGGCGTTGTAACGTAAATGCTTGTCAGGCCGGCTTCGTTATAGCTTTTTCCTATCGTTGCGCCGTCCAGAATCGTGTAAGTACCATCGGCACTAGAAAGACCACCCATACGAACAGCTGCTAATTCACCCTTTTCTTCATGAATTTAGAAGACAGGTTCCGGCTTTTCTTTGTTTCACTTCTGACTTCAAGCGGTTATTCTTTTCCGTCTAAGCACGAAAGCAATCATGTTCCCCTGCCGTTCATGCTGAAAAGACGTGAAGTGGAACAAGTTAATTACGCCGGTAAAGTTTCCTTGGATAAGATTTTTGCTAAGTGGTACAGAAACAAGTGGCTGTTGAAAAAGGACGAGACGTTGTTATCGGAGACATCGAACCTCTATCCAATCTACCTTTGGGCCTTAGCGCACTAAACTGAAAAATTGCGAAACTAGAGCACTAAAAGTTTAAAAATCAAAAAAATCCTTTTATTTCAGTGGAGTAAAAGGATTTTTTATGTTATACTAGATT